>Ga0307512_10000240_pt1 | contig 77504 bp, 70 predicted proteins | sample 14_EM_MG_FD_200267 | JGI IMG/M metagenome (GOLD analysis project Ga0307512, IMG submission 200267) | Populus trichocarpa ectomycorrhiza microbial communities from riparian zone in the Pacific Northwest, United States - 14_EM | ecosystem: Host-associated > Plants > Roots > Unclassified | place... | reverse complement strand
AATTATGCAGTGTACTCTGGCTGGAAATATACTCAGTAAAATTGTTTTCATATCTTTGCGGGATTTTCAAACTTGGTATAGTATTCCCAAAGGGGTATAGCTTAGTCTGTTACATTGTTTTATAGTCAAAAGTTAGTCTATTTTTAAAAATGAAATATGTAATAGACATACTATTGCTTGCTTAGTAATATTATGAAACTTTTGGTTTATATATCTTCATGACAAATCATAATGAAACTAACCATATTTGGAATACCTCCAGCTATAATCAACAAATAACTGAATATCTCTAATAATATGTCCTATTTGAGTTAGTTTGTTTTTGATTTGTCATTTCGAAATAGTAATGTCAAGTTTTATGTCATGACTCAGCAAACTATTCTATGTTCATTACATTTTTCAACAATAAAAGTAGCTGACTTTAATCAATTAAGAAATGTATCCAACTAGGCTATACCCATTTTGGAACACTATACCGAGTTTGAAAATCCCGTCATATTGTGGATGCACTATCACTGAGTATGATTTGTATAACTGGACCCAACAAAATCGAGTAAACGCGAACTTGACTTTCAAAAACCTTCAAAATGCTCAGAATGCTCAGAATACCTTTTCCACTTTTTGCTGATGCATAGCAAGCTTTGTGTGGACTCCTGCGCAACACCCAGCCTATTGTCATGCATAGTCCGTCCATAGACATCTGCGTGTGGGCCTACGAATGCATTGACGACTGGTGGGTCTATGAGTGGACTATCGTTGGGCTGATCATGTCCTGCGCATGCCAGCAGGCTCAATGCATTGGCAGAGTGGATATCCAGATATCAGGTGGACATACCAAGCCCTCCATATTCCAATATGACTTCTTGTGTTTGGCTGCTATGTGTATTGAGATCACTGCACTGGCTCATTATGGAGGATGGATATGCTACGATTGCACAATGAGTGCCCGGTGACTTCAATTCGAGCTCACGCTAAATCTATTAGACCAGATTACGCCCCTGGAAGATAGATAGATATTGTGCGATCGCACAATGGGCTTGCGGCAACTACAAGCCGAGTCCACACTAAAGCTATGACTGCATTGAATGGGCATCATATGCTGCTATCCGTATATTCACCCAATTTCTGTATGAACTATGGCACAATGGTCAATGGAGTTGTAGTGGAGCTACGGCACAATTTCCGGTGGAGCAATCGCACAATAATCATCGAGGTGCAGTAGTCTACGCGGGTTATGGTACAATTTCCAGTGGAGATATGGTATGGTGGTCCGAGAGTTGCAGTAGTCTACAAGTGCTATGGCACCATTTCCAGTGGAACAATGGCACAATGATCTTCCACTTCCAGTGGATGGAAGGGAGCTACTGCACCATAAAAATCATACTACAATATAAACTTTCACTAATGAATACAATGCTTTTAGCAGGGAGTCTAGTCAAACTTAATTCCCTTCCTTCGCCAAACCATAACTCCACACTACAAAATGTAATCCCCTTCCTTCGCCAAACTGTAACCCCATACTACAAACCGATGTTCACCTTCTTTGCCCTACCTCCTGACACCGTCCTCTCGAACCTTACCAGCGAATCTATCCCAGGTGCAGTGCATTTTACTGTGAAGTAGTTAGCACATGGCAGATGACCTCAGGTATACTCCCTGCCCTTACAGATACTAACTATTATTCAGAATTCTCCGGGTCATGTAGCGCCTGTAGAGCGGCGAATTTTTGCTTCATCTTGCAGAGGTTTTCCTTGCATGCCGGGAATGCGGTCGGTTGTGGGAGGCTTCTAGATTCAACCGCCTTCCCAGTTTGTCTTCTGATATCTAGAACCTTATGTTTGATTATGACCATGGCAATATCTGATGATTCTGGCGTCATATACACGCTATCCCCCATCTCCTGATGCCTTTTATACATTGCTGCGACAGTTAGTTATTGTGCAGCCGTCATTGGAAAGATCACTCACTGCCGGCATTCATTGAGTTGAATAGTAGCGCGTGTACAGCCTTGCCAGTGGCAACGTAGATGTGGTGGTGCCACTGGAGAGCGGTTGCCATTAGACAGATGAACTCAGGTGACATTTGCCCTAGAAAGCACAAATCTTGGATGCCCAGGGATTTGTTCACCTTGAAGACACAGTTGTAAATGACGGAGGCAATGGAGCTGCTAACATATCGCTCCTTGTGAGTCTGAGGATCACTATCAGCATTATTCCTACTAGTGGATGTATGATACCTGCCTCTACGTCTTTCTTCTGAAAGATATGTTGTTCATCGTTGAGTAGCCAGTGGACCTTCTCCTTCCTCTTTGGGGCCTCCATCTCCATGAGTTGGTAAATCCCTTGGAATATTATGCCAATCTGTAAGACTGCGGTGCTTTGCACGGAATAGTGAAATCCTCTGATCTGTATCTCCTGGCTAACATTGGTACCAAAGACAGTCGAGGGGACTTGTCTAGGCCACATGTTCAAGCATCGGTTGTTGGGGGACACTAGCATCGATTATCCACAATCCATGCGCCTTTAAGCAGGCAATGGCAGCCATCTCGTCTACATCTTCTGAGAAAGGGTTATTGAACAATGTCTTCCACCTGATCGTGATGGAAGCTTCTTCCGCAACTTTTCTAACCTGTGGGTTCTTGAGCTGGTTGATACCTCTCAACTTCTGTCCTGGTTTAGTCTCTTTGGCCTCCCATGGTTTGGAATCGGTATCAGCCACAGCTCATTTCTGCTGGGAACTCTGAGGGCTTGAAAGGAACGTCACGGGCATCAAGGCCATTGCTCTAGAATCATTGCTTTGCTGGGAACACACAGGACCAGATGCTGACGTTGACAGGGAATTATCCACCGACGGTGAAGATGAGGCGGAGGCCAATGATCGTCTGCTGCATGTCTTAGGCAAGGTCTGCTTTGGTGAGGTTCGAGCAGCAGTCGACAAGAGTCCGGTGGCTGCGTTCGACCCTGGAGGTTTTGGCGTAGGAGTGACCAAGTCCCGGAGAAGTTCGTCATCCGTATCCTCGAAATCCGCTGGTACATCTGCGGGTTGGTCATCTGTGAGTTTGACATCTGGTGGATTCTGTCCCACATCAGCATGGCACAAATGCCACAGAGTATAAGGTTACCAGCGGCTGAGATGAGGACTTGGATGATGGGCGTGGAGTTTCAGTACACTCATCTTCGCTTCTAGAAGAAGAGATTGCTTCCTCTTCCTCCCAATCTGCGATTTCCTTGCGCAGTCTCGTTGATCGGCTGGTGGCATTGGATTTAGCTACAGCATTGCTCCTGGGTCTCAGAGTGTTTCTTCTTGCCATTTCGACGCTAATGGATGACGTGTATTGAAAGAATAGCAAAAGAGGTAGGAGGAGGAAGGGAGATTGTTCTGCAGAGTGCACTCGGCATAGTATAGGTATCTAGGTGGGGTCCGGATCTTCCACTTGCAGCAGTGATTCTTCATTAAATTCCGCGAGCTGTAGATTGTGATCTAGATCTCTATGACTGAAATTCTAAGCTCCGTCACTTTGTTCCCCCTGCATGAAGACTGTAATCCTGATCTCTGTAACTCTGTTCCCGCCGGACAAAGACTTTGATCCAGATCCCTGTCAATTTGGTCCCTCTCAACCAAGATTTTGATCTAGATCTCTATAACCGAAATTATAACCTCAGTAATTTTGTTCCCACTGGACGAACACTTTGATTGTGATGTCCATGACTTTCTCCCAACTGGACGAAGACTTTGATTCAGGTCACAGTAACTTCGTTCCCACTGGACGAAGACTTAGATCCAGATCTCCGTAACTTGACTCCCCCTGGACAAAGTCTTTGATGTAGTTCTCTCTAACTGAAATTATCATCTGCGTACCTGTGTGCCCTCTGGACAAAGTTCTTGATCCAGCGCTCCATAACCAAAATCGTGCTAGGCGAACACTTACATCTCCATTACTTTGTTCCCGCTAGACAAAGACTTCAATCCAGATCTCCATCATCCAAATTCTTCTAGACGAGCTTGATCCAGATCTCCATACTCTTATTTCCACCAGATGAGCCTCACAGGCCACTGGTTGTGATGCATGAACCATTGGTTAACAATAGGAAACGATTGGTATGGAAGAAATATCATATACAGGTAGGGTAAGGAGATCCATTTGATGATATCCCAATGACAATAAACAAGTAAACGAATCAAAGCAGCCAACGGAATACCATCCAAGTAACAGATGAACAGCCCTAACATACATGAACATCACAAAACCAAACAAAAACTGACAAAATACCTTCCAAATGACATACACGGCGGCCCTTGATAAATGAGCAGCAGAAAACCAAATGAAAGCCTGCGGAATACCATCCAATAATGATTACCTCAAAGACACATGACCAGCAGGAAAACCAAACAAATACCTATGAAATATCTTCCAGATGACAAAAACAGTGGCCCTTGGTACATGACTGGCGGAAAACCAAATGAATGCCGGTGGATTATCATTGATTAATAATTACCTCAAATGCACATGCACCAATTCAAAACCCCAAAGTCTATACCACCAGCCAGAGAAGGTTCATCAACCGGCTGAATGCGGTTGACTGCAGTCAGCAGAGGACCCACTGACCTGAGGCCAGAAACCTACCTGCATCGGCATCAGGTGAGGATTGCGGCAATACCCGGCAGACCAGATTCGGGATATTTTCATTGCGGCTATCTTTGAGCCCAGTTGAGACGTCCTGGTCCCGCACATTAAAGACCATTCTCACCCGAGGCAGGGACTGTGGCAGCCCACCAGACTTATATAATTGGATGATGTAGCTCGCACCAGGCGGCCCAATAGACTCAGGCCCTGCAACTTCGGCCCACAGATAGACCCATGTGGCCACCAGATATTGACAATCCGGATAGTATCTTTGTCATCATTGTGGTATCTGACACAGTTGGTGAATACATTGCTTGGTGGTGCTAGATCCGCCAGCTTTGTGCCACTTATTTTGCCAGTGGGTTTCGATCATCCAATCCCTGCAACCCCCCACAAAACAATCCACCCTGACAATTTGGCACAGGAGGAGGGCGAACCAGAACAGGGCAGACCGGAGGATGCAGAACCTGAACAGGGCAAACTGGAGGAGGGCGAATTGGAGGAGGGAGAACCGGAGGACGGCGATCTGGAGCAGGGCGAACCTGAGGAGGGCGAACCGGAGGAAGGGGATCTGGACGACTTCGAATGATGGGGGAGTGAACGCTCGGAGTCGGATCGGGTGCAGGGGTAGGATTCACCCTCGGAGTGGGATTGGCAACAAGAGTACGATCGGCCAACGGAGAAGGTAACACCGCAGGAGTTGGAATGACTGCAGGAGTGCGCATGGATGAGGCAGGAGTCAAGGGTTCCGGTTGTCCAGAGGGTCCCGGTTGTTCAGAGGGTCCAGAGAACATTGGTTTCTTAGGGGTTGGCCTGGGCATGTCATCGGTCTTCATTGTTTCCCGCTGCCTCTTTTTGGCCCACTCCTCCAAGATGTGCATCAATGCCCACCAGACAGCATTTTCACAGCGTTGACAATGCAAACATTCACTACATCTCCGATTAGCTCCACTTGTCTATGCACCACACAACGGGGCACTTATGGCCAATCGAAAGACAACCTCATCAGTCAGTGTCCAGTAGTCTGCTGACCCCAAAGGATTCAGCTTTTTCCTTCTAACTTTCAGGCTTTCTACGGCTCATGATCGGTCTTCAGTGTGCGTCCGGGCTGTGTCCCAATGTGGGGTCACATCGGCAGATGGCCTCCAGACTACGAGCCATGACGATGTGACTTTCATGGTTGGCAGTGTTGTTCCCTGGACGGTCAAGTACATTACATTGGCAAGATTCCGGATAGAGGACTTACATGTTGCGTCGCAAACTCATTTCGAGAGTATATGGGCAACCACTCGAAAGCTCCGGTGTCATCGTCCTTGCAAGCATTGTTATCGTCCTAGCCGCCTTGATCTACCCGTACAGGTTCCTTCCCTTTACCGGTGTTGGCTTCCCGGTCATGCCCACCGCCTTTAGAATTGCAATTGCCATCATCAGCATCTTCATCATCTGAATGCTCACGGTTCCACAGCGCCATTGGCCATTCCTTATTTTCCAGCCACCAGCGACACTGTGTCTCCACCGCCCACCCAATGAGATCCTCTTCACACCTTAGCGAGATCATGTCATTGAGGTCTTCCCAAGTAGCTGCTGAGGGGAAGATCTTGGCTACCGCACCAAGTCGAGGGCTATGTTATCAGATTGTAGTCGGGGTCTCTTGCACTTCTTTGTGGAACTGTTCGGTGCCCTCGGCGGTGGTGAAGTCTGAGAGTGCCCTGGTGTTGTACCATATTTCTGGGATGTACTGTGGGCAGGTCTTCAATGATGCTTCATCGACTACGAGGATGGCTTCTGCCATAGCCGGCGGCATGTTATACAGATCGCTGCTTCCGAGTGACAGGTATCCCTATACAGCGGTCAGGAACATTCCTCTAGATGGCCAATAATACTTGTTAGGTATCCATCTACTGTCTCCCGGCTGATATAGGGCATATAATCATCCTCCAGATCCTTGTCATCCTCGTCCGTGTCATCCTCGTCCTCATCTGTCTCCACTACCGGCTGTTTGTCCTTTGGCCGCTCCTTTAACCCCTGCTCCTTCTCCTTGTTGTTCTAGCTATCATTGAGGATGGTAATTGCCTTCACTGCTTTTCGCATCTGGACCTAGATCAAGCCACTGGTGTTGACCTTGGCCAAGCCCGGTGTGGCCTTTCCAGGCCTGCTAGTGTGTTCATTCTCGTGGTCCTTCTTGTACTGGTGGCCTCCACAGTCCTTGGCGTTCTGTTGCGTGGGTGTATCAGTCAGTGACACCACCGTATATAGGCTGTATCAAAAAAACCTGCCTTGGTAACCCCTGTTCTGGCTGTTACCAAAATATGGAGGTGAGTATGATCATGTAGACAGGGTGAGATTGGTAGCGCTAGGGTCAGAGGTCAGAGGTTTGGGTGAGGAATCTGTCTGAAAGTGGTAGAATCGGTGCCGTTGGAAGGATAGTTGTCCGGGATGCAAATGTGGAGCACGTGAAGTGTAACCAAGATGGAGGAAATGGGTGCAATGGCTGGAGATAGTCTCTGTATATACTACTGATCAGCTGCGACCGTGGGCATATGGATAGTAAACTCTATCTAGGAGAATTTCTCATTACTTTCCCAACTTCAGGCGGTATTGGAATTCAATATCTGCAGTGGAACAATGATACCCGCCGGGACTGGCATCTCTGAAAGATATGTTCAGAACATGAGCGGATTCAGGTCTGTCTGTGCTTCCAGTAGATAGGCGAAGGCCTTTGTTGATCCTCGAGACTCCCAATAGTTGATCATCATCAACATCTTCTTGACATAGAGATAGTTGAGAACTAGCTGACATCAGGGTGCCGCACACATGCACCCACACACAGATTTGCTGCTGCTGGCCGTAGCTAGCCAAGGCAAGCTGTCAGCATTCTCCACCGGCTAGACCCTACTCATCCACCGGGCTCGAGTCTGTCATCAAACTTTAGAAGCATCGTCAAACATTACATGCATATTCCAACACTGTATGCATCATCAAACTTGATATGTGCAGTCAAACTCGATATACACAAAGGATAACATGATCGACAAGAAGGCTCTTCTTTGTTCAAGCATTCCATTATTCAATGCACTCTCTGACCATCTGACAGATCGCAAGCGCTCTTTCTATAACCACTTCATCAAACGAACTGCCAGTGACCCATTCCCAGGCTTGCTGTGTGCAGGAACCGGCGACTGGGTAAGTGAATTCATCCAACGGACCGCGAACAGCCTGTAACCATTTGGCAGACCTCGAGCCATGCCACCAGGATGGAGACCACCAATAAGCGTCTGAGAGGCACTCAAGTGCCTATATCCTGACAGCGTGAGGATGTTTATCTGCCGGGGAAACCTTTAATGCCTTCTGCGAGTCAGCCATCTGGGTCAGCCGCTGCCACCGGCCAGTCATCAACAAAGCCACTCACCGTGTCGATGACTCTACTCACCGCATCAGCAGTGTCCTGCAGAAATCCCCGAACCCAAGGGCAGTATTCCGGGCCCTGCACTCAACCAAGTACCACAGGAAACCCACTCAGCAGACGATGGCCTGTACCGACACGTCCCGCAACCCCAAACTCCAGCCCAGGCATCTGAGAAAGAGGAGGCTGACCCCGGGGAAACCATGATCGACGGGGAAAATCCCAAAATCGACATACATCACACAGCTGGGAGGACCTTCAGTGATGATTCCAATTTCTGTGAGTTCCGAGATCTCATCAATAACCGGTGGCAACCCTTCTATTGCTCCGATAACTTCAAACAGACCATCAGATGTGTTGAGGCCCACCATCCCAACGCACAAATTGGTCACCACTTCAACGAAGGCAGATGCAAGGTTCCCAAGCACTTTTGCTACACATCTGAACGGACGATGTACAATCAAATCATCATGGTGGATAATCAACGGCCAAAATGGTGGGAAGCCTCCATCTCCACACAAACAGTTGGCTGTTTGTCCATTTTTGAGACCTTGTAGAATGCGTGCGGTGCCTTGTTTGCAAATGCCCATATACAGAGCACATGATCTCTGCACCAACCCGGACCGTTGGTGCGGAGGGTGATCCAGTATATTCCCAGATGCATTCGGCAGCCTGGCGGTGCAAGATGCAGAATAGACATCCTCTGGGGGCGACAATTGTTCCACTGATCTGTGGATCAGATGAGACTCAGCTCACCGACTTCTTCAGTCACCAGAAAGCTTGGCTTATCTACCGGACCTTTGGGAATATCGATTCCTCTCTAGGGAACAAATAAAGCAACCTCGCGCTGGTTTCGCTTGCCTTCCACCTGGTGCCCCCCAAATTTCAACACAATTCTGCTTCCAATGACCAAGTCCAGAGCGATATAGACAAGCAGGTGCTGAGTGATATCGCCGGGATAGTGCTGGAGCCAGTGAGGCGATTTCCGAAGGGAGGAGACATCATTTCCGGTGCTCAGTGGCCCTGTTCCGACAGCACAATGCGCCATTGCTGGCCAATTCTCGGGTCTTGGTGAGCAGATCACATGGAGGATGCCAACCTTATGGGTGTCAAGTACAATGCTTGCCCTAAGTGTCAAACTCCAAAGGACAAACTGGGGTCGCTTATTCTTCCGCCAGACTTGGAATTCCACCGGCGAAAGTCAGCAGTCTTCCAGCAGAATTGTCGGGAGTACCACATCGCCAAAACTGCTTGAAATAATCAGGCTATAATGGTCACCGAGGACTGGTTCAAGTCTGTCAGTGCAAAGATGGTCTCATGAATTGTTTAGGCTCTTTTGCACGTCGAAACTTACAACCTCCACCAGCCTGCTACCCTTCATAACATATCCATCGGAATGTTCGATCTTCTTATGACCTGGATCAAAGGCTTCCTACAACACCATGGGACAGCCGTGGCATTTGAGGAGATCAGGGCTGGCATTCCTCCATACCCTCATTGGGAACACTGTGGCAAAGCCTAACGGCAAATTTCGCAGTGTGGTGGTAAATCGATGGGTGATTTTGATTGACTTGTCTACCGGCCATTGGCAGCACAATTCCATGACCCACTGCCCCATCACTGAACGGTCTTCCAGAGAGCATTGAGCTGCATTCCGTAACTGGTCTCCTGGAGTCTTGTGGTACAATACCAAACCCAGGCAACCGAGACTCCCAACTCTCTCCAGGATCATTCAGAGGAGTTCCACAAAACTGAAGAAGTCTTTACCACCTACCAGACGTCAGAGGCCACAGACAGCATCACCCATGTAGGCATGAAGGACCGGAATGTTCTACTCAAGGCCGGACATGCCATCGAGCATGATGAAATGGCCAATCATGCAGGAGCACTTTCCTGCACCCAAACGTACACCGAAAGGCAGATGACAAAAAGCACCAATGGGAAGTCAACAATTCCACAGTACACAAATGTGACTCTTTCGACTTCGTCAAAATTCACCTCATGCTGTGTTATGAGGATTCAGTTCTGCGCTTTGGACACTTAGTCAAAGACAGCACTGAAACACAGGAAATGAACCATCTAATGAAGTGTATAGGCGCCTATCGCAAGTGAAACTGCAACTTTCGGTACAAACGTCTGATTCTCAATGACTATAGGGGCGTCGATGTCCTCCGGATGGGGTGATTGTACCTCCGGCAGCTGGCTAAGAACGGCTTCAGGAGCCCCGAAATCGAAGAGGCACTGCAGTTGTATTGACCTAACGATCATATATTTCTCAACAGATGCAACCGTGAGCAAGTGCCGATAACGGAGAATATTCCCCTCAGCGTCCGCCAGGATGACAGAAATATCCATCACCATGGGCTGCGATCCCCCAGTCAAAAGTGCTTCTTTGTCAAGAATGAGCATCTTCCAATGTACAAGTTTCCACTTGTAGAATACATATATCAATACTGTAGATATGACCTTAATATACCCAGTGCCAATAGGAGGGTCATTGGTGGGATGCGTGCCACTGAATTTGACCTACTTGAGGTTCCGGTGGCCAACTTCCAGTCATTCGGCTGTTGTCATTGTACTGCCCAAACTTTGCGCCGCACGGACGATCAATTATTTCGCAGTGGTGATCCTCACCACGACTGTTTGTGGTTCCAGGTAGATGAGCAGCCTAAAGGTGACGTAGGCGACATACAACCGGCACAACTGGTGAGGATTCTATGGCTACAGGATGGCCTATGGAACAGATGGATGGTATTTTTGCAGGAGCTCCAGCTTGAAAACCAAGGCGTTTGTCTGCCATCTAATGGGCTGCTCAGAGTCTTCAACAATGGTTTCCATCGGAACCAGGCCGACCACGTTGTAGGTAAAATCAAGTGTGAATAGGCTACCGCACACCTGATTTGCATCCCCGGTACCAGTTACTACTATTTCAATAATACTATCGACCTAGTCATGTTCAATCGTTTCTCGCCCAAACCACCAGAAGCTGAAGGTGAAATGCAGACTGACAATGACGCTGCTAGACCAAAGGAATACCACAGGAACCAAATTGTCATTGTTGACAAGGATGAAGAGGATGAGGAGGAGGATGAGGTGGAGGAGGAGGAGAATGACGAGGAAGAGTAGGAGAAGGTATGGTCTACACAGGGCGTCACGTGTCCTTTAGCTCCGACCTTCCAACATTTCATGGCTCAATCGGTATAAATGCTGCCAGAGGTATCTGGTCTCGGACTCACCCATGATCCATAGCTCAATAACTAGAACATACTTGACAAGAGGCATCAGTCCTGGCTCTCCTGCGATCCATAGCTTGATATGCAGAAAATACTTGACCAGAGGCATCAGTCCTGGCTCTTCCGCAATCCATAGCTCAATATGTAGAAAATACTCGACCAGAGGCATCATTCCTCCAGTTCTCCCATGTTTCATAGCAGTTCATGTCAAGAAATACTGGCCCCAGGCATCAGGCCTCTGGCTCTCTTGCATCTCATGGAACCTAGCCCAATTTCTAGTCATCATGTACAATTGATATAATACTGTCCGCGTCCAAGTGTAACTCCATAGGACATCATAGTGGCATGCGTCAAATATGCTCTGCATTACCGGCCCACAAACAGCTTGTCAATGAGTTACACATCCTGTAAGGTCATTTTTACAGGTGTATATACTCACCATTGCTCTGTCCATCTCGGTTACCCCTGTATGGCCGTCCGCCCCCAACGCCCAGGGCATTTCTATCATCCTTGTATCTCCGGACACCCGCTGCAGCTGAGTCCTCTGCCAAGCTTAGTGGCGGTGGTGGTGAGAAACTGATTTTCATGCCACAGCGGTTCCTGAACAATTATGTGATTATTCAAAATTGTTATCACACCATTGTTGCGAGCATAGCAGGTCACCCAGCGGAGCCATATTCACACACTTCAGTGGAGCTCTGGAGGTTGTCCCGCACTGCGAACAGGATCGTGGTTAACTACTATAGATGCAGGATGCGAATCAGAATATCTCGGTGTATGGTTGAGTAGATAGCCACTATCAGTTACCTACGGTGGAATGAAGCGATTCTTATATGCCATTCTGTTTTCATGTACTGTGGTATTGTACTACACCATTGATCCCTCTAACCAACCTGGCAGAGAAAACGAAGCCTTCATTACACACCTCCTGCATGTGTTTTGTTCTATGCTCAAATCATGATACTATGATATTGGACAGATACTCACCTTTGTACAGGTTCCATGAGTTCATTGGTCATAGAAGGGATATGATATGATCTCTCCAGGAACCCAAAAATAACTACATCCAGTTTCATGGTTAGCATGACTAGAGATATTACACACAATTTTCGCATGTACTGTGTTGCAATCTCATTAACTGGGAGTGCTGTGAGTTGAGCGGCAACAGTGATGACTTCCAATTAAGCTCAGAATCTAAACATTCTTGTTCTTGTCAGGATCAACACTCTATTCATGAAGCATTACTGTAGGAAACCTTCCTCCCATCTACACAGTTTTCAATGGTCATTGATCAGGCATACTGCTAACTAGGAACTCACTTATTCGTTGTCATAATAGTATCCAGATTCCTGATCAGCTGTTTGGTGGCTCCAGTATAAGTAAAACTCACAATGCCACAATTACGTAGTATAGGACACATTGTTGTGAGTGAAGAAATCACCTAATCAATACGAATCTAAAGTAGATTGCAGTGATGACAAAAGATACCTTCTCCTCTCTGGTAATGATTTTCAGCAGATGATGTGCATGATTATTGTACCAAATGTGACCTATGAATCTTGGTTTGTGACGATGACTGATTATATGGTGACTAGATTTCGCCCCTCCCCCACCATCAGATAGGTACATTCTGGCTGTAGATCTGGTACACTAACAAGAGTTATCTCGCTTACAAGCCAACATCCCTGATGCTCTACATCACCACCTGAAGCATCATTGAGATTGAGATGAATAAGTGTTCACTGAGCAATTCTCGAATCTAGTTAACACTTGCTGCATAAATGAGCAGAGCTTTATCTGTAAAATCACATTATTTGACAATTACCGACTCAAGGCTCACAGGCAACAATATCACCCATTATTTATGAACAAAGGCCTCTATGCTAATCAAAAGTTACAACCTGCAACCTGGGATCCACCAAAGCCATCAAGGTTCGACTTCAGTCATTGCATCTAACTGGCCCCTTATCAGCTAGTCAAGTATTCATATACCCAGGGATAACAGTTGGGGTGCAGCACCACCTGAAGATACTTCCGACAAAGAAACTATAGACCCCCTGAAGCCCGATCTTGCATGTACCCCTGATCCAACACAAAGCAAGTCTTGTACGGTGGTAGTTGGTGAGGAAAATCTGAGGCGGACATTATATGGCAAAGTACCTGGATGATACAACGAGCAGTGCAAGTAGTCAGAACATTCGAATCCATGACATCCATTTTGGGCCCCACACAATTTTCAACAGCATCAATCATTACGCCAGCCTACAAAAACACTCATAGATCAACATCCAACATGTGGACTGTACAACTTCAAAATCAAATAATTCAGATCCCCAGATGCCACGTAAAAGCTCCTCTCCGAAATCGATATTGGGCTCAGCAATAATAGTTTGAATGATGATCAGTCCCATTGTTTCAGTACATTATACTACCAGGATTTTTTCAAATTTATACATCTGTATTTCACATCATGCCTATTTCAGGCTCACTTCAATGTGAAACTGGTTAGCCTTAGGAATTCATAAAGTTACCAAGGATACACTGAGATGAACACAGGTTATTGCTGGTAGGATATGCATGAGGTGCTTCCTGCTCGAGTGGTGTGTGTCCCAGTCATTTGCGCATCTGACAATCCTCAGTTGGCAAATTTTTCAGACTATAAGCATACCTGGCTGCTGTATCTCACGATTGCTAGTATATGAATAGCAATCCACTACACAAATAGACAGAATGCCTGGATTCTCATTCGGCTGATCTCCTGTCCCCCAAATGGTATCACAAATAGTAACAAGGTAGGGTATACTGCAGTTGGAACTGTGCTGTCCCCACCCAGCAATGTTGATATGCCTGGTCCCAGCTTGAATTAGGATTCCACAGATGGATTTCAGAAACCATGTGATCCTCTCATGGCAGCCTGGGTCGGGAAATATCCACAACAAAACTTGGTTGCACAAGTGTCATATGGCCCATGCCCAATGTGTGAAATTCCTAAACATGCATGGATGGGGTATTCCACTTTTGTATCACTTGACAAGTGGGGATATTAGCATGTTTACTTGTAGCTTCTGGACTTAACTAAAATTGATGTTCTGCTCACTCTAGGTGTTCACCCAATCTGCAACCAGTTTTGGCAGTACACTCACTGCAATGACAATTGGTATTTGCAGCCCAATGAATTGCATCAGCTTCTTCTGGGATTAGTTCAAGACTTATTGCACTGGCTGTTCAATTACCTGAAAGTTAGAAATGTCAGAGATCAATTTGACAGTCAATTCACATTGCTGTCACAATATCAACACCTCCAGCATATTTCTAAACAATTCAATATGTTGAAAAGTGGCTCCTCATAGAGAAAAGAGATCTGGGGCTGGATCAGCACAATCACAGTGAATCACGCTCCAATTCTCGACAGCTTCATGGGTGACAGTAAAACTGCAGTGGGAACAGCTTCCGATAAAGCAACATTGGGAGCAGTGCCGGCATTATGTGAATACTCTCTACTTGATTGCCAACAATATCACTCTAATCTATCCCTCTAAGCACTTGATGAGCCACTGAGGCAACTTTATAAGGAATGTTGTATTTTGCAAGAATAGCATACATCAAAGTCTGCAATGTGCAACTGGATGCACAGTTGGCAAGGGAGTCTCATCAATTACAAGAAGAAAAGAATCACTAAATCCGTACTACAATGGATGTTCAGGTATACGGGGCAGAAATGTTTACAACAGCACATATAGGCAACTTCAGGTGCGCTTGAATAGTACAAGACAAGCAGCAACCAAATGGTCAGATGTTGATCAACAGAGGGCAAAAGAGTGATTGGAGGGTGAAATCCATCCGGTGACACCAGTGAAACACAAGGTTATTGATAAGTTATTCCAACATCATGAGTGACAACTGAGGCACGGGGTCGGGACAAAGGCAACCAGTACCAGAAGCATTGTTACCGAAAAACCTGCTCACATAACGATGGCTGGAGGAGGAGAGGTTTACAGGACGACCAATATGACCACTATCAAGCATGGGGAAAATGAGGTTGGTCTGTCTGGTGCTGACATTGAAGCCCCCACCTAGAAAATAGCTGCTACAGACTGCATTGTGAATCAGCTGGAGAGAGAGATTGACAGTATCACTTTGCATGAGCAGATGCAGTTCAAGAAGGATTTCTCAATCCCATTGATTGTGTTTGAAGATTGGTTGTAGACAATCACCATTCAGAAGCTGAGGAAAACTTTCAAATAGAGTTAAATACATTTCAGATATCCAAAGGTGCATCTTGGAAGCCATGTATCAGAGTCAATTTGGCAAATACATTATTGTGTCAAATTCACGGCAGATATTTTTAACTGGCTACATATCGGCAATGTGAAAGAGGCATATTAATCCACCAATATGGTTAATTACATTCGACAGATTCTCAAGCATAATGACTATTGTACCAGTCTTGACTGTATGGAAGATACACCATTATATCTTGCCCTTCAAGATTCATACAATATTGACTCTGCAAACGTAATCAACCTACCATCCACTGCCAATAAAAAGCAAAATACTCACCAAGTCAATTTTTTGTGCCTCCAGCATTGTCAGCATGGGCCGTTTCTCTGGCTCATATCACAACAGGTACATCATTTGACAGAAACTGATATCCGCAGAGTATGCAGAATTCTTAAATCAACATCATTCAGAGCTGCATCAGTCGATTGCTGAATGTCCGAATTTGGACAGCAATTCCATTCACAAATTGAAGACAACTTGGTACACGAAGTTAGTGAACTGGTGCTCAGATATGATCAGATTGTACTCATAGACAACAAACCTAAAAACGTTGAGAATAGTGTGTTGTACCGCCATCAACAATATTACTGGCCTATATCTGTTGAGCACCTGGGACCTGATTGCTGTCACGGGGCTGCTTCAACCTAAGTAACTATACTTTCACGTATCCAAGGATATTCAACTGAGTACGAGATCTATGGCCGGAGTTCCTATCGTATTCATCTAAGTGTATCTCCACTCGAAGTGTATTCGCAACCTGTACAAATCGTACACCCAAACTTGACAAATATGTATAGTCGTTTCAGATGCTACTAATGGGATAGAAACTAAATCGCATTGTGGCATATCACGATACTAACAATACATATACCTCGTATGATCAATCTCAGTGATTAATGTATATAGTAAAGTATATTGGGATAATTAATCTCACCTGTTAATTGATATTGTAAGGTATCCAGTATAATTAATCACCATGATTATTTATTATTGTAAGGTGTGTTCAGATGGTTGATCTCAATGATTGATTATCATCGTAAGGTGTGTTCACATAATTAATCACGGTGATTAATCAATATTGTGGCGGTATTATTTTGTTAATTGAGACATATCTTTACAAAATCTTCCTCTATCACTTCCTTGATAAATCTGGTGTTCAGATACTATCGGCAATATTACATCTCAGCATAATCTCCATCAAGTTTCGAAATCTCCACTGTAAAGAAGATTACGAATTATACTTCGTCGCTTCTTACTCTGTTTCCCAAATCTGGCTTGCAATTCAGAATGTGAATGATTAGATTCATTCTTAAAGATCTTTCCAGAGCGCGTTGTATGCAACTGGCATTGCATTTTGCTCCGGTAATTAGGAGGTAAGTCACTTCGCCCAGAATGTACTTCCGTATCGGATTCATTACTATCTGACACAGCTATTTCGGATGCAGCAATGAGTGACACTGATATCCCTGGATTCGATACAGGCAATACCACGAGATCGTTAACATATTCTGAAGGGAATACTTCATATTGGCAATAATAAATCAATAACTCGGTGAACTGAATTATACTCACCAACCACCAAATGCACTGTGCTACAAACGCTCAACCATGGGGTGGGGGAACCGCGTACAATCATAGCAGATAATTTTAATACACTTGATAATGATACTGATAATAAGAATATCATACACCAAAAATAATATTTCTGCTTCTGCTTCGCAGGTAGGTATCATAGATATCGTTCGTGCTTGTCGGGCTGTGGATTCAATGCCAAAACATTTCTGGCTCTTTAAGGCTTTCTTGTATTGAATGATTGAGTTTCAGGAGCAACTCCCCCCCTGAGGGCCATCATCATATATCAAGGATTGCTATGATCTCATCTGTCATATCGTGGAGTACTACTTAATGAGCATTAATCTCTCTTGATAGCGGACCATGCATCCCAAAGGATATTGTGCATTGCATGATTGTGTTTGAAGAGTTACTCTCTCCGGAGGGCCATCATCAGCAATATAATTCAATCAAACGCTCACTTCGCCATAGTTATCTTGCAACTCATTTGTTTGGATACTCGAAACCTCTCCTCGCCTGACCTGGTTAGTTGGAGGGCTTTAAACAGATTGCTCAATTATAATAGGACACAACCTCACCCTTCAGGCTTTTTGGTCGATCTGTGTCAGAGGCTATGCGTGGTGGCCCACCATTGCCTGGTGGATATTTGATTATGATGAATTGACTTGCCCGTTTGTTTGGTGGTTTATTGGGTCTTGCCCTGTGTCATAATCAAACAGTCACGGCATGGTAAGGTCGAGACTGTTCTCACTAAGCTGGCAGTGCCCAAGGTGTTCCAATTCCTACTGGGGAAACAGATTGGGATTCCACATAATCGTATATTTGCTGTCGTCTACCTAACACGTCAGTTGATATATAGCTGTCGACTCATGTAGTCCCACTTAATTCAGTTCGGTGAAATTGGCAAGCAATAACTGGCATCTCTTTAAGCCATGAAGGCTTACGACTGGCGAAGGTTATTGCATCATCAAATCAATGCAGATGTATTGTACTTTCAATGAATCCGCTAGCGATTAGGCTGGCAATCAAATCGACATGAAGCTTCCATGAAATCCCACTATGGATCACATGACAGGCATACTTCTGTTCTGCAGGATAGGCATTATGTATTCTACACAAGTAAACTCCATAGCATATATCGTTCTGACATTTAAACAAGCACCATTACCTCCATTAGGAGAGAATCCCTAACAATTGCAAGGTAGAATATCCCAATGCCAACCAAGGGATCATGCCAGAATCTTATATCATCTGGGTCCAGTATACAGAATGTGACCTCAATAATGCCTTCCAAGCTGGACTTTCTTCTTTTCCTGTATTTTACTTCAGCTTGACTCCACCAATTCAGATCCTCCATTTTCAAGAGCCCCTGGCAGGTGGAAAAACAATATTGACTTTTCTGAATGGTGCAAGAAGACTCAAAAATGTATATTACATCCTCCAGCTCAAGAATGTACAGTGGTATTCGAAACCCAGTACAGGCACTGCATGGTTGGTCTGCTTGTGTTAATGCATTCATCCAGGCTGTTAAGCAGAATGATGAGATGCATATTGTACATGTCAGAGCAATTGTTGGACCGGCCCATTTGATGTCAGAGAATGCTGTATCAGATAGAATCAATTGCATTTAATTTTAAATTTATCATGTGGATATACGTACCATGTGCACTGTTTATTAGTGGCAATGCCTGAATCAAGGTGGGTAGCAGTAAAATAGTGTATCGAATTGTACTATTCGATATAGATATTATAATAATGACTCCTGGAGAGTATGGCTCCAGGTTTGAAGTGCAGTGAAATACTGTCAGGGCTACAGCCAATCCTCCCAATAGCATTGAAATTTGCACAACCTAATAGTTCTATTTTGTAGCATTTTGAAGACAACAATACACTTTTCAGAATATTTTTGTTTTCTGTTCCACAACTTCTGAAGTGTTGAGGAGCACAGGTGAAGTAGTCTCAAAGTACCCGAAAGCTCATCGCTTTGCAATCAGCCTATCTGGAAGCATTTTGGAGTATCTGCTAGGATCTATGTGGCTGATTAGAGTTGCTGAATTGTTTAGATATGATTTCGAAAACAGTTTACACATTTCTGATATATGTTTGAATTTCCCCGAAGCTTGAATTGTAATCCCAGCTACTTGTGATTGTTTTTTTGGCACTTCAGAATGCTTCCAAGTCTGTAGCGAATATACTCAAGATATTTAAATTTAATATCTGCAAATGCTGATTGGTCTAAAAGCCCACAATAATACTTTAGTAATGTTTGAACGATCTTCCAATTTGAACCATTGCTGGTTAATTTTCCAATCGGCTGTATTTACTAACTCTGTCTGCCAGTGGCTGTAAGGTATTGTTACTATACAGCCTATCAATTGGCTCAGATTTTTCAGTTGCTCAACATGCAACCAAATGCAGTCAGTTGCCAGCTCAGAAAGTGTTGTTACTTACTCATTTAGTGCAGTCAGACTATTTATTGCATAATGTATATCATTTCTATAAATTTCTACAATTAATGTCAGATATAATATCCCTATTAGTTTGTTATTTATGTTATTGCTACTGATTCAAACAGCATCACTTCAAATTCTCTATAACCTGCTGTACAATGCTATTTACATTACAATTTGCCTGGGTTCTATTTAAAATCTGGGATAGAATATTACCAATTTGCACAGTGAGACAAATGTGGATAATTTCCCAGTATTTGAATCTACTCTTTTGCTGCCTACTATATAAAGTTCAAGTACTGTTAACAGATATATACTATATAGTGTAGAGGCAACAGACACCGATAATCTGCGAACTGTAACATTCCCACCACAATTGGATTGATTGGTGCTAAATAAACCTCTATACTAACTGATTATTAATGACAATTTACATGTAATGTTACTGTTCTAAATACTTCATGATACTATTTCTGTGGAAATATTCAAAAGGCAGATATATACTATGGCTGGGAGAAATGAAGATAATATTTAAAAATAAATTGTATTTAAAAATATCTACAAATCTGATTGATCATATGATTTATTATATCAGATTAATTATACTTTAGTAGACACTTTCTATACAGTTCTTCTGTAAACACAGAGATAGTAATAGAACAATTCCTGGATAATATATATCGCTAAGTTAGGTTTGTCCACAGTAACTGCACATTATCTATCAAAATATATGTTCTATTTATAGTAATGTTTCAAGGATAGAGAAGGGTACAGAATACATGTTAGGTAGTTATTTATAAATACACTGTCAGCATAAGTGGCACACTGTACAAGCTGAGAGATATTTGATTTAGAGATACAGTTCACATTCCATAGATTGACATAATTATGTTATCCAATTATAGAATGTCCATAATCAACTAACTAATAATATCTCAGAGAAAGATCTTCAAAATTATCAATTTAAGTTAAAAGATAGCATCCAAGTATAAATATTGTTTACCTACACTGTTGGAAGGGCAATTCCTTTCAGCAGTATTTGATTTAACTATTGATATTATTCAAGTCATCCATTACAGATAAATATAACTTTGCTACTTTATATTCATTTTGTCAATATGGACTTACTAATTACAACAATCCTTATAAAACCAAACTATATATATTGATTAAAGAGGATATGATTTACAGAAATGAAATGGTCAATAATACAGAGAAATTGGTTAGAAGTAGTGCAGACTTGGAAATATATATTCAACATAGACAATAAACTTCATGTCATTGTAATTTCATTGATATATTGGTAAAGTATTACTGTCTAGCAGGTATTAGTTAGAAATATAGTTAACAGAAGTTACTCTACATTAAATTATACTTGTAAATCCATTCCTCATTTGCTCATATCATTTACAATTTTGAATTAACCAACAACCGATATTAAAACTAAGTCTTTAGTACTATCAGCCTGTTTCATAAGATTCTTCCCTAAGAATATTAAGACTTATTAAGAACATTTTACTAACCAAGCCAGTGGCATTTATAATTTGGTACTGTCCTAATAATGAATATAAATTACTGCGAAATTTGCCGTTTAGCATTTGACACTTAGCATTATGAATAAAGTAAATGCTCTGATATTTATTAACTCTACTGAAATGGAATATTATACTGATACTAGACTCCCTGAAAGCTTTTCAAACTTGCTATCTGCAGTACATATTTGATTGTCGCAAATATTTAATATAGGGTAACAGTTTAATTCAAGCTATCAATTTTATTGATATCAAACAAATATTAATTCATGTTGCAGTATTATATAAGATGTATATTTGAATTACTTAGGGTCTTGCTATGAAGCTCCTATGAACAGTCATTTATTGATTTATAAACCAATTCCTAGGTAACTAAATTAGTAATATTCCAGTAATGACTTGTGACTCTGGAATTATATATATACTCGCAGTGTAACACAGAGATTCTACTGTGACTCTGGTGGTGGAATTGGTATTGAGATTTGATGAAATCGGTAACAGTGTAAAGGTGGGTCGGTCACTCGGTACAATATGTTACTACTTCAACTAGCAGTTGCAACCTTAAATTCATTCACCTTCTTAAGCTGTTATTTTACTGCTATATTTAGTTAATTGTTAACAGCCCACCAACTTATCATAGAACATCAGATACTCACCTCAGCATTGAGCTCAATAGTCGTTTCTCCTAGCATGCCGTCCACAGAAAGGTTCTTATTATCCTTTGTCTGTGTAGCTGTCAACTCTGCTAACTATGCTCCAGCTCTCTGCCACCAGTCCGCGCATGTTTGTTTGACATGGACGGATTGCTGCTGAACACTGAGGACCTCTACACTAAAGTTACCAATACTCTCCTTCAAGATCTCGGACGTCCTCCTCTCACCTGGCACATCAAGTCCCAGCTCCAAGGACGTCCTGTATCCGCCGTTCGTTATCACTTCTGGCGAGATACCCGAGCCTAGCTTACACTCCTGGTTCTCCAGGCTTCAAAAGTCTTCCGTGACTGGGCTCAAATACCTATACCACTTGACGAATACCTTGCCCGCCAAAAGGCATTGCAAGAAAAGGTTTTTCCCTCTGCTGGAGTCCTCCCCGGTGTTTTGGAGCTCATAAGCACCCTTCTGGCCTCCTCCTCTTCCATCGCCCATCCCGAAGACCCGATTCGCATCGCGCTCGCCTCCTCCTCGGCATCGTACAATTACCATCTCAAGACTTCCCACCTTCAACACTTATTCAAGCTTTTCCCCGGAGACCGACAGGTTCTGGGCGACGACCCGCGGATAAGAAGAGGCAAACCAGCTCCTGATATTTTTCTGGTTGCGCTAGAGACCATTAATGTTAGTCTCCGTGCGGAGGAGAAGAAAGAGATCACTCCTCAGGAATGCCTCGTATTTGAGGATGCAGTTCCAGGGGTGGAAGCGGCAAGGCGCGCCGGAATGAGGGTTGTTTGGGTACCCCACTCTGGACTTTTGGATGAATACAGGGGAAGAGAGGAATTGGTACTTGCTGGTGCCATGGGTGAGGCAGAAAAGGATCTTGATGGCGGTCTCCTTCCCGAATCAGATATGGGAACAATTGGATATGTCGGCGATGGAAAGGGAGAGCTGCGGACTTCTCTAGTAGGATTCGATTACCAGCGCTACGGCATTGTAGTGTCCACTATGTAGTGATTTTGGGAGTCGGTACTAATACCCTGTGAATGATTTACTTCATCAGCTGGAGCGGACTTAGTTAGCTACATTTATTTGGCTGCGATAGATTGTCGTAATATTATCATTCATAGACTGCAATTGTTTAGATCGTCTGGCTTATTTGTTACTATCTTATACTCCTGCTCCGGGGCAACCTAGTGAGATATCTTGATATTAATGACATAAAGTTTTATACTTAACGCAAAAACTAGAAGAGTAAAGACGAGTAAAAGATTGCAATGAAATTGGTATAATGAATTATGTGCAATAACTTGGAGGTTGAATTTTGATAAGAAATTTTCCACATCTATTACTATATGAGTAGGCAGTAATGTGAAATTGATGTGGAATGGGTCCTGCAAATGTGCAATATGCTATAAGGAACTGGATACATTTGGAAAAATCACTGTAGTATTATGTTCTGAGGTGATGTGAATTATTATTTATACCACTATCATCACAGAGTACAAGATTCACTTCCAAGAGACACTTGCCACAGATATTTGCAGATTAGAATGATTTAATTGTAAAAAGTCTAGTCTACATCTCAGATGTTAATTTATCCAAACTGTGATATACTGGCCATACAGTAGGGTCCGTGTAAAATTATGGAGGAGTAGTAGTTAATACCATGTATTCCATTATTGTAAATACTTGTAATAACTATCATGTAATCCTGTGATTGTGTCAAATTTAGTACTACCAGCAGTGACTTTGTTGAATATACCTCTGGAAGCTGTAGTTATCGTTTGGTTAGTGGTGCACACCTGATTGGACATCTTGGTGTCTATAGATTTTTCCAGGTAAATCTTGCTGGAAGTGATACACATGATACAGTATGTATAGATGGGTTAAAATACAACCACCTCAATGAAATCATTGATAGTTTAGACATATTCTAGTGTGCAGGTGATTATATTCCATTCTGTGCTTATTGTGCTTTTTAGCATACTGTGTGAAATTATTTAGATATTAGTCTCAAGATAATTGTCAACAATATATGAAATTTTGCTGATCCACTACATAATTTCTTCTGAGTTAATGTAGACTATATTGGAGAATTAGTTTGTTATGAATCCAGATGTTCTGATGAATCTCCATCAGCAAAATGGATTTCTGTCAGTGGGAGGCTTTGAGGTCTCCTCTATTCCAGGAGTGAGTGGCCAAGTTGTCGTTTCCAATTTCCCATCTGCTTCTGCCTATGTCATCCTCCCACATTACAGCATCATGTTGGACAGTGAATCTTGGATTCCATTGGCTACTGTGGGCATTGAAGCATCCAGCAAGCACAGTGCTGCCATGCCGAATGATTTGCTGCCATCTTAGTTTCCAGACTAGTCTCTCTTGACTGTGTGTCACTTCGATTGTAGACATTGACGATCTGTGTGACCTTCTATCCTCTTGTTCAAACATCAGTGATGATGACATGATTATTGCCATGCTTGCTCAGATCCGTTCGCTCATCCACTGCAAGGCTGCTTCCCTTATACCCTGCCATCCAAACTCTATTAGTTTTTCATATTTCAGATTCTGAGTGCCAGATTTCAAATGGAATTCTTTCACTTGGCGGCTCTTGGAAGGACACTATGTGCGCACTTCAAACCACCCCCATTTCCAGCGCCATAGTTGTCCACTTGTTCAACCTGGCACAGTGTTGTTGAATTGCCCTAATTATTGGAAGTGGTGGCTCCAATTTTGGACTGTCCAGTGGTCTCAGTTATGATCACATCTGTCATCTCCACAACCTCCATTATACTGATAATTCCTGCCTCCTCGTTGGCCATTGGTGCCTCTATGCAGTTGCTTATATCGCTCGCATGCCAGGTGCCAAGTGTTGCTCTGGAAGCCACAGATATCCCTCTTGTCCCTCATCCATTCAGTTTCAATCACCTGCTTTGTTGCGCCATTCTTATGGCCTGGAGATTTTCACACACTTTTCGCCAAATACAGTATGATTCCCATTGCAATTTGGCCACGTTTCTTGCATGTGGCTGCATGATGCCCCTTGTCTTGATGAGTATCTGACTAGGTTGCACCTTTGCTCCTCAGATCAGTGCTGTCCAGCACAGTTGCCAGACTCTGGTTGATGGTGGCAGCACTTGGTCTCTATGTGGCCCTATCTACAGCTCAGCCCAGAAAGGCTGTCAGGGTCTGTGTTGATGAACAATTCCACTTTGTATTGTCGTCCCACAGTAGTAACCCCTCTATTCAACAGTCTCTGTGCCATCATCTTCGTCCTCACAACGTGCACCACCAATGATGTCTTGGATGCTCCTCTCGGCTCTCGCTCGCAAAGGGTTCGGTGGTTTGATAGCTATCTCAATTCCGTAGGGATCTTCACTCCTTCACTCTCTGCCTGGATCTACTCCCTCATTTCCTTGAATCCTTCAGTGTCCTTGCCCATGTATCTCACGAGTGGGATCATGTGGATCACTAGTCCTTCGCACAATTTGTTTCATTCCACTGTGATGACCCCCTTGTCCACTGATCTTGCTGCTTTAATAATGCTATCTCAGTACAGCAGAGCCATCTCTGCAGTTGTGTTATGGTGCGTAATTGCAGTAATTGTGCCCATAGCTCTCCTGTTTGCATTCCTGAACGGAATATGTGGTGCATCCTGTTGCTGGAACAATGCTTTGTCAAATGCCGAGGCAATTTCCTCATCCATCTTATAGGGTAGGAGGATACTGTCATGCCTCGTCAAGATCAGCTGGCTCTCTGCCTTGCTTGCGCAGGATGTCAGGGTGGGCCCACGCAAGCAGTCTCGGGCGGTGTCATTTTTGTCAGGGTTGTCTTCTGGTCCTGTGGCAGGACAGTCTCCCACTGTCTCAGCTGTGTAGCTTTCGTTATTGTTTTCATCCTTGGAGGCTGGGTTGGGGTTGGGGTTGGGGTTGGGGTTGGGGCCGGTTTTGGGATCACATTTGGCTGCTGCGGTTCCAGCCACGGTTCTGCTTTGCACTGCTGCTGCTCCGGGCCTTTTATTCATTCTCGCTGCATTTTCCGTGCATGCCTTGATGCTTGCAGGCAACTTTTGGCCACTGGTTCCAGTTGCCTCTCCCTTGATATTGCTCTGGCCAGAATCTTCATTTCCATATCCGGGATACCTGTTCCGCATAGTACGTTGTCCTTGTGGCCATCATCCCACTTCCTCTCCCAATCCTCCAACTATTGGTTCATGCCAAGCCATTGTGTTTCTTCACACGTCATATGTGCTTCTAGTATTCTTGCCATCTTGCGAACAGTTTGGTGCAACAGAGCCACTTAGTGCGCCTGCTGCCTGATTTTTCTTTCCATTTGGCTCCACCAGTCTCCTAGTGTACTCGGTGACTCTGAAATCTCCCTGCTCAGTCTTCTACCTTTCCTATTCTGCTACAACTGCTTTCTCACAGCCATGAAGATGACTCATGTTGGCTTTCCTGACACTACGCCAATGTTGCCGCTGGCCTCTCCCGTATCTGCCATATTCAGACCTCTATCAATCAGTGACTTTCCGATTTTCCCTCTTATAGGGCGCCCACTCTCTTTGGTTGCCATCATCGCTGGTGCATTGGTGATGCCATACAGCACCATGTTGTGTCGATCATGTGCCACCAAGAACTTCCGAAAATCCACCCAATTGTGTGGTTTACCATTTGGAGCTGCTGTGCCCAGACTCCTCCAATTGGCCAGAGGTGCGGGGAATGATATTCTGGGGTGAGTTCAATGCTTGGATCCGAAGGCTGGTGTCCTCTGGTAAATCGATATCATGATAGGTGAGTTATCTCGTGATTTCCATTTCTGCGAGAACTTGTTGTGGATTCACTTGCTCACTGCTTGTCCGTCAGTTTGTGAATGAACGGCTGTCAACAACCTCTGTTGAATCTCTACACAGCTAAACATCTCCACCCAGAAAGTAGAATCAAGCTGAGGTGTGTGATTTGGTAGGATGGTTGCTGGGAGTCCATGGACATATACAACATCTCGCAAAACCAGGGCAGTCAATCTCGGTGCAGCAATTGCTGTCTGGGAAGGTATTAACTATCACATGTTTGCGAATTTATCTACCACCACCGAGATGGCAATGAACTCATTACACTCAGGATAATCTACATTCACATGAGTGAAAATACCTTCCAAGGGCTTCAGGAAGACTAACAATGCTTGCAGGATGCCCAACTTTTAATGTTATGAGCTCTGTGTCCTCTGACAACAATGGCAATTATGTGTGTACGAATCGATCAGTTTCCTCATATCCTGCCAACAGACCAGTTGGTGCAGCACGTCAAATCTTTTTGCCTGTCCAGGGTGTCCTGCAAGTGCTGAATCATGGCATTCCCTGATTAACCATTACTGTAGTTCATCATGTTCCTGGAAATTCAACTTCTCCCAATTCTGAATCTGTCCATTAGCTTTCCTACATCAGCCACTCTTATCTCCTTCATACCCCCATATTCTTGAAGTGCCTTGATGATCCTTCCTGGAACTGGATCAGTTGCAGATGCCTCAGTGGAGTGATCAGGATTCATGCGACAGCCCTTATCAGGCAGACTGTCTGCCAACAAATGCAATTGTTCTGGTACGTTCTGCCATTTCTGAACTACATCAGCAAATACTGCATCTCCTTGATTGAATTTATTCAAGATATTGTACCCACAAACTCAAAAAATGAAATCGAGGATTCCCTGCAATATGGCATTGCTTTAACATTCTAGAGTGTGCTTTGAGTTGAGGTGAGGCTGTTTTCAAGCGTCATGACCATTGTACCCATTTTTGTGAATATGACAAAGTGCACCAGACGAATGGTTCACGCTTCCTTTGGCAATATCACAAATCGTCTCTCAGCATACTCCTACGTCACCCAATTCAATCTGTAATTGCGATGATAATAGTACTCGCTCTATGTGTTTAATGAAGCATGTAGTTCTTGTTTTTAATGACCCTCATGGCTTAATTTGATCAATGATAGTTACCATGCAGAAGTGGTTCACGATATTTATTTTGTTTTTACATGAACAAACAGTACCTTGCATTTGTTCAACAGTTGCAGGAGGATTATGCATCATCCCAATAATGATTTCACGCGTTTGGGATCAGACTTGGGTAAACCATCAGTGCTATTACATTTACTACTATTATGATATATGGATGAAACCTAGAATGAAATTGCACACTAAGGAAATCCTAAATCCGATCACTGACACCATTCCTAACCTCTAAGTGACATCACACCCTCTCCAATCGTACTTCCATCGACTAAACCTCCATTCTCAACCCTGGTGTTGTTGGTGATGTCATTGCTGTCGCTGTTGCTGTAGCTGCAGGGGATGGGCTCGCTGCTGCTGGGGATCGCAGACCTACCCATAGGCAGAACAGCTGAGAATAGCATGCTCACCGCAGTAGCAGCAACAAAGCTGCTGGGACGATTGAAAGAATTGATGGGCTGCTCTATCAGGTCCTCCAGGACATACTCAAGTAAGTCCTCACTATAGACACCAGGATCGTTGTGATGTCATGCCATCACTTGGTCCATACCAGTTGCCTGGATCTTTCGGCAAATCATGCTGCGGATATTGTCTATCTTTATGGCTTGAAGATCTGGTGAGGAAAAACAAAAATCCATGTCAAGAGGACAAAATACAGCTGTGTATGCGTTGATAACCGCATGATTAACGGTTCTTGTATCACACTTATGTTGTGCTCAACCTCCTGGACCAAACTTTGGCAGGACCCTAAACTGGCCTGTTTTCCAGGCCAACTGTAACGGCACGGCTGCATGTGACGTGTCCAGGGCCGGGTAACACTCGCTTTATATAGTCGGCTCGCCTCAAGCCCTAGATCTCTAGCGATAATCTTACCTTTACACTACTTTACAATATTGACACCCACGTGTGCAGCCGTATCTACTGATATTTCTTCCTACGAGGCCAGACACGGGCGTATGCCTTTACACTATTATCGCTCTTACAGTTTCACATATGTTTCGCATACAGGATTTCATGACTTACCCCTTTCCGACGCATCATGACACGCAATTTATATACAAGCTATCATACGGATTTGAGTGCACTGGTTGCATCAGCAAACTGGCTTGATATGTCTATCGAATTGAGGTTAACGGTAACAGAGACAACTCCATGCAGATTCCAGAGTCCAATCGGCCAGAGTCGCGTCATGACACTTAAGAACGAGAAATTGTCCGCATTTGACAGCGACAGATTGCAAAAGGAAAGTGGGGTGATAAGTTCACCCAATTCAGGTTAACGATTACAGAGACAATTCCGAGTTGATTCCAGGCAAACTGGCCAGGAGACACGTCAGCGACCAAGTCAGTCGAAGTCGATTGCAACAAATTCATCACACGAGAACTCGAAGGGTATCAATCACGGCATCAATCATATTCAATAAGTTACCCTCCAATTGAGTCAATTGACGATTACAGGGATGATGCCAGAGCCCATATGTCCATAACAGTCATGTCACCGGCAATGATGAGGCTGGCCATTCTCCAGAGGCGGTTTACCAATTACGCACAATTCACATCGTTCCACATCACCGACGGCAGTTCAAATCGCGATTGCCTTCTACACGACTCGATGGAGTCATCTACGTTACGGAAGCTGCGAAGAAGCGTAAATGGGCACATACCTCGAATGAAGTGCACCTACGGAGAATCAACGAGGATTTACGCAATACGTACGATTCACACCTAGCGATGCCACCAATGGCAGTTCCAATCGCTAGTACCTTCTGCAAGAGTAACGGAATTATCTATGTTATGGATGATGTTAGGAGTTCACTGCTGCGGCTATGGAAGTCGTACAAGGCTATATACAGTCAGCAAATCAATGAATCAACTATGATTACCGATATGATTACCGATATGATTACCGGCATCATTTGTCTATCGATGGGCGCAGTTGAAGATAGTTGAGCAGCGAGCGCAGATCGTGTGGTAGCTCCGTAAGGGAAGTACAATAACCCCGAATGTTCTAAAGTGGCTAGCAGATACAATTGGTGATTACCTTTGTCAATTATCACCTTTGTCAATTATCACCTAGGTCAATTGTCACCGTTGGCACCTGATTGGACGACCGAATCAGATCGTTGTGAGGAGAGAGAGCCATCCGCGCCAACTCTTTTCAATTTCATCAAACATACTCCAATGAGCGAATACGGATATGTGCCCATACGATGGCATACCAAGAGGGTTTTTAGGATTACAATGGAGATGGTTTATATTTTGTAGCCAGAATTCTCAGGATCCATGGGGCTACCGGATGGACCATCTGGGCACTCTCAGGAGGCCAGCAGATTCAGCATGTATTGAAGGCGTGCGGAGGTTCAATTGATGTGTCGTATCCCCACGTGGGAATGGACTGTATTTGGTTGTCGGACAGTCCCAATTGGGTGTGACAAGTACGTGATTCGCGGAATGAGCTTATAAGTACAAGTGGTGACAGCCACGGTGGACGCACTGTGAGCTGGAGAATTAGCGTCGATTTCCAACGCATTCGACTTTTGGCTCCACGAACCCCATGGTGAGCGGAAGATGTGGCAGTGGACCGGGCAGGCCATCAGGTATGCCCCGGGAATGTACCTGGATCACGGCTAGGGAGGATGCGTATTCCAAAGGAGGCAGCATCGTTCCGGATATTTCAATACTTGAACCAATGCCTTTGACGATCAACTGGCCAGTGAGAAAGTCGTTTGGACGTTCTTCCTAAGAGTGGGAGTTCGTATAGAGCTGCTGGGAATGGCCGTGGAAAGCATCTCTAGTGGTGAGATAGGCACCAGGCACTGGACGGACGAGCAGGGAGCAGCGGCGGTAGTTGCGGCAGAGGAGCGTCCACATGGGAACCTTGAATGACCGCTACCGGCACACCGAGACACGAAGGGAGTACTGGATGGCGGGGCTTGACCATATTGTGGCAAACCGTCTTAAATCCTGGCTCCTGGATATTCGTTTGTACCGCTCCATATCTAGTACCAATCGAGACCTAACGTTTGCTGATGGAGCCGGCACAAGAACAAAGATGGTGCCTACAGACGATGAAGGACATATCCCGGCTATGTACGCAGATTCCGTGGAGGAATTCAGCAAAGCCAAGGCGGAGACACCCCTGCCGCATCGGTCAATTGACCATGCAATCAACTTGGAGCCCGGCTACAATTTGCCATATGGGCGGATTACAATTGAGCGGAGTTGAGTTGAACGGAGTTTCCAGTTGAGTTGAGTTGAGTTGAGTTGAGCGGTATTCACGCAATTGCGTGGATACAGATCACGTGCTCAAGAGGCCGGATCATGCATTTGGATTTGGACTTAAAGATCCCATGCCATATGGACGGATCGATGAGTGGTTATTGTCTTATGATGGTCGATATGTCACCGGATGGATTATGGGACTGCGATGAGGAGTAAATGGATGACGGACAATATGGAGGTTAGTGAATATGACCTTTAGAGAGCATACAGAGCAACAGGAGCAGTCACGGAATGCGGCCCATACGAGCGCAATAATGCACTGGGTGGAAAATACTGGCTGAGGCCAGATATATCGTGACCAGATGGATTGTGGCCGGAAATGGATCGCGACTGGATATGGATGGATGACCAGAGGTGGGTGACTGGAGGTGGATGACAGGAGATGGATCTCAGGAGACGGATCACGGGAGACGAATGACAATCAATGTCTTTTCCGATATGAAGCTACGAAGTTGCAATCGAGCGCAGAATTGCAGACATACGGTGTTCCGGTGGCATGGCTCCACCGAGTGCGATACTGAGCACTATTCAGAGATGGCGAATTATGTTGCTATATGACCGAGTTTCAATGCCGAATACGATCCTGAATCAGATCCCGTGTCACAGCTACAATGCCGATACCGCACAAGCTCTACGAGATCAATCTTTGGTGGAGCAACGATCATTAACGAGAGGGATGACAGTGCCGGATGCGTAACAACCCTTAACGCGAACAATTACTGTACCGGAAGTGCTGGAACGAAGCAGCGTGAAACACATTCACCAATCGAGAAGGCTAGCAATGGCGAAAAGTGCACCCAGAGAAGTGATGGCAAACGCACCTACAGATGAATCAAGAAGATGCATGCCCACGTTGCAATCCCAAATGAGATCCCGACTCAGTCTTGGCGATCCCGAATCAATCTCGACAATCCCCAGATACACATCTGCTACTCGAAATCAACTTCAGAATCAAGCCTAATCAACCGATATGGCACCCAAAGATGCCGTGATGAATTAGTCATCTGCAGAGCTACGACATACAACAGGGGGATGACCGTACTGGAATCAAAAACAACCCCAACTACAAGCATTCACCGTACTGGAAGTGCTGGGAGGAAGCACATTGGAGCGCACTTACCGGCAGAGAATCGCCGCTGGACATTAGTCATCAAGTGTACGGGGAGAATGGTCAACCAATGCAACTGGAGATGCAACGACAAGTGAATTCAGAAAACAATGATATGGATACCCAGACAAGTGACAGCAAGCACACCTGGACAAGGAGCGGAAAGCATACCCGGAGGAAAGCTGACGAGTGTACCCGGCAACTGGAGATGACAAATGCGCCGAGCACAGGGCGGATGTTAAGTGTATGTACAAATGCACCGACTTGGAGGATGATTAGTGCGACTGCATGAGCACCGAAGAGATGATGAGATGATGAAGTTCGCTTGATATATGCCGAACGAGTCCAATTATGTCTACCGAAGTAGTTCCAAACGGGACACCGTACAACTGCATTGTGTCCAACGAAGCAGTTTCAAACAAGACCGAAAATGATCTCTGAACGTACTGAATGGTTTACTGAACGGCATTGTGAGAGACAGTCGGGACAACTATCGAAAGATGATGACTGAGCATACCGACCAAGATCATGGCCGAGTGTCTCAATATTGGGATTGGATGTGAAGATTATCGGGAGCCCTCTACCGAAGGCACCGACTGGAATGAATACCGAACTGGATGTGGAACGACCATACTGAGAGCTATAAGCCTGCTTGGCCGATCCTGAAGGAAGATGAATATAACTACTGACAGGCACCGTGTGAGAGCCACCGGCTGCAAGGGATGATTTCACATACATCGAGACTGGCCGACCAAGCTATACACAAGGGCTCGGGAGAGCGCAACCGTGCCTGAATATATATATGGTATGAATGACCATTTCATGAGAAGCTTCCGAGATAGGTACAGGGTTGTATATGATCCACCGTCACCGACGGCAATGATACCAAGAGCAGAAGCTACAATCGATGCCGGGAAATCAAGCCCACTTCATCCGTGGTCACTGAGCGCGAATATGACTTCCAAAGCAGCAATAATGATCACTGATGGGCTTGGCCTACAAAGTTGTTCACGAGGAATTGGGAGAGCTGGAGTGCTAGCACACGTGAATATATATGGTGAGTATGATCGGTTACTGGGATGCTTACAAGTTAGATATACCGATGCAATTGGCGATGGCGATGGCGATGGCGATGGCGATGATGAATAGCAGTGAGCGGAAGGCACCATCGATGCAGCCGAGTCAAGACGAGGCTCATACTATGATTGGGGATTTTACCGAGATTACTGCGTCTAATTCCGATGATGACCTACACTTGGTAAAATGTACGACTGTGAGATTGGATCGTCGGATGCCGGACATTCTGGCAGTTGAGATATGGAGGACGGTGTTACTTTGGATGTTCCCTCTTTCTGTTTCTCTTCTCTTTACTTGTTTACTTCTTTGGATCTCGGCCCAGTACAAATGGCGTCGGCACGGGTTTTTACCACCTCGGGAGACAAGTCAAGTGGAGGTGGAGTTTCCCCGTGAGCCGGATCCGGCGAATAGCTACCATCTGGTATAGATAGGTTGTGGGACTTATGGGTTTGTACGTTTCCGTACGTTTAATGGTTGATTGATTGTTTCCTTTCCGTTCCTACTCATGGACGGGTTGATACAGGCCAGGGGGTCTGCACCTAAAGAGGGGGATAATGTAACGGCACGGCTGCACGTGATGTGTCCAGGGCCGGGTAACACTCCCGTTATATAGTCGGCTCGCCACAAGCCTTAGATCTCTAGCGATAATCTTACCTTTAGACTACTCTACAATATTGACATCCACGTGTGCAACCGTATCTACTGATATTTCTTCCTACGAGGCCATATACTGGCGTATGCATTTACACCAACAGGCAATGGTGGATGGCGGTTGCGGCAATGGCATTGAATGTTGGGTTGATTTCATCAATCAACGATCTATCTTTCATTCACAAGTGTCGTATGCCATAGAAGTATGTCCAGTGAATAAGATTCACAATTTCAGTCGCTGCAAATTGGAACTTGCACTCCTAAATTGATCGTCAAGACAACGATTAAACAAGAAGGGGACTTTGAACTTACCTTATGAACAATTGTGGGGCATGTAAACATGTCTTAGGCCAATAGCCAGTATACCATTTTCCGGATCTCTGTGGGTGACTTGGTTTGAAATCCATAAATAGAGTTGATTGGATTCTTGCGGCGGTATACCCACGCTGCACAGGAGTATGTAATCTTTGCAAGAGCCTGATGCACAGTGTCAGCAATGAAAACAATCATTGAGATGATTTATATACCACTGAAATGTAGGCACGTGGATGGTCTGGGTTCCTCTGGGCTGGATCAATCCTGGTGATTTCCTCATACCACCATCTATCAATCTGGGCGGTCTTCACCGCATTCAGGGCAAAGGGATTCACTTACATCGCATAATTAATAGCTACACTAGGCTTCACACGTGCCATGACCATGGCCGGAACCTGTCAAAGAGTTGTCTGGGCATTGAATCCTGCGCCAGCAATGACGTCTGTCACGATGTGCACACAGTGCTCATATTGCCAGGGATTGCCAGCTTCCGATGGAAACAATTGCTCACCGGCTTAGTTTGAATCCTTCCTCCCATAAATACATACATTAGCAGGCAAATTCAATGGTTCAAACGCATAATTGAATACCTTCTTGGATGCCAGTGGCACAGGCTCCCATTAATCCTCCTGCTTGGAGACAATATAGACCTCTCAACGCTCTGGATGTAGGGGTTGCGCCGAAGTGGGGGTTAATTGAGTTGCCCCAAGTCATTTTCGAAATGTTGACGTGAAGGAATATTTTGTTGGCTGCTTGGCAATTGCGTTCTTAGATGGTCGCCAAAGAGGCTCGTCATCGGATTCTGAGTTGTTGTCTCGATGATCATTGTAATTGACATGTATTATAGTGGGATCATCATCGAGATCCTCGTCGTGGATAGATTTTCTGCCTCGCCATGTACTGGAAGGAACAGGAGGAGGAGAAGAAGTGCGGAGCATTCGTGTCATGATGAAAAAAGGCGGCAACTGATATGTATGAAAAAATTCAAGCAGTGACTAAACAAAAAGTGAATGAATGTCTAGTAAATGACCTGAAGCATTGTGTAAAGGAAACAAAACATTGATATGATAGAAAGCATTGTTGTGATGTGTCTTTTTATTCTGTCGACGATTATATGTTCCTGGCATCTCCCACCACCCATTCTTCCATCTCCTTGGATGGACGGGAACTTGGAACTAAGAATGGCAGGAGACAAGCATGCCGCAGGGTTTTTGATTAGTATCCTTTGACAGAAATCATTATTGCAACGAGAGATAGAGCATTCACGTTTCACCAATTATTCAGGCTAACTTTTATTGGGTAAAGATACCACACTACCAATTACATGAGAGCCATACACAGAGTCCTATTGCCGCCACTATGCCTTTCCCAAAAATAAACGTCTCAACCATTAATCCCAAGATTGTGAACTGCCAACGCAGCCCTTCAAGCATGAATATGACCGATGTAATAATAAAATAAACAAAACACCAAAAAGCGTCCCAAACCCTAACCAATAAATTCCAAATTATCGCCCATCCATCCACCGTCCAAAGTGCCAGAAAAATACCCACTCACAACTGAAGTCTTTGAACAACAATCCAACCAGTGCATTCCATCCTCACAAGGACTGATTTGCAGCTAGGCGACTGCTTGTATGCTTGAAATTGGCCAAACAGCCTGCAGCGGGAGAATTCACAATGTGATTGTGCTCGCGTAGCCAAGCTACATCCTTATTAGCAAGAATGCTTTGCTCTTGATCAGCAAAGAGACCAAGAGCACGGTTTTGGTTGCATTCAAGGTATCCCTGCAGTCCGATACTCCTCATTTGAAGTATCCTTGCAAACTTTCAGAAGCCTGTTTTCGTTGTCAGGAAGCATCTTGGATTTTGGCACCGAGAGTCAGCATCATCATCTGATTTCTCCCTGATATCTTCGATCATATCCTCGGCTGAAGGTGGGGGGATGTCACCCAGAGAGAGGTAGCGGCGGCCACCACACATAGGCGCCTGGGCACCAGGTGTGCCATCGACTTGTTGGCAACAATAACCATTGCAAAGAAGCAGCGGGTTGTTAAATTTCATCGTCACCTTTACTCATCAGGCAGCAGTATTGATATCAAAGTTTGGGGTAACATTACTGGTGTGCAGACCACCATGTCCATTAGCCTCCATCCAGCAGTCCCAAAGCTCGTGGATTGTCTGGCTGGGGTCTGCCAGAATGTCGATTGGAGCAATCACCATTGACAAAATTGTCATATCGACGATTGATGTAACTATCAGAAGTATCGATTCATCAACCCCAGGCCAGTGCAATGAGAATAGCTGAGTATTATTTTCACCCACCCTTATCCCAGCAATGTCGGGATCCACATAGGCAATGGTAAAGCTAAATGGCTCCACAAGGAAATCAGTCAATGTGTCGCGATGGGCCTTTATTGGCGGAGACTGGTGACCTGAGATTTCTTCCTCATTGTCTTCTGTATCTCCACAACATCAAGAAGAGCGAAAGAAGGATTGGGGCGATGAGTGACATACCAATGTGCGCGAATTCCATCTTCTGAGTCGGGGTTCCGTCAATCCAACTCTTCCTTCTGCGAAGGCCAACTTCCAAGAACTCGCTCAGTGCTGCCTAGAGTTTCTAACCATTGAGGAATGTCTTGTCTGCCATGTAAGAGTTCCAAAGTGGCCTTCCAGATGCCAGATCACTGATTAGAGTATTGGAATGATGGATTAGGAGATCCCATTGCTCAGGGCCGGTGCCTTGCTTGTTGCTGATGGTCATGGACTGAGCAATCTCCCAGATGTGCTCCCACACTTTATTATCTTTCCATTGTATTGTCACGCCACCCTTCTCCTGCCAATTGCCCATGGTTTCTGCTGCGCATTGGCTGACTCCAAAACTGGCGTTCTTGGCCCAGATGCGGACTTTTAGAGTCGGCATCTGGATAGTAATAGCAACTGTGACGATTGATTTCAGCAACCAGAAAACATCACGTTACATTTTAGTTTCTCAAGAGTGGTCAATGATTGCGTGGTGGATATCAAATGCTCGTTACTCTGAACAAGCATTGAGAGTGTTGGATATATCATCAAGGGTGATTCTATGTGGTAGTAGTGGTGAGGAGGGTGTGTCCAAGGTTCTGTAGATTGTCAGTAAGGTGGGCAGCCAAGGCAGATATATATTTGGGCTTGGAGGGGTTTTCTTGATCCAGCGACATAATCTTGACTGCTATTCATCTAGGACACAATTCGATTAGCATCATTTAAGCGTCCTGATTCATTGACTGAATGCTTAAGTTCATCACAAAGAAAACCAAAAGCATGCTCTGCAGTCATATCTCACTCTTTTGTCCTTGCTGTAGTTCTTGTACCCCTCGATAACATTGCTGGGTCGGTATTAAAGGAGAATGTACGGATTATGAATTGTACAAACTCAATAAAAAGTGACAACCATAAATCAGGCAATGGGCATAGGAGAGTCTTGTGAGGGTGCAAAACACTGACCGCAACGAGCTGAATGCAGATGCAATATGCGTTTCATAATCGAATGGAAGTTGAAAATGAGAGAGCGATTACACACATTGGAAAGGTGCGAAGGAGGATGAGAGAAATCGTACCAGAGTGGTAGGACCCCTTTTTGGAAAACGTGAATTGAGGTGCGGCTTTTTCTGAGGCACAGCCCGCTTCCAACGGTCTGAGTAGCCAAAGAACCTTTGAGATGCTTCTTAATGTTGTTGGAACAGTTCATTTTGCCAATGAGACATGGATTTTCGCGAACAGTGTCTGTATTGCTCGAAAACGTAATCCTACATTGGCACTTACATCACTCACCCCTGTCACGAACACAAGGAAGGGATAATATACGTATAAGCCAAAACACTGCCAGATGATGGTTTGGTAATCGAGCAGGAAAGTATTCAAATTCCAGTCATTCATGAAACGCATCGCGGCCCTTTTCTTCACCTGTCCAATGATGATTCCAGCTGTATGGAAGCCGACTGCAAAAATGTGTGTATCGATCCAGAGCCACCTTCAGTTTGGACACGTATTTATGGTACTCCACAATTGGACAACGATCTAGCCGGATAGCTCATTAGTATCAAGTATTTCGATCGCTTCAATAATGAAATAGATCATTCGTCACCATATTCTTGAGATGAAGACTATTGATTTGCACACAGGTGTGTCAAGCACAATGTGAGCAGAGCTGCTATCAACGAGCATTTCAGAATCCCTATGATGGCAACCGTCAGCCACTTCACTTTGTCTGACACATTCTTCAGAAGGTTGAACAAAATGTCCTATGCGATGGGCATTGAGTCTTGGAAATCGGGTAGAGTGTGTTGGAATCATGTGGCTGATCATAACAACCTTCGCGACGATGATTACGCACGTCTCTTTTACTGCAATCCTGTTGAATGCATCAAGTTCATCATGCAACAGCCTGTGTTCAGGGAACATATGTTGTATGCTCCAGCAAGGGAATTCAATGATTCTCAGGAACGTATCTACTGAGAGGCGAAATCCAGCGACGGGTGGTGGTGGAATGAACAGGTACGTTAGTTGAATTTCATCACAGCTACGACGATTTCAACCACTTCAATAGCTACGGCGGCCGCTTGGAGCTATGATTGTCCCTATATTTGGCAGTTTTGACCATACACATTGTCCAATCTATTCAGGCGACCAGAAGGAATGGCCAGTATATTTCAGTCTCTGAATCATCGACTCGACGACCAGATCAACGCCTTTGAATCTTGGAAACTTCCTTGTTACCCTTCTTCCCATTCCTCCGAAATATCACTTTAAAGGACATGGAAAAACGACTGCTGTGAAGGAACAACAAATGCACAATTGAGCGGTTTTAAGGATGGCCTTGGAGCCGATTTTTCGCCATATCAACGTGGGTATCAACACTGGAAAGCATATGCTTTGCCCGGACGGTCCGATGTGGCAATGTTATCATTTCATCTGTGCATGGATGGCTGAATACTTCTAAAACGTTCTCTTGCACTCGATCAATCAGCCCCATTACTCCCTGTGCGAAGCACCTCAATTGTCGGTTGGAGAAGGGTATTCATCATCATGGCAATTGAGAGACTATCGGCTATACTTCCAAACGATGACACACGCGGCTCAGGGAGATGAGACAGTGTGACAGGAAGCAAGATAATTCCTTGAAGATCAAGCGGTTGGAACCTCAGAAGGCATCTTCTGGACTATGAAATGCATCTAGCCAACCACTAGTATAGTACCCGATATTGCTCATACTGTCTATCTACATATGGTTACGCATTGGATCAGCTGGGTAACGTCCTTCCTCGAACAGCATTCCATGATCGACAAATGTAAACAGGTCTGGGCAATGATGCCTCCATATCCTTGCTTCTCTCAATTCAACAAGCCATATAGCCAGGTGACGCAATGTAGTGGGAAGGAGATGAAAGCGCTCAGGCACGTGATAGTTCCAGTTTTTGCGGCAACTCTTTCAAACCCGTTGGCGAGACTAAGGATTCCCTTCACAGCAGCCCTGTTGTGCGTCAAGGACTTAGTGAATTTTCACCTTATGGCACAGTGCGGGTACCATACTGAAACCACAATCGAGTACATGGAGAATTGGCTGATGGAGTTTCGTCATCAGGAGGATCTGTTCAGTCGATTCCACGGCAGTAAATCTACGAAGATGGTCTCGGAAGCCTTGAAATGCAGCTTGCTTTGGACGAACCAGAGGAACAAGAGAGTTACCCCGCTTGGATCAATCTTTCTGCGGATGCAACGCGTCATTGTGTTGATGAAAACAAAATGCAGATCGAGTCAGACATTGCACAACATCCTATCGATGAATCTGATTTCAACTTTCTGGTGATGCATCTCTTGAACCACTTCTGTGACGATATTTGCCAGCATGGCAACCTCTTAGATGCTAGCTCTGAACTCCCGGAAAGAGCGATGATGGATTGTAAACAAGCGTAACGACAATTAGATCGTCAGGAGGCAGCCTTCCAGATTGTGCGAACAGAAGCCCGAAAGAGGGTGGCTCAGTATTGAGAGCTGAATGCAAACGCTGCAAAACAATGCCGCGACAATGAAACGCCTCCAATCAAAGCGCCTATCAAGCGCATGATGAAAAACCTGCGACCAGAAATCAAGACCCTTGATCACTTGGCTGAGTGTGGTGCAATGCCAAAAGGGGAGCTACAGAATGACATTGTTTCGTGTTTCAAAAGATTTGCCAACTTCATAGACTATGTCGATCGCGATCAATATATCAGTCATCTCAATGATGCACAATACATTCAGTAGGATGTTGTAGCAAGTCCGGTGGCATCTTTTCCATGCAACGAGCAGGTAGTTCATATGGTTCATTGCACTGTGTCCACAAAGTCGAGAATGCATAAGCCACCAAGAAATGATACACTGCTTCTCTGGATGGGGACTAGTTCGGATAGCCGCATTAAGTTGACTGCAGGATGCATTCCCGCACAGTTGAAATGTCTTTTCGTCGTCAAGAATGCTGAATCGAGCATTAAAAGGCTTCTTGTCATGGTTGAGACGTTTGGAACAGGGCCGAAACTTCAGACTGCTACTATGGTGATTGTCGAGGAGAGAAATCAACTGCTGATGCAACCCTTACACGATGCAAACTACCGTCGTAAGCCTCAATTCGCTGTGGGCACTACTTATACCATCCCTATAAGCGCGATCAAAGGGGCTGTACGCATTGATCCACTGACGCTGCAGCGAGATAGGACATGGAGGTACTTGAGCAACACAATTGACTTGAATGGTTTCAATTTGTTTTGCATGTAGATTATTCAATTCGATGCTTGATGTAATCATTCCAGCGATGTATAGAAATCTGATAAGGGTTTACTCTGAATTTTTGTTATCGGAGTTGCGCTAGCTTGTGTATAATCAATGTCTCAAGGGATTTAATAGTTATGAATTTTTTGAAATCAATGGAACAGTTCAAAAAATTGTTGAAATGATTAAAATCTAGAGGATCCACGAGAAACAAGTGCAGTAAAATAACATAAATGAGTACACAAGTTGTAGAAACGTCCTGACAATGTGATCACATCATTGAACACTTTGAAACATGGTGGAAGATTTCAAATACGTCGCTCAGATTATTTGTGGTGAATGAAGAGAAGGATCGGTGTGTGTGGTCCATTTTCGGAAACCAATTTCGCTTTTTGCTGATGTACCTGTTCCACATTATTTAATCTTTCATCCCCCACTACAAAGAGGAATCCAGACCTCCCTATCTGTGCCTCCACAGTTGCTTATCATCTCGCTGGTCAGTTGACAATTCCATAATCAAAACGGAATGCGAACTTGGATCACCTTTCATGACTCTGGTTCATTAGTGTCTTCTTCATATAATACTCCAGGTTTCAATGGTTCATAAGCAACTGCCGGGGGTGTACCACTCCTTTGCACTCCTGTCCGCATTCTTTTAATGTTTTAATTATAGCGACAAGTGGCATAACATAATGATTATAATGGCCTTCTGCTGGGGAGTATGTCTTCACAAATTGGACAACCAGATGGAATTGCCATTCATCATCCTATTTTGATTGAGCTCCCGCTGATGTGTAATTCAGACCAGCCCTCATATGAATACTTCTAACACATGATCAAAATGTCAGAGAACTGGGGTTGTTGCGTTTACTGCAGCCATGGTTTCAGATGCAAGCTGTTGTACAGATTCCCATCAGAATGGTTCACTGTTTCTTGTCACTCATGTCAAATGATCTGCTTTGTCAGAATACATAAGGAGGAATGGTCAATAATAATTGCAGAATCCAGGAAGTTGTTACACTTTGAACTGGTTACTCAAGCTTGCGTTGACTATCTTCATTTGTTGACTCCAATTTCATATGGTGTCGACTTTATCTTGATGCATGGACATTCCTTATGTTGATATAATCAGACCCAGATACTTCACTGATTCCTAATGGAACTCGCATACCTCTGGCTTCAGCTACTATCTGGCATCCAGCAATTATTGGATGACCCACTTCACATGATTGATGCATTCCTCATCTTGTGTGCTCTAGATCAAGACATTTTCCCGAAATGCCGATTAGAAGATATTGAACAATCTCCGGATACCATTGTTAATATACCCATCGAAGTCAAATGGGGCATTTGTTGTCCTTCAATGCATCACCATTGGTCTGAACAGCCAAGATGCTGTCTGGAAAGATAACTTTTGTTCATCCCCTGTCATAATTCATCACAAGATATAATTCCCTCTAATGTCCAGCATTATATGAACCCTTCCATCCTGGAGAGAATTCAATGTTTTACTAATCTATGATAAAGGATACCAATTATTAATCGTCATACTTTTCATATTCTGGTGATCAATAAAGAATCTCAATCTGCCATCAGGTTGCATCACGATTAACACCGGTGCAGCAAACAGTGATGACGATTGTCCATTAACCCAGTTCCATATACACTCCTGTAGCCACCTGTTCATGAGGACCAACTCGGTTCTCGAGAAACCTGATAACTGTCCCCATTTTGGCGTTTCTCCAGCATTCATCAATATTTGATGACAATTCCAGGGTTGCTATTGCAGAAGTCCATCTGCTAAATCTTTACCCAACAATAGGAGGAATTTATAATATTGTACCAGAATAACCTCCTCCAATTGGCATTCACTCAAATTCTTCGCTTCAATTGCTTTGTTAATTTCATACAACTATTCCTTAATCCAGGTCAACCTTCCCCTCCTCGCTGCATATTGGAGGGATGATCCATTTAGCCTCGCAATATTTCCATGGACCTGCCATGGGGGTCATATTGTTTGTTCAAACAGTGTTGCTTCCTCACACACTGCCTCTGGTAGGTACTGCATCACCCCCAGGACAGTTACCCTGATATAATGACATTGTGTCATACAATACAGCGACCCGAATGAAATCAGACTTGCCCAAAACCGAACTGCAACATAATGAAATTTCAACCAAGGAACCCCAAGGACAATTTGATAATGTCCCAACTTTGTAATAAACATTGGTGATTGTTCCTTGCAGTCCTGGATTGTCAGTTGAACTTTTGCAAGATGTGTAATCTCTCCTAAATGGATGGGTCTTTTGTCAATAACTTCCACTTGTCAGCTCTCACTCAGTGCCTTGAGCAGTATCTGATGAAGGTAAGCGATATCCTGATGCATAAATACTATGCCTGTTGCTCCATGATCATTCAATGCATGTGTTGCTTTCACTTGAACTTTTATAGTCAATGTATGGATCATAACTGAATGATTCCCTTCCATTGATCCCTAAAGTACCATCATCTTGCTAACTGAGCGACACGAAAAGCCAAATAATTTCAATATCTTGAAGTTGAAACATTTGGCATCACCAGTAGTGCAATCCAGCTTGAATTGATCCAATCCTCTCCTGATTCATTTGAACTGTCAGAGGTCCCTGCTTACTTACCCTCCAAGCTTGCTGCTTTCAGTCTTTGGGCCTATTTGCTCATTACAACTGCTGCTGCTATGTGGTTTGACCCACCACAGTGAAAACATCTGCTATCTGCAAACCACTTTGCCCTCTCCTTGTATGGCAGCATTCTCCTTTGTTCACTGAAGGACCTGGGCACCGTGCCAGTATATTCAACAACAGTACCTGCTGAAGTAGTTGCTAGGTCCATCAGAGGTGTTGGGGATTTGCTGGAAGAGGTAAAACCAGTCCCTGCACTGGATAGTTGTGCAACCTTCTCTGCTTGGTGTTGTAGAATCTGATTTTCCCACTTCTTGCAAATTATGATGAATATGATTAGGACATCTGGCATAGTTTGATATTGGAAGGAATCCATCATCCGATCTTACAATCCCGTACATAGGGTGTGCCTGAGTACCGAGCGATTCCAATTGATGTCAGCGGCTATCACTTGGAATTCAGCGTAGTACTGAGAGAACTCATGTTTGTTTTGTTTAATCTCGCTGACTGTGCACTCTGCTGTTGCCATGTGGTCAGGATCCCCAACTGCTCCTTCCATGAGTAGTATTGCTGTTAGGTCACCCAGCCCTATCGTTACATCCTGATGAATGTGTGGCAAGAGCTGGCCCAAATCTAATACCCTCAACGCGTTGAATGGGTTTGGCAACTTTGACTTTTCCTCAGCACCTCTTTTGGGTTTGTGTCAGATGACCACCAGATGCTATGCAGTCCAGCCTCTGCCTGGTGTTTGATCTAACTCTGAATAGTACGGGCAGTTGGAAAGTTTTTGCCGTTTGCCCTATGGGCTTAGGGGAGCAGCCAGAGCTGCTTTCGGTGACATGGTTTGTTTATTGGCATACAACATTCTCAAACTTTGGACCTCCCCTCAAGATTCTTGTGCAAGTCTTGTCATAGCCTCTAGCTCTTGCCAGACTTCGTTTGGTGTGTGAGCATTCAGTGGTCAGGAACACGTGCCTTGCAATTGCCTTCCGAGCCAGGCATGCACTTGGGCAGTCCAATATGATCACAGCTCGAAGGCAGGAGGGGCTGTGTCTTCTTGTTGGTAACATCTCTCTACGGGGCAATCATATGTGTCGGGTGATCACATACCCTTTGTACATGCTTGGCAGGCGCTGTCATTTCTGCTACTGGCACAGGGCCACTTTGGGCATACAACAACATGGTCCTTCAAACTTTCATACGTGACAATATATTTATCCCTGCCTCCAATGCCCTTATCCATTCCTCATGTTCTCGTGACACCAATGCTACCCTCTCTGCATTGTTGGATTCTGACCCCATAATGAATCTGCAATATCTACCAATGGCAATTGTATTAAACAATTTTTGAGGGAGTCAGTGGTGGAGGTACTGCCACAACTTGTGGAACTCCAGTGGCCTTTGCTGTTGATTGTACTGAAAATGAGTTTCCCCTTGTCAAATGAGTTCCAGTATAGTTGTGTCCATTGCAGTTGCCGGGCTCCTCCAGGTCACAGGGAAATGACACATGTACTCCCACAAATCTAGTCCAGTGTGGTCCAAACACTGGATCACAAATACTGATTCCGCCACCTTCTCTAGCGGCTTCCGTTCAATGGATAGTCCGTGCATATAGAATGTCGGACTGTGGCCAAAAATCAACTACGAGAGGTTCTTCTTGAAAAGAAAATGTAGCATCTATCAGCAGAATGTATTTTGGTAACTGGGAGCCTCCAGGAGTGTTGGAGAGGATGTAGAGTGTAATTGTAGAAGTTTCAATTTCAGGAGAAAATCAGACCTTACAAGGGCTGTCTGGCCAGCCTTGGTATTAACTGGGATCTCTAAAAACTGGTAGAGGAGGACTATGGGAGAGTTTATAATAAGTTTGGGAACACATTGGAGTGCCGGAGTGAGCTTTGGGTGCACCTGGGGGTGTCACTGAAACAACACAGATAGCACAAACAAAATCAGCAAGATGGCTGGGTTACGGGAGATATCGGGTCAGAGAACTGCCTGCGTCATTTGAGACTCTCCTGACGTACCCTAGCAATCGATTTCCCTCAACGGCTAATATGATACATGGATTATTGTTCATTACCACTTCTGAATCATACCAGCTATCATCAACTTCAACATTGTATTTAATGCCTCGCTATATTAAGAAACCAAAGAGAGTGGTGAGTGATTAAAACATATACGCAGGGACACTGAAACAATGACCCGACTAAGCATTCCAATGATCTCGAGAACGCAGAGTGTCAATGTTATCCACTATGTCACCAATCTCATCAGGGCCGACACATGCGGGCACGCAAAGGTCATCAACAGTACTCAGAAGCATGAGACACTCTCTGAATTTGCTGATTTCTCATACATGGTGTGTGGAAGAAATTGAATTGCAATATCATTTGGCATGATGTGTGATATCTATCAAAGGTATAATGAGATGTTAGCTAGCTGTGAATCTGAATGGGGGTTTGAAAGGGAATATGATATAATCAAATGAAAAAGGGGTGCAACTAGTAGGGAAAGAGGAGTGCTGGATGTGGAGCACTGTGTGGAAGAGAGGAGTACCCAGAAGCTGATGGAGGAGTGAGGAATGAGAGAGAACAGTGCCAAATCTAGGCAGAGAAGCACCAGCAGGGATTTAGGGGGCAAAATTTAGGCTAAGCAGTGCCGATGGGTATTGAGGAGCGCCCACTCTAGGGGAGCTGCACCAAACAGAGGGGGGATATTGAGTGCGGAATGAAATAGATGGGCACCAATCCAGGCAGAGGAGCACAGATGGGGACTGAAGAGTGGAATCCCAGGGGAGAAGTGCCGAAAGGAGGGGGGGGGTAATAAGGGCCGAATGTATTATAGGAGCCACAATCCAGACCAAGGTGTGCTGCTGGGAATTAAGGAGCTCCCATTTCAAGATGAGGAGTGTGGAAAGGGGGAGCATACTGTGAGGAATGAAATAGAGGAGTGCCGATCTGGACAGAGTGAAAGGAGAAGTGGATATCCCGGTGGAGGAGTGCTGAATGATGAGTTATTAACTCCGGAATGAAACAGTAGAGGATTAAGCTAGGTGGAGGAGTGCTGACAGGGATTGAAGAGCCCCTATATTAGCCAAGTTGCACCACAGGGGGGGAGGTATCAAGCAGCCCACTAATGTGTAATTGATCAGTACAGTGGCATCCAGAGTAGAATTTGCCACAGGGGATGGGCAAAATGTACCTCGATATTCACCTTGAGAAATTATATCTGAGGCCGTATCTCCACTGGCATATTCAGACAGCGCATAATCAATAGTTGCAGCTGCCTGTGCCAAAGTCTGCAGAGTGAGAGGTTAGAAATACTGGGATGCAGAAGGCTGGCACCCCAAGCTCTTGGCAGGAAAGAAAAATTGATGGCAAATGAGATCAAGCATTTCTATTTGGGTGAATCATGATTTCGTACCATCCACGATCTTTGAGGGATAAGTATCGCCTAATAGAAGCTCCACAATCTGAATCCAAAGCTCACTCTCAGCGCCCAAGTGCAATACGGTGATACAGACAACGGTTCGATGTGCCCCATCTGTGAACCGTCTTCTAATGGTACTGATCTGCAGTTTCAATTATATATATTTGGAGGTGTTGTCAATGTCATACATCTGATAGAGGAGCATTGAACAGAATCCAACAGTTACAGCTTCTCATGTTTGCAGATCGATTTTGAGAGATGGACCACCCGGCAATTCACACAGGGATGGTTTACCCACAGAAGCACCTCCAAATGCCCCCTAATAATCCTGAGCTTAAATGGCCAGTTTCTAAGCTTCTTTAAGTATCCATTACATGTCATCAGAAAATATTGGCCAAGCAGTCTCCATGAATAAAAATGCCTACTTACACCTCTTTGCAATCTCAAATGCAGCCTTCCGGTATTGAAGAACAATCTGATCTCCACAGGCCTTTTGTCATGGACCATTCTTGTCTGCACTAGACTTGCATGGTGGCTGTGCCTGGGCAGATGGTGCATGGTCAGACTCAGAAAACTTGTTGAAGAGGGTTGATTATTAGTGTTTCTGCAGTGGTGCTGCCATTGCCCCAGCTGGATTGCGGGAATTTGGATGTGGAGGGCATACAATCACAGTATTGGCAGTGCTCCATTTCTTTGGCAGTGGAACTCTTGCAGTTCATAATGACTTGTCCCAGCATGCCTGGCCTAGAAGTATGACCTTCTGTTGGTGATTCAAAGTGTATACTTCAATGTCCAATGATAAGGTTGACTCTCTGGTGTCCTCGCTTTCATCATCACCAATCTCCTTGTCAGTATCATCATCCTGCTTCATTGATAAAGTTGGGGATAGCAGTCAACTGCAATAGGATGCACCAAGGCAGATAAATAGAAGGCAAATCTTTGATGGACAATGAAAATTGGCTGCTTTCTTGAATGTAAGTGCTCCCTCAAGGTGTGCTTCTTGATTCTTCTATGAATAGTGATTCATTACCTGGCTGGGCATAGGTTCCATTCGCTGTAATGAAGACAGAAAGTTGGGGAATGTCAGGGAGAGTGTATAAGCAGTAAATATGGAATTAAGTGCAACAGCATAATGGGAAGAATGGTGCAAGACTTTGCAAATAGTCAAGGAGGATGCAATTCAAGGCTCGGATTCAGGGCTTCAGCAGGGACAACTTCAATGGCTCATCTTGATATCAAGGACAGCAGTCCAGTGTTGTGATTTACAATATTGCCAGGTGTACTGGAAATGATGGATTCCTTGTCAGGTGCACCGGAATAGATGCACTACCAATGCTGAATGTTTGCAACTCCTGTCAACAACACTCTGTATGGATTCAAGAATTGGAGGTTGGCAAAAGGCAATGCAAATGGGATTGAATCAGACGCACTGGACAAAACCTTCTGACATTAGCTAACTCTTGGTGCTGGCCAAATGGAGCATGGAGAACATGAATGAGAACATGTGCCCCTGCATATGACTTCTCCAAATGTACTAATTATGCATGAATGTTTGAGCATTTGAGGTGACTGCATGGCATAGAATTGGTGCAGCTTTTAGAATCTGCAGAACTGGATAGCTTTGGGGCTTGGAAAGTGATGGCTGAGTTTTCAGGGTTCGTACTGAGTTTGTCATCAATCAAGGACAAACATTAATCTCTCGATGTGGTATGTCCGCCAGAAAGCCATATGTATTTTTACGATATTCCGGTGTATCACCATGCTGCAGCTATGTTAGCGGTTGATCAGGCAATATTGTAAGCATAACTTCCCTTTGATGTGTTCATCTGGGCTGGGGCTGCACAATATCCTTCACAACAATGTTGCACTTGATAGAGGAGGGAGCCAATTTGGTAAACATAGGCAAGATGCAGGTGTAAAGAAAGAATGGTAAGATATGATGGATGATTCAGGGGTAATCTTATTGATTCAAGCACTCGTCAATGCCAAGATCGTTAACAAATCTTTTGTAAATAATCACTCACATCCAGATTTTGCGACTAATATCTGGTAAGTTGGACACCATTAAATCGCATATTCCTTGTGAATCTTACTCCTACTATGTTGACTGAAAATAAATGCTGGGGTTGCAAGCTATATGCTACAATGGTGTGAATATATAGTGAGACGTCATCTTACACCAGGCAGAGGAATGATGAATGCATGCCTGGAGTTCTGCCAACTGCGGTGCACCAATGTAAAAATGGTTATGCTTGGATTCAATGGCTAGCGATTGCATGCTAACCATACTCTGACAGTTAATTGCAATCTTCGAAGCTGCCTATCCTTAACTTGTGCTCCAAAGATTCTCTCTCTTCAAACTTCTCTCTTGATAGAAATCTGATCACATAATCAATTTTCAGATACATGTTTTGGCAGCCCAAGCATACATTTAGTCAGAATCCAGTTAAGTCTGCATGAAAACAGTTGAGAGCTTAGGCTGCTTGGGGTATGTGCAGTATATCAGTGACCGGGAGTGGCCGGACATTGTGTATAGTCGCTGCGCAGAATCATCTGTTTGAGGTTCTCGCTCTCGAGCTTCTGCTCGTACTAGATATTTCAAACATGCAGAAGCTGTTCTATGATCAGCATGCATAGGTCCAAACATGCTACTTAATCACTAACAGGTTCAGTAACGTAACTAATTCGCAAGGGCAGAGCATTGATGGTTTGGTTGCGCTGGGCTACCATCCTTCAGCGGACAGTTGACACAGAGTGCAGAGTTCAAAGTATTCTAGCGGCGGCCTGCAGATACCAATCAAGCAAAGATTCATATATTTACTGAGGCGGAGTGGGATGAGCCACCTGCACCTCAATGTCAAGCATCATGATAGATGACCATCAGTGTGCACAGTGTCCACTGATTCAACGTCAAAGAACACATGATGAGAACACAGCAAACTAAATTATCCAGTGCACTACAGACTGGGGTACATACTCTTCAGTGGCTTATTTGTCACTCTTGAGGCATGACTGGGCTGGACTGATAAATCCATAATGAGTTGCAGCTTGTCAAGGTTGGCTTCATACAAATGCAAGAACTTCATTCGGGACTGGATTGCATATTATAGTTGTGCCTGAACTCTAACCACTGAGCAGAAAATATCACGCTGCGAAAGCTGAAGCTTCGCCATGTCTACCCAAGTTGGGTCACCGCATCAGACTCTCTGGGATGCGGATCTGAGGTGTGCCTGAACATCTATGATATGCCTGCGAATGATTCTGCTTCAGTATGACAATATCATCCTGTGTCTCATATTCTGACACAGGTACTCAATTTTACCTAGACTGTCTTGACTACCAATCGGGATTCGCAATTAGGCTGTGCTGGATCTGTCCTAACGTTATGCGCAGGATTCACTGCAGCACTACAACTTCGATTATGGGCAAGCAAAAGCTGCGGCTGTGCCATGAATATGTGAACCTGTGACTCATCTTCTGACAATTGTTCTCAATATTTGCCACACTGTCTGAATTGCCAACTAGCATTGGCAAAGATGCAGTGATCGATTGGCCATAACTATATTTGCACAGGACTCTCCGGTGCACCTGAACTTCAATTAACTGCCAGTGAAAGCTGTGGCTGTGCCACCAATTAGCGAGCCGTATATCACATTCTGACCGAACTACCCAATATCACATAGACTGTATCATTGCCAATGAGGTCGGCAAATATACTGTGCTGGATCTGTCCATATACCACTCAAGACATATGCTGAGGATTCTGTGCTGCACCTGAACTTCGATCATATACCAGCAACAGCTGCGGTTTTGCCACGAATCAGCAAGCCAGGGTCTAGTCTTCTGCACCAGCTAATCAATCTCGCCTAGACTGACTGTATTGCTAAATGGCATCAGCAAATATGAAGTGCTTGATATGTTGTAACATGACTAATGCCATATGCCAAGAAATCCCCAGTGCACCAGAAAGTGGTTGAAGTATGCGTTTTGGACTCTTTGGACTTTGAAATGTGTATGTGGCCTCAGGTTTCCGGTGCATCTCATATTTGCAAATGGCAAATGATTAGAAGCCCTTCGCTGCATCATCCTGAAAATTTGCCTTATGCCATTTATCATTAGATAGGCCAGACGGGAACTTGTAATGTTGCATGTCAATTGACTTCATCTCATATTGGTTATTATTAATGATCAAGAATGCCAATGAAATCCCACTCTAGCCATTTCTGATATAAGACACAACAATTCCAACATCAGAACTTTGATTCGCTTCAACATAACATGGAGACAGAATTGATTTATGCAGTACTGTGTGCCTTACAAACGACCATTTTCACGATTTGTATCATTTCAGAAGATCATGTTGGTTGAATGTCAAATGAGGTGTAACTTGATGAAGCATCCTAACAATCTAAGATGATGCTTCATCAGACTCCAATGAATCTCCATTATCCGGCAGCCGCTTCATATGGTACTCATAAGACTCCAGAATCTGGTAAATCACCGATGTTGGGATATTTGGTCAACTCATAAAGCCATGTGGGACTTTCATTTGCACCACTCCAGAGAATTGATGGTGATCACTCGGGTGGTTATCATAGTCACCAAGGCCCGTACATAGTAACCATGAGTGTAGTACTCATTTTTGCCGCAGTTGGACAACTCATGGAAATGTCTGCCGCTGCTGATGCAATACCCAGAATTTGTGAGTTACTAATGCACTGTTTCCTGCTGTAAGAGTTAGGCCTGTCCCACCAACTGTGGGTGCAGTTATGAATACAGAGGGATGTTGTGAATACTGAAATCTGCGCTGCATTTCTGTGTCATCATCCTTGCCGATGTCTGCATATATGTGGAATACAACTACACCATCCGCAAAACACTTCATTCGCCACCACTCCAAATCATGAACTTGGCCAGAAAGAGGACAAAAAAGCACCCCCATTTGTGGAGGTGTACTGGGAAGTGTGTGTTCATGTCTCACATGTTTCGGACAGAGTCGCTCTCTTGATGCATTATCTTGGTTAGATTCTGGAGACTCCAACGCTTCATTGACATGCCTATGCAAAAATGGCTCTCTGAGCCATTGGGAAATCGGAGAATCTACCCAAGAATCGAGTGGCCATTCATTGTTCCATTTTCCAGAAATATTGTTGCGATCCTCCATGTCTCGCAACACCAATGAGAAACATGCCAGCAGACATCTTTTAACCCTCCATGCGCCTGTAGCACCCTGTCGAGTGAATCTGTCCACCAGGGTTTTCTGTATTGCTGGGTCATTGTCAGTCCACTCGACATCAACACGCTGCAAATTCTTCAGCAGTATCCGAGCGAGTAGTTGCCAATTGGCTAGTTCGGAATCTGATCACCTCCTTATCCTTCCAGGTTTTGCACTCTGAAGCATCCTGTGAGCCTCATCCTGTTGAGCTTCTTGGTATTCTGTCCAGATAGCATACATCTGCCGCTTCACTGCAGAATACAATGCCTCTGCGCCATGCCCTGCCCTAGCGGAACCGTCCTCTGGATGATCACGTTCACCTGAAAACAGCCATATCGTCTGATGACACCTGTCATAGAGTCAATGGAATCCTGGTTTAGCTGCAACTTGAATTTTGAAACCAATTCTTGCTTTCATGGGAATTTGCCAGGCCACTCTGTTGTTATTCTTATACCGATGGGAATAATCAACAATTCCAAAACTCGATGCACTCTAACGAAGTTGCCTGTGGCTTCATGGCTTCACTGTGGATATTGTTGTATCATACGAAACAAGGTTGATATTGCATCGGTTTTCAGGAAGGTCACTACTGCTGTTTGGATGCTTGTGGTTCATCGGTAAAAGTGCAAATTGACTATAGGCTGCGCTATGCGCACACACCCAGCTCATAGCAAGCTTCCAGCAGACCCCTGCGCGACGCGCACCTTATAGTCATCTATAGTAGATACATAGAGGTGTGCGCGTGGGCCTATGGAAATATATACGGCTGCCGGCCAGCGATGGACCTATACTTGTCTTTACTGCCAGCTGTCATACCGGTACTATACACACTATTGCTGCAAGTCTGCATGAGGGCCTGCTGGCAATTGAAAGCCTGCTCTAGAGCTGACTTGAGAGCCCGCTTGAGAGCCTCGTTGAGAGTCTGTTTGAGAGCCTGCCTGAGAGAGCCGCGCTTCAGGAGGAGTAGAGTTCTCCTTCACTCGAAGCCTTTGGCCGATGGCAAACTCTGACTTGTTGAAGCTTTGGCTAATAGAAGCCTCTAAGTCCGTGGAAGCTTTGGCTAATGGAAGGCTCTAAGTCTGGAAGCTTTGGCTAATGGAAGGCTCTAAGTATAGAAGCTTTGGCTAATGGAAGGCTCTAAGTCTGGAAGCTTTGGCTAATAGAAGACTCTAAGTGTGTAGAAGCTTTGATGCTAACGTTGACGTAGCCAACCTACTTGTCTAAGTGCCGCTGGAACAATGATCACCATGACCGACACCATCACCATCGCCGTCATCACCACCATCGCCATCATCAGCATCGCCATCGTCAGCATCTCCATCATCACCATCAGCCCAGGCCCAAATGCACACACATACGCCCACAATCGATGGGAAGCAAGCAGCAGATTCCGCTGGAAAATCTGAGTCGCAGATCTGCTCTCCCCAAGATCCAATTGCCTACGATTTCTACAGAATCTAAGGCTGCAATTGTCAACACCATGGTTGTGAGGCATCGTGCGATTTCGTCTCGGTGGGCGCAGTAAGGATAAGCTTCAGACTATGATTTAGACTGACGTCATGATTTCGGCCACCCGCCACCTGCCTCATGCCACACGCCGCCCACCCAACACCGGTCCCCACAAGCCACCTGCCCCACGCCTCCCGGTGCCTGGGGTCTGCAACTCACCAAGTCTCGGGATCGAGCATGTAGGAGCAGATTGGGGAGGAGTAGAGTTTTCCACGGGAAGCTTTTGGCCGATGGAATACTCTGTGTTTGTGGAAGCTTTGGCTAATAGAAGGCTCTAGGTCTGTGGAAGCTTTGCCTAGTAGAAGGCTCTAAGTCTGTAGAAGCTTTAAGGCTGACATTGACGTAGCCAACCTACCTGTCTAAGTACTTCCGATACTATGATCACTATAACTATCACCAACACCATCGCCATCGCCATCGCCATCACCATTGCCATCACCATTGCCATCACCATTGCCATCACCATCACCATTGCCATTGCCATTGCCATTGCCATCACCATCATCTCCATCAGCCCCAGACCGAATGCGCACACATACGCCCACAATTGATGGGAAGTGGGTACCAGATTCCGCTGGACAATCTGAGTTGGAGATCTGCTCACTGCAAGATCGAATTGCCTACCATTCCTGCGGAATCTAAGGCTACAATTGTCAACACCATGACCATGAGGCATCGTGAGATCTTGTCACGGTGGGCGCGCTAATGATAAGGTTTAGAGTATGATATCGACCGACTTCACGATGTCAGCCACCATACGCCATGCGCCATCGGCCACCCGTCACCTGCCACCCGCCTCCTGGTGCCTGGCTCCTGCAACTCAGCAAGTCTCTGGATCGAGCACCCGGGAGCATACATGGAAGCATATAGTCAAACGAGATCGGGAGCCTTGCCTCTTGAGAGTGTACTTGGGAGCGTAGAGCCAAGCAGGCTAGGAGTGTGCCATCGAGTGCAATTAGGAGCGTCCTTGAGAGCATGCCCGGGAGTGTACTTGAGAACATACTCGGAGTGTACTTGGGAGCAGCTTGTGAGCTGACTTGGGAGCGTATAGTCATGCAGGCTGGGAGTGTCATCGAGTGCAATTGGGAGTGTGCTTGAAAGCTTCTTGAGAGCTGGTGTGAGAACGTACAGTCAAGCAGGCTGGGTGTGTGCCATCGAGTACCAGTGAGAGCGTCCTTGGGAGCATGCCCGGGAGTGTACTTGAGAACGTACTCGGAGTGTACTTGGCAGCATCGTGTGAGCGGACTTGGGAGCGTATAGTCAAGCAGGCTGGGAGTGTCATCGAGTGCAATTGGGAGTGTACTTGAGAGCGTGCTCGGGAGTTTGCTTGAAAGCTTCTTGAGAGCTGGTGTGGGAGCGTACAGTCAAGCAGGCTGGGTGTGTGCCATCGAGTACAACTGAGAGCGTCCTTGGGAGCATGCCCGGGAGTGTACTTGCGAATGTACTCGGAATGTACTTGGGAGGATCTTGTGAGCTTACTTGGGGGCGAATAGTTAAGCAGGCTGGGAGTGTGTCATAGAGTGCAATTGGGAGTGTACTTGAGAGCATGCTCGAGAGTATGCTTGAGATCGTCTTGAGAGCTTACTTGGGAGCGTACAGTCCAGCAAGCTGGGAGAGTGCCATCGGGTGCAATTGTGAGCCTCCTTGAGAGCATGCCCGGGAGTGTACATGAGAATGAACTCGGTGTACTTATGAGCGTACTCGGAGTGTCTTGAGAGCTTACTGGGGAGCGTACGTCAAGCAGGCTGGGAGTGAAATCAGGAGTGTACTTCAGAGCTTACTTGGGATCGTGCAATGAAGTGCATTTGAGAGTTTTATTGAATGCAGCATGATGTATAGTATCAAGCACCCATAATCGCATGTGTATCATAGTAATCAAGTCAACTCGCAGGTCCATAGGATATCATAGTGCCACGCATCAAATATGCTATGGATTACCGGCCCTAAAACAGCTTCTCTATGAGTTATGTGTCGCGTAAGGTCATTTTTCCCGGTGTTGAGATTCACATTTCCCACCTGCAACATGTTCACCAGTTTCAAATCTGTTCCATATATCATCTTGTGGATGACACTCTTGACAGTCTCTACCACTGCTGGCATTGTGACCGTCAGGATTGGTTCAATGCTGAAGTCAGCGCTGGAAGTGCCTGAGGTGGAGTTGTCTGGATAACTACAAGGCGGCAAGGTAATGAATTCAGTCTCTGCTACTGATACCACTCCCAATCAGTACCAATAATCCCAGGTTAGTCGTTCTGCGCAATATTCACCCACTCTTCAAGTGTATTCCCACACAAAATTGACAGTGGCAACCCCATAACAACCTTCTTAGTCAGCATATTGCATATCATAGCCACTGCCATGGAGGTAAAAGTCATGCCAAGACCTATTTCATCTGCCACCAGTGCAACTGGCATATCTGAAACCCAAACCCATCTCCTTACAATAAACTATATTGGCCAAAACCGGTCTGCCATAATCATGGTTCCAGGCAGGCCTGGAATTGAATACATGTTACCAGGGACTTGGTCAGCTTTCTATTGGTGAATTGGACAGGCATTCAGCAGCCCAACTTCCTCATCAAGCAACGTTTATTCAAATTTGTTGTTGATTTGACTGAGAACAGGATTCAAAACTGAACTGCTATTATGTGGATCTAGGACCTCCTGAATATCTGCCACTTGCTTCTGCACCTGCCTTGCACCTTGGTTCATTGTCTGTTTCTTCTCAATGATCATTTTCGGTTGCTTGGATGTATGCTGCGCAGATGGGCTTACACTCTGATGCTCCTGACATTCATCACAATGTGCTGTGTTTCACACACAAGCAACCATTCAAAGAAATGCATATTGATGGAATACAATCATTTCTATGCTGTCAATCAGACTGTACATTAATACGAGTATCATTCTCTTGCTCACCATCCTCCTCTCCCTTCTCTCTTCCACTCTATGCAGAACATTCCAATGGCTATGTATAATGATTAGCATTTGTGCACATCTAGCCTTGACACAGCTAGCAGGGATTACCTTTGCTGGTCTTATTATGTGCTCAACAATCTTCTTCCCTGGAGTTGTTAGAGGTTCTCTCCTGATAGAGGAAATAGTACTTCTTCGATTGTCAGAAGGATATATGCTACAGAGTTTACACTCTTAGAATACATAACACCTATCCTAGACGATACAACTATGACAGTCCTGTGATCCTTAGCAGGATTTCATGGGAACCTTGTGTCGATTTGATGGTGAGCCTCATTGCTAGCGGAATCATTGAAAGTACAAATAATTTGTATTGAGTTGATGATGCAGTAACCTTTGCCAGTTGTAAGCCTTCAGGGCTTAAAGAGATGCCAGTTATTTCTTACCACATTCACTGAACTGAATGAAGTAGAACTAGATGTGTCGACTGCTATATAGCTACTGACGTGTCAGGCAGACAATAGTCAATATGCAATGATCTGGGATCTCAAGCTGTTTTCCCAGTAGGTATGGGAACACCTTGGGCACTCCCCGGTTAGTGAGAACAGTCTCGACCTTAGAATGGGGAGTATGATTGATTATGACGTAGGGCAGGACCCGATGAACTTCCAAACAAACCGGCAGGTTAATTCATCATAATTAAATGTGGACAGAACAATGGTGGGCTGCCACCTACAGCCTCTGAAGCAGATAAACCAAAAAGCCTGAAAGGTGAGGTTGTGTCTTAATATAATAAAGCAATCTGTTTAAAGCCCTCCCAATGACCACGTCAGGCAAGGAGAGGTTTTGACAACCCGAACAAACGAGTTGCAAGATATCGAAGTTGAACTGACTGTTTGATTAAATCTTATTGCTGATCATGACCCTTTTGGGAGAGTAACTCTTCAAACCATATCATGCAATGCACGATAACTTTTCGTATGTGTGGTATGCTATCAACAGAGATTAAAGCTCATTATGTAGTACTCTACGATATGACAGATGAGATCATAGCAATCCTTGCTTTATGATGATGGCCCTACAGGGGGAGTAACTCCTGAAACCCAATCATACATTACAAGAAAGATATAAAGATACAGCAATGCTTTGGCATTGAAAAGGCAGCCCTACAAGCAGGTACGATACCTAGGATACCTACCTGCGAAGATGAAGCTGAAATATTATCATTGTTTTCAGTTCTTGTTCATATTATTATCGTTGTCGAGTATATTAGTATTATCTATTAGGATTGTACACAGTTCCCACGCCCCATGGTTGAGCCTGAGTTCAACAATGAGTATGACAACATTCGGTATGCTTTATCTTTATTACTGGATCACTTCGAAAGAGAAGATCAGTTGTTTGCACCACAGTGAATCTGGTAGTGGGCAAGTATAATTCAGTTCACTGTGATATTGATTTATTATCGTCATTATAAAGCATTCCCTTCAGAATATGTTAACGATCTTGTGTTATCGCCTTTATCAAATCCATGGATAGCCTGGTAGCTCATTCCTGAATCCAAAATACCTGTGTTAGATATTGATGATTTTGATACCGAAGTAATATACTTTCTAATTACCGGACCAAACTACAATGGCAGTGATATATACTGTGCTCCGGAACAATCTTTAAGAATAAACCTAATTATTCAAATTCAGAATTCCAAGCCGGATTTGGGAAACAGAATACGAAGCGGCAAAATATATTTCGTAATCTTCTTATGAGTGGAGATTGGGATTATTGAGGGAGATTACGCTGAGATGTAATATTGCCGATAGTATCTGAACGCCTCCTTGATCAAGGAAGGAATAGAGGAAGATTTGTTGAAGATACGTGTCAATTAAGATCGCACTATCAATGGGCAAATTCTTACTGCCATGATATGAATTAATCACCGCGATTAATTGTATGAATATATCTGACGATATTAATTAATCATCGAGATTAATTATACGGAGCACCTTACAATATCAATTGATCACCGACATTCATTATATGAATATACATTATTAATTAATCATCGAAGATTAATCATACCAAATACCTTACGATCTCAATTAGTATCTGAGATCAATCATCGCAATATGCTTCCTGATAGTAATTAATCACTGAGATTCATGTTACAAGTTATATGTATTGTCAGTATTGCATTACGCCACAATTCAATATAGTTGGTATCCATTTTGTAGCATCTGATACAACCATACATATCTGTCCACTTTGCATATACAATGTATACAGGTTCCAATACACTGTGTGTGGAGATACGCCTAGACAACTACAATAAGAACAACAGCCGTGTTCCTAGTACCTACTTAAGTATCCCTAGATACATAATAGTATCATTACTTGGATGGAAGCTCCCGCGTATCAGTAGCATTCTCGATTTCTACAGAAAACATTTTCGAATTGTGTCCAAGTTGCAACTCGAAAGCATTGGAAAGGCAACAGTTGTATGAAATCCGGCAATATATGGAGAAATTCATCGATTCCGCATGTGTTTATACTCCGGTATACTCTTCATTCAATTCATTCTACCCCAATTTGCACTTTAACATCGATGTCAGAATATATGGCTCTTTCGGGCCTCCTTGTTTGTTGAAGATGTCAATCAGCTCCTCCCGGTGCCTCACATCTGTATATGGTGCATGGCGTTGTTTGGAGAGTATATTGTTATCAGTCCCATTCGACACCCAGATAATCCCAATCAAGAATGTTGTATATGGTACCTCAGCAAGGTGTCTTGTTACCTTTTGGCCACCGTTTTCTCGCAAATCCGTCGCCTGTGGCATGTTGGCTCGCATTTCCATTTGCCTCGCCTTCTGGATTTTTCTTGCGTATTTCTTCAAAAACATCTCAACCCACTGCTGCCAAATCCGTTCAGAATTATCGAAATTGTCTGCAGTCAGCCTGTTCTCCAATGTCAGCAAAATATCAGAAACCCCTGCCTTCCCATGGAGGGGTCTATCTCCAAGTTGCTTCAAATCATTCTGCCTCTGGATCATGGGCTGATGTTTTTCTCCAGAAACCCAACCACCCCTACTATCTTCCAGTTGTTGATCATACTGATGTTGGCCTGCCCCATATTTTTGACATATTGCTTCAAGGAGAACTGGGTCTGCTTCGGGCTGATTGGAGGTTTGCCTTCAGCCCTTCCCACATTCAATGAATCTTCACCGTCATTATGTGTCTCATATTCGTGGTAGGACAGCTCAGGCAATCGGGGCTGGTCAGCAACCCCTGGGTTATCTGAATCAGCTGTTCCGCTGGCGGCTGGTACCTTATCGTTAGGAGGCTCATGGGTGGTCTCCCAGGGGCACCGGAATGAGATTGAGGTGGAAGTATAGCCCTGTAAAATGTCGGCCAATTGACTGGACTGTTTCCTGGTGGTTCTGCAGGCACTTTCAGTGTGCTGGGATATGAATACCCTTGTCCTGGAATCTGCAGAGGGGGGAACATTTGAGACCCACCATGACCTTGTTGGTGGTGGTCAAATCCTTGGCACTGTGGCCCATATCTGGGTCACTCCTGGTGTGTGCTGGTGGTTGAGTGCGAACTGTATGTGATGTTGAATAAAGAATTGCGATAGAACTGTGGAGTGCCTGAAAATGGTTGCTGTGAAGGCGGGCAACCTTACCCATGCGGTAGACGATGTTCATTTGTGTGTTTCCCAAATTGACTGCCTTTGCCAGTGGTAGTTTGTGAATTATTATTTGATGATTCTGAATCATCGTCGACGCTGCACTGCGAGCCAAATAGGCCACGTGTTGGAGCCATAATGGCTGTTATTTGTTGCAATACATTCATCCATATACTCTGTAAACAAAGATGGTGGTAAACAACAATGGATCCTAGATTTGATGTAGAATAAATCGGTATATGATTGGGCATATTGCAGGTAGCAGTGACTTTCGGCAGAATGAAGAGCATCATCTATTCCATTTCATTCTCACGATCAGTTGTATTTCAGCAAACTTCTGATCCATGGAACCGATCCGGCTGAGGAAAAGATACCTTAATTACACACATCCCGCATAGCTTTGTTATATGTTCAATCTTATATACTAAGATATTGGATTGATTCTAACCTGAATATACTACTATGAGTGTGAATTTCATAGAAGGGATATGATACGATATCTCCGGGAACCAAACAAGAAGTATATCCAGTATGACGGTTACCATGACTAGGGATATTACACATAAGTTGTGTGTGTACAACCTTGCAATGTATTCAATATGAGGCCAGTGATTCAAGCCGCAACAGTGGTTGGTACTCATTGAGCTCCTTTGCTAAACATCGTTCTTCTCTGCAGGATCCAAGCTCCAGTCAATAGTCATTACTGAAACAACATCCTACAAGCCTTGTCAGTTCTTAATGATCATTGCCAGAGCATACAGTTAGCTAGCAATCTCACATATTCATAGTATTAAAACCTGCAGAGTGGGATTGACCTGAGCCATCAGGGTTCAACTACAGTCGGTACACCTGTATCACCATCGAGTAGCGAGTCTTCCAATGATCTACCTATAGACAATGTGCCTGGTGCACCGACACCTGAAGATACTCCTGACAGTGAAACTATAGACCCCCAGATGCCTGATCCGAAATTTAGCACTAATCAAACACAGTGAAAAGATCATTGGCAGTTAGTGAGAGTGGGAAATGCGGCGAGGAAAGCATCTTGCAAAACAAACGGATTTTACTACCAGCATCGCAAGTACTCTGAATAATAGAGTCCATGGCATCCATTTCAGTCAGCACACAACATTCAACAGGCTGAAATATTCAGCCAGCTTACCAAAACATACGTTGAGCAACATTGAACGCATGGACTGGACCGCGTTGAAATCGAATTATTTCAATAAGTACATGCCTGGCAAATGCACATCTCAGAACTCTATTTCGGGAGAGGCATTGATAGTTGGAATGAAGAGAATTTGTATATCTTCAGAACATTAAACCACAGGGATATTTTCGAATGAATACAGTTCTTTTTGGCACATCTCCCATTTGAGGTGCAGCACAATTTTGAACTGGGGCATGTTGCACACTTGGAAAGTCGTCAAATATACAGTGAAATGAACACAGCCATATGGTGGTGGGAGTCACATAATCAGCTTCTGGCTGGAGCGAGGATTATGCCGGTTATTGGTACTTCCGACAAGGCTGGCTTGGCTAATATTTTCAGAGATCAGCGTGGCTGCCCATTGTATCACATAATTAGTTATGTTTGACATGATATCAGTGGCACACCTAAAAAGAGCACCTGGATTCTGATAGGGCTGATCCCTGGTCCCCTAAAATATGCCAAAAATACTGATGAGGCATGGCATTCCGCAATTAGAACTGTGCTGTCTCTAGCATTAGCAAAGGTTCAAAATCTGTAGTTTGGTTCCGGGTCGAGGCAGCAACCAAACTGGAACCGTTGCAACGGGATCTACCACATCAAAAAACCAAACTGCACCAAACACGTGGTTTTTTGTCAGGTTACACTATTTCATTAACGCAGAAATTTGGCTCCAATTCAGTATTTGAGTTCTGATCGTATCACATTATGATATATACGTAAAAGATGCAGTTCTGCATACTGTTTTAACTCCTGTTCCCCAATTTGTGATCCGATCGATAGTTGTTGAGTCACAGCCAAAAATGCCCAATAGTTGGCGTTATATCACAGCGACTCAATGAATATTGATCGGATCCCAAATTGGAGCACAGGAGGTGAAAGAGCATGCGAAACTGCATCGTTCATGTATATATCATATTGTGGTATGATCAGGACTCAGATACTTACTTGGAGCCGAAGTTCTGAGATCGTGAAAATGAGGTTCTGCTGAATGTAAAAGCCAGCCCAAAAACTGCGGCGATATGTGCGGTTCGGAGATCCAACTGCTCGTCATCGGGCAGTTAGGTTCCGTTATGGTTGAATTGCCAAACAAGAGCTACGGTTCCGGTTGCAACCCGGACCGTGGCCGGGTAACCTGGATCTGTTGCTAACACTAGCTGTCTGCACTGTAAAATCTGGACATTTCTGGTTCTCGCTTGAAATTGAAATGAGCTGATGGATTCCAGAGACAATGTTATCCTCTTTGGCTGCCTGGGTCGGGGAGTATCCAGATCAAACCATGGTTGCTCAAGCCTCATATGGCCGATTCCTGATGTGTGCAATTTCTAATTGTGCCGCTATCAAGCATTCCACTCTTTGAACACTCAACAATGCAAGAGATCAGCATATATGCTCAAAGCTTCCGGACAAAACTAATATTGATGTTCTGCACACTCTTGGTGTTCATCCAATCTGCAACAAGTGCTGGCAATACACCACTGCAATGCCTATTGGCTGTGGCAGCGTGAAAAATCGCATCAGCTGCTCTTCGGATTAGTAGACAACACATCACACTGGCTGCTGAAATACCTGAAAGTTTGATATGCGGCGGATCAAGATTGACAATGAATTCACATTGGGACCACGATATCCGGCCCTCCAGCTCTTTCCTACAGAACGTAATTTGTCAAATACCAGCTCGAGGCAGGGAAAAGTAATCCAGTGCAAAATCAGAACCCAGGCAATAGATTGCGCTCCAATTTGTGACTGCTCCAAGGATGATCGGAAAACTGCAGTGGAAACAACCTCTGATGAAATGGTAATGGGAGCAGTGCTTGCATTATGAGCATTCTGTCTACTTGTTAGCCAACAATGTCACTCTGATCTATCCCTCACAGCACTAGATGCTGCACTGAAGAGATGTGACAAGAAGAGTGCTTTTGAGAACAGAGAATGTCAAAGTCAGCAAAGGCCAAAGTGGATGAACAGTTGTCAAGAGAATCCCATCAGTTATGAGAACGAAAGATTCATACAAGCCGTACTGCAATGGCCATTCAGGTGTACTGGGCTGAATAGATTACAAGAGCAAAATGAAGGCAATATCAGGTGCGCCTGAATAGGGCCCGACAAGGGGCAACCAAATGGTCAGATGCTGATTGGCCCAAGGCACAAGAGCGATTGGAGCACGCAATCCATCAGGTGACACCAGCTAAACACTAGCTTTTCACTACATTATCCCAACATCATGGGTGAGCACAATTCCAGGAGGTCAGGACTAAGGCAACCGGTTCCAGAAGCACATTCGCCAAACAACTTAGTCCAATGAAGTCTGCTGAAGTAAAAATGGTATATGGGTCCACAAACATGACTGCTGTCACGCATGTGCAATTTCGATTCCACCTATCCGATGCTGAGACTCAATCAACCACCTGGAGTATCACTGATTCAGACCACTTTGGGAATTAGCTGTAGAGAGAGATATATAGGATCACTTTGAATGAGCAGATGAGGTGCAAGAAGGAATTATCCATCTGCTTGATCGAGTATGAAGCTTGGTGGCGGGCAATTGGCATTCAAGATGTCCGGAATACTATCCAACTGCATGTTATACATATTGGATACTTCAAGATCCATGTTGTGAGCCATAGATCAGAGTCAATTCAGCAAATGAGTTCTGGTAACAATTTGACAACCAATTTTTCTGAATGGATACATATTGTGAATGTGAAAGAGGCATATGGATCTACTAACGAAGTCAATTGCATTCAACAGAGGCTTAGGCCCTGTGACTGGTGTACAGGTCTTGACTATATGGAGAAGACACTGTCGTAACTTTACGTTCAAGGTTAGTGTGATATTGGCTCTGCAAATTGTTTCAACCTTCAATCCGCCACCGATACATGGCAAAATTGTTCGAGATTCTATTATTTACACCTCTAGCATCGTCAGGAAGATCCATGATTCCACCCAATATCACAAGGGGTCCATCACCTGAGAGAAAGTCATATCTGCGGTGTGTGCAGATGCATCAAACAAACCTCACTCAGAGATGCATTAGAGTAGTTCAGAATTCCCAGGCTTGGACAGCTATTCCATGCACAAATTGAAGAGGGCTGGGGATGCACAGTTGGTAGACTGGTGCTCAAATATGAGCAGAATGTACTGATAAATAGTTTTAGCAACGGTTCCAAATCCACAAGACGGTTCCAGGTCTGGGTTCGATCCGAACTCGAACCGTTGCAAACGTCTTTACGCCATCGCAAAACAAATCCGCACCAAACCCGCGGTTCTTAGGCCAGTTCCAATCATTTGTGAACTCTGATCTTTGGCTCCAATTAACTATTTGAGTGCTGATCGTATCACAATATGATATATACGTAAAAGATACTGTTTTGCATGCTCTGTCACCTCCGATTGTGCAATTTGTGATCCCATCATTATTCGTTGACTCACTGCGAAAAAGCCCAATTCGCGGCATTATTTCACAGCAACTCAATCAATATTGACCAGATTGCAAATCCGACAGCAGGAGGTGAAAAAGCATGCAAAACTGCATCTTCTACATATATATCATATTGTGATATGATCAGAACTCAAATACTTAATTGCAGCCAAAGTTCTGAGTTGGCAAAAATGAGGGTCTGCTGTATATGGAACCCGGCCAGAGAAGCGCAGGTTTAGGTGCAGTTTCGGTTTCAAACAGCTTGTCATAGGGCAGTTTGGTTCCTTGGCTGTTGCAGAACCAAACAGGGGCCATGGATCCAGTTCCAACCCAGACTGCAGCCGGGTAACCCGGAACCGTTGCTGACACTACTCACAGACAGTATATCTATTAAACTTCAGACCTGGCTGTTGTGCGACCATCAACCATTTCACTGCCCTATATTTGTTGAGTGTCTGGGACTTGATTGCAAGGTAGAATATAACCATGCAAACAAAGATATCAAGCCCGAATCTGATAACATCTATGTCCAATATAAGGCAAGTGATCTCAATACCACCTTCCAAGGCTGAGTACCTTCTGTTCCTGTATTATATATCGGCTGGACACTACCAAAACAGATCCTCCAATTTCAGGAGCCCCTTCCTGCCAGAAAAACAAAATTGACCTGTTCTCAGAGGTGCAAGAAGACTCAACAATGGATATTACATTTTCAAGTTGAAGAATATGTGGGGGAGATTCCAACAAAGTACAAAGATCTACATGGTTGAGCTAATTGTATTGACAGGTTCATCTGGATTGTCAAACAGACTGATAAGATTCATATTGTACATGGTGGAGCAAGTATTGGGCTCGCACAATTGGTCCGAGACAATGTTGAATCAGAGAGAATTGACAGTGTACAGCTTGTAAATAATCATGTTGATATTGATACCTACAGGACTGTCGACTAAGTTAGAATGTCTGAATCAGGGAGTGATGGTGGAAGATAGTTGATCGAACTGTACTATTTGATATAAACATTATAATAATCACTTATGGAGGGAATTGCTCTGGGTTCAATGTGCACTGGCATAGTCTTGGTGATGTGGCCAATACTTTCAATAGCTCTGAAATTTGCACATCATAATAGTTTGATTTTGTAGCATTTTGACGACAACTATACACTTTTCAGGAGATTTTTGAATATTGCTCCACAGCTTTTGGAGCACTGAGGAGCACCAGCAAGGTAGTCTTGGAGCATCTGAAAGCACATCGCTTTGCATTCACCATATCTGGGACCATCTGGGACTATCTGGAAAGATCAGTATGGCTGATCAGAGTTGCTGAGTTGTTCAGATATGACATCCAAACCATTTTACATTTTGCTGATGTCAGTACTCTCAACACCATTGAAAGGTTCAAGCTTGAATAACTTCGAAGGTACTCCTTCAAGATCAAACTGATCCATTCACAAAGTACAGCTGCTGTCATTCTTTGGCATGCACATATGGTTATCCCTGTGGGTACTGTTGGATATTATATCTGCTAAGCTGTTATTGGATTTTCACGCAATTCTTGTGGACATATGTCCAACCTTGGTCAGGTGCTAAATACACCCAATAAGGAATAGAGCAAGCTTCAGAACAAGACTTACTCCCTGCAGAAGGCTATAGGAACATACAGTATGAGGTATGTCATATAACGACTTCTGTTAATGTAACCAGCAGGGTTGGACATGGGGAATATTGGTAACCAGAATGCAATATTGGATAATGTCCAATGATCTCTACATGAGCCTCAAGAAACATGGGAACAGTTGCACACATTTATCCAAAGTCATCTGTTGCTTTGCTATAGAAGAGAACAAGTAACGAGAAAGAAAATAGCATCCTCCATTACTATATAATCGTGCATGATATACAATGCATCTGCCATCCTTGCATCATTCTCTATCCTCCAAAGTACAATCTGAATTGTTTCCTCTGATCCTACCCACCACCAACTGAACTCTTATCCACACAACCACACCTCATTATCCGCCATCACAACACCTCAGACCATTTCTCTATTATAATAAATAATCCTGCCACGACTATTAAATATCATTACACTATTCCTGTGTTTACCAACATCGCCCACTTTCCATAAAACTCGCAAGCACTGGTTCATTCAAATCATACACTCACTCATTATCATGAGCCACGACATCCCAGCCTTCTCTACTTTTTGCTGTACTCCCACTGCTTTACCCGTCTGTGCCTTCTTTCCTGCTGCACATTCTACCACCCTGTGATTATACTCACCACAGTACAGACATCTTGCATCTGCATACCTCTTTTCCCATTCCTCAGCTGACTGCCTTGTCCTTCCCGCACAGAATTTAATCAGTGATGGTCCGGTATATCCATCTACTGTTCCGGCCGGTACTACTGTTTGAACCTTCATGGGGGGTGCAGGTTTGGGGGATAAGTTGAAATCCATCCTGGATTGTCCCGCTGCTTGTTAAGCTCCCAATTGGGCGATGAGATTATTCCTATGGTCACCCACCTCAATGATTCGGGGTTGCTTACTGGGTCTGTCGATAAACCGGATGGAATTGTCCATCTCTAGGAATCACACCATTGTTAGGGTTTTCTGGAGTGCTGAAAGACTGTATTTGAGATTGGTAGCTCTGACTGGGAAGTCAGCAATCTACTCAGAGAACTCAGGATTGTGTTTTATGATGTGGTTGATTTTCTGTTCCATAGTAGCTACTTGGTCAGCATCTCCACAAGCTGCAGCTAGGAATTCTATTACAGCTGGTACCTCACCCAACCCTTTAGCTCCATCTTCCTGGACCAGTGGCAAAGATCTGTCCCATGGCCACTCCCTGCGGGGAGTTGTATATGTAACACATCATTGACTGCTCGTCTGGGGTGCTTCAGAGTTGATGATGGATCGTCACCTTAAGTACTGTAATTGAACCACTCAATGGAGTTTGATTGGACAATGATTACTGTATGGTGTTGGACATTGTCTGGCCTCTGTCATCTTGTCCCTCAGAACCAGCCGAAAACACACTGGCTGCCCAAGTCAATGTGTTGGCTAACAGCATCGTTATATTGCAGACCTTCTCTCCAGATTCTCATGCATCTCTCAATATTGCTTCCAGCTCCTCCTTCAGTTCCAATGACATCTTTCCTACCCAGGTCGTCTTGTCAATTCTTCTAGTGCACTAGTCATTATGCACATGGTGGATTCCAACATGATGTAGTTACAAGGGGGAGAGAGAAAATGTCCAGCCTTGAGGTCAATGATGTGTGTCTATAGGTGTATGATCTCCATGGGGTGTTCACACACCTGATGTACCTTATTTGCTTGTTCCATGTACTGTAATTCCCTTTGTAGCACCTACTGGCATGCTGTGAATTGTTTACAAATCTCCACAAACAAGATGCTGTCTTTTGTGAACCATGACTAATCCTGATATCTTTTCCTGATCCTCCTTCGACATTAACACCAGTCCTCTCTGATTGTGCATTGATCCTGACATAGCAACTGATCAGACACATTTACCAATCCCGACTGTCCCGGTTGACTTCAGAAGAGGTGGGTTCTATGGACATATCTATTATTAGTGGAATTCCAACTGACTTTGCTGTTGTTGCTGCAGCTGGTGTGTATTCCAAAACCAAAGAACTCACTACACAGTTATGTCCATCACAATCACAAAGTTCCTCTGGATCACGATAAGTACACCTCCAAGCAGAAAGTCCCAAATCATATGGTCGATGTTGGGCAATCACTGCATCGTTCACACTACTAACAATTCTATCCCTTGTGGCCTCTGTACACTCACTATTCCATGAAAATGGGACATCTGACTGTGCCCAAAATTATGGTTCAAGCGATTACATGATTTTGTAAAGGATCAAATGGATGCTTCCAAAAATATTCAACAGTCAAGGCTCTGATTAAAATTATGAGATAGCACATGGTAAAATCTATTTGGTCATGAAGTACAGTTACCATTGAACTGTTGAACCCAAAGATGGTAATCATTGCAGATTCTGATCAATATCAAGTCTGGCAGGATGTCAGTGGGAATCAATGGAATGGTCACATAAATGAGTCCAATGTCGTCAGGTGGGTGGTAAACACAGTCATCATTAAACACAGCAAGCTTCGGAACAATACCTGCACCAAGGCCAAGGGTGTTTGCATTTTGAACATCAGGTGTGCGAAGTTGAGACTCCACATAGTATACTGGGCTGGTTCAGAGGTGCGTAATATTGGAAACAAGTATTTGAGTGAAAATAAGCAAAACTCAAAGATCCTATTGATAAACATGACGAAGGATTGACAGTATTTTCTGACAACATTTATTGCTGGGATATACACAAGAACGAGTAAAAAGAGAAGCAATGGACATCCTCTAATACCAACACTCCTTTTTCATTTACAGTATGTCAATCTCCCTGGAATTCTTTCTCATGCTTTGAAGTACCATTTGAACCCTCACTCATGATCTTACACATCACCAACAAAACCCCCATCAACACAACCATGCCACATCATCCAACTTTTAAACACCTCAGCTCACTTTCTTATCATTATATATATTCCCAATATGACTTCACTGTAGTCTCACACCTTCTCTGTGTCCCTTAATATCACTGGCTTGCCAAATCTCCCATCTGGGCTCAATTCTTGACACCTCCCCATCAGTTGTAGCCATGTGCTTTGTCAGTTGGAATTGCTGACATGGTGAGCAGCCATGTAATCAATTACTGGTAGCAAATATCATCATCAGGTGATCTAGACTGTGTATCAGCTGCACTGTTTTTCTGATCCAGCTGTTAAACATCGAAGTCATGCAAATGGTAAAATTGTGCACAGGTAGCCTACCATTGGGAGGACACTTTTGATGTTTGGAAGAACTCAAGATTGTACTGGTTGCACTGCACAATAAACCTATGATTCACCTCCTGCAGATAGTGCAGCCTTTGCTTCATATACTCCACTACCACCCAGAACTAGAGATCATTCATGTTGTAGTACTGTTCAATACAAGATTATCATTGGCAAGAATAGTTGACCATATTGAGAATTAGGGAACTGTTGTGCTCATTGTGAATGCTAACGATTGCAAAGTTGCATATATCAGTTCACACTCAGATGGGTATTGAAAGGACAGAATGCTTCAGGATGGGTACATCAGTGCAGGCCTTTAATAACAACCAGAATCCACTTTCCACGTCCAGAGATCATTTTCAATGGTGCTGATTCCATATTCCGGAAGGCTCTGGATTCTTCAGCAGGACTAATCTCGATGTTATTACCTTTGGATATTGCCTAATCAACAGTTGTGGGTTGTTCATCAATGCAATAGCAATCTCCACATTCTGAATGCACTTTAGGGTCAGCCTGTGCACAATCGGTAATATACATTCGGACCCTCTCCCTATCCAAAGGAAGCTTGTGACAACGCCAAGGAGCCAGACCTGCAAAACTCCAAAATTGCAACTTTCAGCTCTACTGTATGGACTGAATTCTTGCAGTTGTTTCTAAACATTTCATTCATCCTCTCTATGCTCCACCTAATCTGTTCAGTGAATCATTAGATTTTCAATTTGGTGCACAGTGAAGTTGTCAATGTGAGATCATTAGCAGTTATCAATGTAAGTTCCCATGTTCGCTCTTGCTTGGGTGAATCTAAAAAGTATCAGTTAGTACTGAAATACAGCATATTCGGTACAATACATGGCCTTGGCCTCATTGTGGTCCATAAGTCTAAGGAAGAATTGTGCATTTCAGGGGTCTGGTTTTGCAACATTACATGCTCCATGCATTCTGTTGTACATCTGCTTGACAATTGGGAAGATATATCACATTTTGATAATGGGTTTACTAAACACTCAATTGTCAAAACACTGCAGCAGGCTACCGTTGTTGTATTCTACAGGTGAGATTTGTCCTGCCAGAGGCAATAATAATCGCTCGATTATTTCATTTGCAAGATTTTTCAAGTATAGACTTTGAGAGTATTCAATTCGAGTTATGCATGGTTGTAGATATGGCTATCTGGTAAATTCAAACTTGGTTCCAGATTGATAGCATTGTCAGTTGGCCAGTGCAGTGCCAAAATCTCTGCTGTGTCTTTGCTGCTGACATCCACATAGTCCTTCAATTAAATGAGAATGGAACATCAATCATCAGTTGGTCAAGTGGCTGTTCTAGCATCTGTCTATTAGCCTCAATCTCCAACCTGGAATTTTGAATAATGTTGCCATAAAACCCGGATATTGAATAACTAGTTGTTTACCAAGGAACATGGCAAACCCTGCTGGTCCAACAACTTCCAATTGGGACTTGGCAAGCTGGTAGCCATTGTTCAATGATCCGAGGATGCTCCTCTCCCATAATCACCACATCTGCTCTTTGGCTGCTCATCCACCGCTGGAATTGATAGTCTTAATCTTACCAACAATTCGCAACATGGTGACTGCTAGAGTCACTCCCAGTGGTCGACTGCATTCCCTGATTCAATGGAGGATTGTCATGATGGTCTCATCACCAGTGCAGATATTGTTCAATGCTATCATACTGATCATTCAATGTCTGGAGTATGAATGGCCTCACCACTCTGACTTGGGGTTCCAAGTGAATTTGGATGGATCTCCAATGTTGAGTAGTTCACCAGTGTGCTTCCCCCAACATCTGACAGCCATACATTACAACTTTCCTCTTTTCTATCTTCATACCACTGCACTTTCATATTTGATCAGTGTCCCTCCCCTTGGCCTCCTCCAGTTCTGGAGGAAGGTCCACTGACAGTTGTCAAATCAATCTCATGCTTGGGGAGCTTGATGCATGCTGAATCTAGGGAAGGACAGTATACTCTGAGCACAACTGTCAGTATTACTGGTTTGTCGACCAGTACTAAGTCTTCAATATATTAAACTATCACCGATACATGGTGGTGCTCTCTCCAATGTGTGATCACCTAACTGTTATGGCTGTGTATTGTGATACATTCTCCATTGTGGGGTAGTCCAGGTGTATTGAGAGATTTGGGAGCGATGATGATAATTGTAGCGCAGGATTCAAGATGTACTCATACTAGTTGAATCTCCATGAGTTGATAGCATACTTTGAACCTTGGGAACAATGTCAGAAGAACCCGGTCTTGCTGTTCTGCATAAATATTGACCTGACATGAGTGGCTTCTGGCTCTCTTAGACAATTCTTAACCAAAGTGATATCGCATAAAGTTGAATTCACTCTAATGTTGCCATCAATGCCCATGAACCAAATGACCACATTCCAAGCTCCAATTCATCCATCTACTGTCACCAAGCCATATAACCGGAGAGGTAAGATGGTTGTTTGGTTGTTGACAGTCCAAGGAGTGCTGGTGTTTAATCACTATGCCATTTTCTCAGGCAGCAGGTTATTGATGAGGGCAGCACATCTATATTTTGGACACAGGAATGTTCTACTTTTAGCTACCCCACAGGGCAAGCATTTTCTGTGCAACTGCCAATAGTTTTAAACATTTGTAGACTCCAACACACAGGAGCACTTATGATATCCTGGTTCAACCTTGGATTATCAGGCTACAGTGCCGTTGCCAGCATAGACATGGATGTTTAGAAGTTGTGTTTTTCACTGCCATGTTGAAATTATTCTGCTGACAGCTTTTCCTGTTGGTGCGCAACTTGCTGCAGTGGCTTCTTGCGGTCGAGATTTGACTCTGAATCAGCTGCATGATTCAACAGCTGTGTGATACCATTGAATTTTCCATCATCTATAATGAACAGCTTCATCATGTAGTTGATTCTGGGGTGTAGTCAAATCTAGTAGATTTCATAGTGGTTCAATTTGTCATATGAAAGCCATCCCACTGTGCTCCAATTCACGTTGTTTTGCGTGACACAGACTCACACTGGTTTATTCGCTTTTTGGAGACCATAGGACATAATCATCATTGCTACATTGAGCATCCAATTGAGATTGCTGTACATCATCCGCATGTCATCCATGAGGGCCATGATGTGGTGAGATAGTTATCAATATATCTCTGTAGATCTCGAATCTCCTCCACCTAATTCCTTATTTGTGTCATTCACTGTGGAAGTATTGGATGTTTCTTCATTGTGTTGAGAAGCTTGCTGTATATTGAACCTGTTGGGATCTCCATGGTGGAATTGTTGCAAATGGAATTGTAAATCAGACTGTATTGTGCTCAGGTAGTTAGCAATCTCCTTTGCTTCACCACAGTATCTATTCTATTGAGTCTTAAGGAAAATATTGATTTTCTTTACTTCTTGTTAAATATGCTTTCTGCGGAATTCCCAGTTCACATCTATCTGTTTGGCATTCTGCACCCAGAGTTGACAATTCTGTTGCATGGCATCATTAAGCATCACTTGCGACAGTTTCATCATCTGTGAAATGGCTACCATCTCCTACTATGTTTTTTGTGCACTCTTTGGCTCCAGATTGTATGCATCATCGCCCACACCATGGCTCAGTCTATGATGCATGCTGTGAGTGTTATAAGTGATACAATGATCATTCATGATGAAGATTCCCTCTTTGGAACGTACCAAGAGTTATTGTGTAACAATTTTAGTTTCTGGGCTGACAGGAGATACTACATTGTTTGTGCTTAAACATGTACTTGCCAATCTCAATTGACCTCTGGAAGCTGTCTCAGATAGCATAGGAAGGAGATCGACAGTAAATTGCCATCTTGGTTGATTGTTTCTTTCAACGTAGTCATTGTTGAAATGGGCTTGACAGTAGTGTTGAAACTTGTTTATCATGATGAGCAAAACGTATCCAATAACTGAACAATAGAATATAGTCATTGCCATGTATATCTATGTTTGGCTTGGCGATGTAGGGAATAGTGACTTGATTGCACTTCGGACCATGTGAATATATGTATAGTACCATGTTGTAGGATATGGGATATCATCCAAGTGCCATGACATTGTGGATTGCTATATGCAAACATTCTTCCCGGGCCTGAGTCATATGCTGCTTCCTACTCATGGGCTCATACGTCGCTGTTACATATGCATATATATGAACAGATGCATTGTGTAGCAACAATTTCATGCCCTCTAGAATGATGTAGAGTGCATCATTGTACATAGTCATTCTGTAACGTTCTGTATATTTCACCATGCAATGACATACCGCAGGTACTGAATACTCCTCTGCCTGTCTCTAATGCAACTAGGGTTGGGCTGTACTGAACACAGTTTTTAAAAGTGTGCTTGAGTGCCTGCTTGAGTGCCTGCTTGAGAGCCTGCTTGGGATCTTGCTTGGGAGATTCATACTTGGGAGCACTGCAATTGGAAGTACCATACCGGGGATACCCACAGCTTGGAGAAACATACAGGTGGGTGCCACACTTTGGGAAGAGTAGTAATTCCATGCAAACCTTGAGGCAGATGGAAAACTCTAAGTCTGTGGAAACTTTGATGTTAATTAAGCCAATCTACTCGTCAAAGTGCTTGCAGCACTGTAACTGTCACCATCACAGGCACAGTCCCTACCACGATTACCATCACCATCTCTATCACCATTATAATCACCATCAACTTGAACATTACCATTATTATAATCAACATCAGCCACAAAAGAAGCCAAAGTCAGACTCGCAAAGTGTGCAGACAGCAGCATACAGTTTAGACTCCCATATGTAATTAAGTAATGTGCCCTCTCCACGATTGAGTTACATAATAATCTTATTATTCCTCAGTTTGCAATTGTTAACAGATGAGTGTAAGACATTCACAAATTCTGCAGCGGTGGGTCTGCACAGGATCAGATTCTGACTACTTTATACACTGATCTTATGATATCAGTTACTATACCCTTTCACTGTACTCCTTCCACTATACATTTCTTGGTACCGGCCTTCCAATATTCTCTGGTCTCTGCCAGACTACTGCTACTCAACAAGGCTTTATAATGAACCACAGTTGATAATCTGCACAAATGGGTACTTGGGAGAATAGTTTAGAGAATATAGCAAAGCAGGCTGGGAGTATACAACGGAATGCAATTGGGTGCATACAATACTGTGTACTTCGGACTATATAGTCAAACAGAGTAATAGGATAGAATGGAGTACAGAAAGAAGTATATTCACAATCTTACTTGAGAGTGTACTTGGGAGTGTACTTGCGAGCATACATGGGAGTGGGTGTAAGAGCACATTGATAGCACAGGTGTAAGTATACATGAGAGGAAGCTCAGGAGTGTACTCGAGATAATACTACAAACTGTACTTCAGAGTGTTCTTTGAGGTGCAAATGGAAACATTTGCAGTTCATACATGAGGCCATACAGTCATGCAGCCTTGGAGTGTGAGATTTATAACAACCAGAATTTTTTTTCAGAGTAGACGTGGAACAATGCAATAATGTGTATTTGGCAGTCCGGATTGAATATTGTTCAATGACACGTGATGCATCGTATCATGTGAATATCAATGACTATATATTATACTGATTGACTCAATATGTCGTTGCATGGGGCATTATTGTAATGGACGTGGTCGGACGTAAGTGATATTGGAAGTAAGGCAATCATGCTCCAAGTTCATATCAAGAAATCAAGGCAACAGTAAAAGTCGAAGCTGTTACAACATTGTCTGTTGCTTCGCTATACAAGAGAACATTTAAACAGAGAGAAAAAGGAAGTCCTCCAACTCCAATCAATCCTTGCGATATATACACTTTGTATGCCTCTCTCAAATCATTCCTCATGCTCCGATGTTCCATCCAAATCTTCCTTCATGATCTCACACACCCTCAGCATGACTCCTCTCAGCACAACCACACAACATCATCTGACATCGCAACAAGTCAGTCTTTATCGTATAAAATGAAACCGCTAGCACTTTGCCACACTCCCACACCATTTCCTCGTCTACAGACTTCTCCGCCTTTCGATACCGCCAATTCCTTCACACTCTGTTGTACATATTTAATTCTTTCATCATACTATCACTCGTAAAGTGCACCATAACAATCTTAGAACAATATATCTAATATGCTGGGGATTACTGTATCAAGCACGTCTTCTCTATGCGCTGCTCATTATACACAGCTATAATTTGCAGGAATGTCAAATATAAACAACTGGAATATTGAAATAGATCATTTCCAATCCGATTGAGTTCATGAGTTTTGCTATCATCCGAAAGTATTATATACACGCAATTCACATAGCTGTGTATACTTCCTTCTCTCTATCTCTGATAGAATTTCTCTAAAATTTGGTAAACTGCATTACATTTTGCCAAAATAACTACTGAATATTGATTTACTTATACAATAGTATAATGAATATTCAGTGTCCGGACAATGGAGGCAGGGCGGTGACAGTACACATAGTTACTCTTAGTTTATTTATATAATATTGTGTAATTGGACAATAACTCTGCAACTAAATGTGGAGGGAAGTTGTAGATTCAGACAATAATATCTATTACAATAGGGTATGTACCAGCTGTCAACCCACATAAGCAAAATATACATTGGTCACTGGGAGCCACCAGGAGTATGCAAATAGTGGTGGAGTATAAACTAACAAGTGTCAAATGCAGGTGACAACTGGATGCTCAAAGGACATATCAGCCAGTGTTCAGAGTTACCTGGATTACAAATGGCAGGTATGTGATCTCCACCAGAGACAATGTGTTGAGTTTGGAAACACATTAAAGTACTAGAGGGAACATTGGATGCATCTTGGACTGGAAGACAACCAATCAATATATTCCTACCAAACTCTGAGAGATGCCTATGTGTAACGGCACGGCTGCACGTGACGTGTCCAGGGCCGGGTAATACCCGCTTTATATAGTCGGCTCGCCACGAGCCCTAGATCTCTAGCGATAATTTTACATACCTTACCTTTATACTACTCTACAATATTGACATCCACGTGTGCAACGGCATCTACTGATATACCTTCCTACGAGGCCATACACGGGCGTATGCCTTTACACTATTATTGCTCTTTAATTTCAGATACGTTTCGCATACGGGATTTCATGAATTACACCTTTCCGACGCGTCACAACACCCAATTTACGCGCAAGATATCATACGGATTTGAGAGCACTAATTGCATCAGCGAAGTGTCTTGATATATCTATTGAATTGAGGTTAACGGTAACAGACGATTTCGTGTGGATTCTAGAGGCCAATCGGGCCAGAGACGCGTCGCGACACCTACCAATGAGAAATCATACGGACTTGAGATCTACGAATTGCAGATACAAAAGAGGCATGAATTGTCCAGCCAATCGAGGTTAACAGTAGTACAAACAATCCGAGTTGATACCAGAGGCCAACCGGCCAGGAGACGCGTCAGCGACCAAGTCGGTCAAAGTCAATTGTAACGAATGCATCATACGAGAACGCGAAGGATACCAATCGCAGCATCAATGATATTCGATAGGTTACCTTCCAATTCAGTCAATTGACGATTACAGGGACGATGCCAGAGCCCATACATAA
>Ga0307512_10000239_pt1 | contig 77575 bp, 71 predicted proteins | sample 14_EM_MG_FD_200267 | JGI IMG/M metagenome (GOLD analysis project Ga0307512, IMG submission 200267) | Populus trichocarpa ectomycorrhiza microbial communities from riparian zone in the Pacific Northwest, United States - 14_EM | ecosystem: Host-associated > Plants > Roots > Unclassified | place... | reverse complement strand
CAGTGTGGGCTGGGAAATTGCAATGTATGCGAAAATTGGATTCAAACTTCAAGTCACAGCTACACCGGGATTCCATTCACTCTATGACTGGTGTTTTCAGACGATGTGGCTGTTTTCAGGTGCGCCTGACGATCCAGAGGATGATACTGTGATGGAGAAGCATGGAGCTGAGGCGTTGTATTCGGCAGTGAAGAGTTTGATGCATGCTATCCGGACTGAAAACGAAGAAGCTCAACAGGATGCGGCGTACCAGATGATACAAATTGCAATGCCATGGACGATAAGGAGGTGGCCGGAATCGAAACCAGCCAATAGAAAACCACTCGTTCGGATACCGAAGGAGGATGCACACCTCATTGATCTCCAGCGGACTGAGGACGAGCAAGCAAAACTGAAGACTCTTGCGGAGAGATCCACTGCGTGGGGTGCTTCAGGAGCATGGAGGGTTCATAGATGGCGGCTAGCATGGTTCTCCTTAGTGCTGGGAGACACAGAGGATCGCAACAATGTTTCTGGACAATGGTACGATGAGTGGCCACTCGATACTTGGGTGGATTCTCCGATTTTCTGATGGCTGAGAGAGACATTGCTGCCAATGCTTGTCAATGAACCTGCGGAGTATCCCGAACCTGACCAGGATGACGAATCAACTGAGGCACCCTTTCTGGAACAAGACCGATATGAAAATGCACTCCCCAGTGCACCTCTTCGACAAATGGTGGTGCTATTTTGTCCTCTTCCTGGCCAAGTTCGTCATTTGAAGCGGTGGCTAACGAAGTTTTTTGGGGATAATGTGGATATATTCCACATGTATGCAGAAATGGACAATGATGAACACACAGAAATGCAGCTCAAATTCCAGGATTCACGAAATTCCTCTGTATTCATAACCACACCCAAAGTGGGCGGGACCGGCCTAAATCTTACAGCAGCAAACCATGCAGTAATAACTCAGAAGTTCTGGGTATTGAATGAGCAGCGGCAGACATTTGCATGAGTTGTATGGCTAGGGCAAAACCGAGTACCACACACATGGTTACTGAATACGGGTCCTGGTGGCTATGATAACTGCGCGAGTGATCTCCATCACCTCTCTGAAGTTGCGCAAATCAGTGTCCTGCATGGCTTGATGAGTCGACCGAACATCACGACAACGATGATTTATCGGATTCTGGAGTCTCGTGTGGACCATACGAAGCGGCTGACAGAGAATGGAAACACATTCCAGTCTGATGAACCATCATCTTAGATTGTTAGGACGATTCGTATGACCGATTGATCACTGCATTTTTGCCAATCACAGTGTCAATAAAGTTAGTCTAGGCGATATTGAGTACTTCTGTCAGAATATAAGACATTGGCTCACTTATTTGTAGCAAAGTTGCAGCATTTGCTGGCATATCATTGAAGTTCGGGCGGGCTCAAGATCCGCATCACACTGTGTCGGATACTGAGACACGGCTCAGGTATTCATGGCTAAGCTGCAGCTCTCCCTGCCGGGTATTTCCTGGCCTCTGATTGAATTTCTGGCACAACTAATATCTACCATCCAGTCCAGAATGATGTTCTTGGATTTGTATGAAGCCAACTTTGACAAGCTGCGACTCATGATGGATGCATCATTCCAGCCCAGGCATGCCTCGCGAGCGACAAATACGCCACCGAAGCGCATGTATCCCAGTCTGTAGTGCACCGTATATTTTTGTTTCCTTCATCCTCATCATGTGTTCTTTGACTTTGAATCAGTGGATGAAGTGCACACAGATTGTCATCTATCAAGACACTTCACGTTGAGGTGCAGGCAGCTCATCCCGCTCGGCCTCTGCTGATATATCAATCTATGCCTGATCGGGATATGAAGGCGATCACTAAAATGCCTTGAACTGTCAGCTCCGTGTCAACTTGTTTGTTGGAGGAAGGTCGCCCTGTACAACTCAACCATAAATGCAAAGACCAAGCCAATTAGTAACCCACTTAACTCGATATCGACTAAGTAGTATGCTTGGACCTATGCTTCCATATCCTAAAATACCTTCTGCATGTTCAGGCTCTGTCAAAAGAGCTGGAGCTTCAGAGCGAGAATCTCAAAAGACAGATTCTGTTCAGCGACTCTGCAAGATGGCCGGCAACTCCCGCTCACCCATGTTCCGTACTTACTCAATGAGGGCTAAGTTCTCAATGCTTTCAATGCCGACTTAACTCGATTCTGACTAACTTGTATGTTTGGGCCGCTAAAACTCGTATCTGAAAATAGATTATGTGAACCGATTTCCATCAAGAGGGAAGTTCGAAGAGACAGAATCTTGAAAGCTCACGTTGATGAAAGACAGCTTCGAAGAGTGCAATTAACTGTCAGAGTCTGGTGAGCTTGCAATCCCCAGCCATTGAATCCAAGCATAACCATTTAAACTTCGGTGCACCTCAATTTCCGGAACTGTATGCATATGCATGCAATCATCATTCTTCTGCCCGCTGTGAGGTGACGTCTCACTATACAGTCATACGATTGTAGCATATAGGTTTCAACCCCCACATTAATTGAAGTCAACATTGTAGCGGTGAGACTCACAATGAATATGTGATTTAATGGTGTGCAGCTGACTAGATATTAGGTGCAAAATCAGAATGTGAGTGAGTAGTCATGACCCATTTGTTAGCAATCTTGGCATCGCCAAGTGCTTGAATCAATACGATTACCCCTGAATCATCCATCGTACCTTACCATTCATTCTCTGCGCCTGTATCTCTCCTTGATATACCAAATTCTCTCTCTCCTCCATTAACTGCAACATTGTTGTGAAGGTTATTCTGCAGACACGGCCCAGATGAACGCTTGAAAGGGAAGTTATGCTTACGATATTGCCTTATCGACAGCTAACTTAGCTGCAGCATCCTAATACAACAGAATTTTGTGAAAATTCGTGTGTCCTTCCGGCGGATATACCACATACGGAGATTCATATTTCTCCTCGATTGATAACAAACTCACTATCAACACTTCCAACTCAGCCGTCACTCTCAAGGTCCCAAATCTATCGAGTTCTGCAGATTCTTAATGCTGCATCAATTCTATGCCATGCAGTCGCCTCAAATGCTCGAAAATTCGTGCATAATGACTACGTTTTTCGAGAGTTATATGCAGGGGCACATGTTTTCATTCAGGTTCTCAGGGCGCGATTTGGCCAGCGCTAAGGGTTAGTTAATGTCGCGAGTTTTCTTCCGGTGTGTCTGGTTCTATTCTATGTGCGTTGGCTTTAGCCAACCTCCAATTCTTGCATCCATACAGAGTGTTTTTGATAGGAGTTGCTAACATTCGGCCTTAGGAATCCATCTTTTCCGGCACACCTGACAAGGAATCCCATCTATTCTGGTGCACCTGACAACATCCTATATCGAAACACTGGACTGCCGTCCTCGATAGAAATATGAACCATTGAAGTCATTTCTCCTGGACCCTTCAAGGCGCGCCTCGAATTGCATCCTCCTCGACTATGTGCAACTTCTTGCTCCATTTTTCCAGATATTCCATTGCACTTAATCTTATATTTACTGCTTATACATTCTCTCCCATATTCCCCAACTTTCTATCATCATTATCCCAAATGGAACCTACGCCCAGCCAGGTGAGGAATCACTATTCACAGAAGAATCAAGAAGCACACCTTGAGAGAGCACTGGCATTCAAGAAAGGTGCCAATCTTGGTTGTCCATCAAATGTTTGCCTTCCAGCGTGAATCGTGCATTGTGTTACGGATGACTAATGTCTCCGATTTTATTATTGAAGTAGGGTGACGATACCGATCAGGAGCTCAGTGATGACGAAAGTTGAGACCCCAGAGAGTCCACCTTGTCGTCTGACATCAAAGAAGACAATTTAGATCACCAATAGCAGGTCCTGCATCTAGGCCAGGCGCGCCGGGACAAGTCGTTACGAACTACAAGGGTTCCAGTGCCCAAGAAACGGCGCCGTGCCGATACTGTTATTGCACGCCCTCCGCTTCCAAATTCCCGAAATGCAGCTGGGGTAATGGCGCCACCACTGCTCAAATTCCAAAAGTCAATCCTCCTCAACAAATTATCCGAGTCTGACCATGCACCATCCACCCAGGCGCTGCCGCTACGCATGTCTAGTGGAGACCAGAATGTTCCACAACCCAAGGCCAGTGCAGATCAGAACATTCCCCAACACCAAAAGGCTACTTTTGAGGTAGCGAAAAGGTTCATGGAGGCAATCGTATTCACGAAGACTCCTTGGTAAATATTATCCGATGACAAGAACTCGATGGTTGAAGAAGCTTGGAAACTCGCCATTGACGCTCAGGATCGTCAGCGGGCATTAGCAGGTGCTCCTGTAGGTACGCCATCTGTGTGTCAATTGCCCGGTGGTCCATCTCTCAAAATCGATCCGCAAACACGAGAAGCTGCAAGTCTTGGATTCTGGTCAATGCTCCTCTATCAGATTTTGGATATTGACTACGCCCCAAAATATACATATTTGAAACTGAAAATAAGTATCTTTCGAGGACGGTTGGCAGATGGGGCACGTCGAACTGTTGTCCGTAGTTACCAGTTGGATTTGCGCTCTGAGACTGAGCTTCGGTTCTAGGTTAAGGAGCTCCTGTTTGACGATGCATATCTCTCCAAGGTCGTTGATGAGAAGAAGTCATGGTTCACACGAATGGAAGTGCTTGATCTAATTTACCACCAATTTTACTTCACCGCCAATAGCTTGGGGCGCCAGCCTACGACATCCCAGTATTTCCAACCTCTCACTCCGCAGACATTCGCGCTAGCAGCTGCAGCTATTCATTGAGCGCTCTCAGAATATGACAGTGGAAAGAAGGCCACAGTTATGTTTTCTCAAAATGAATATCGAGGTACATTTTGCCCATCCCCTGTGCTAAATTTTACTCCAAAAGCCACTGCACTCATCAATCACACATTAATGTATTGCTCGATACCCTGTGCGGTGCAATGCTGCGAGGATAGGCGCTCCTCAATTCCCGTCGGCACTCCTTAGCCTAGATTGACGCTCTTCTATTTCATTCCACACTTGATTCCCCTTTCCGCGCTCCTCAATTCCCGTCGGCACTCCCTAGCCAAGATTGACACTGTTCTATTTCATTCCTCACTCGATTACCCTGTCCGCGCTCCTCAATTCCCGTCGGCTCTCCTTAGCCAAGATTGACACTCTTCCATTTCATTCCGCACTCAATTCCCCCCCCCCATTCTGCGCTCCCCAATTCCTACCGGCACACCTCGGTCTGGATTGTCGCTTCTATATTGAATTCCGCACTCCTTACCCCCACACCCCACACCCCCTTTCGACGCTCCTCAGCAAGTACAGGCGCTCCTCAATCCCCGTTGGCGCTCCTCAGCCTAGATTTGGCGCTCTTTTTCATTCTGTGCTCCTTCAACACCTTCTTTGTACTCCTCTTTTCCACACAGCACTCCCCATCTGGCGCTCCTCTTTTCCTTGGTGGTTGCTCCCCTTTTTCATCCGAATAATCAGTGCCTTTCAAACGCCCATTCAGATTCGCAGCTAGCCAACATCTCATTACACATTTGTTAGATATCACATATCGAGCCAAACGACATTGGAATTCCATTTCATCTGCTCGCCAGGAACGAATAATCAGCAAATACAAGGAGCGCCTCCAGCTTCTTTGCACCGTTGATGAATTGTGTGTTCCTGCTTTAGTTGGCCCTGATGAGTTGGGAGATTGAGTGGATGACATCGACACCATCTTTGATTGATATTTTTCGATCGCTTAGTTGGGGTATTATTTTGGTTTACATGCCTTTATATTTGAATCTCGCCTTTTTCTTTCGTTTCCTTGATGTAGTGAGGCACAAAATACAATGTTGAAGAAGATGACAGCTAGTATGATTCAGAAGTGATAATGAACAATAATCCATGCATCATATTCGCTGTTGAGGGAAGTCAATTGGTCCTGTACATCTGAAGAGTCTCAGATAACCCCTGCAGTCCTCTGAATGAATATCCATAAGAACCCCGGCATCTCTCAGAGTTTGTTTGTGATTCCCACGTTGGTTCGGCGACACTCCCAGGTGCACCCAAAGTTCTCTCCGGCGCTCCAACGTGCTCCCAAACTTATCACAATCACTCCCATCATACTCCTGTATCAGTCATCAGAGATCCTAGTTACTCCTTTAGCTGTCGTCAGAGATCCCAGTTACTCTGAAGGCCGGCCGGAATACCCTCCCAGGGTCTGATACTGTCCTGAAATTGACGCTTCTAAGTTTGCACTCCACATCCTCTCAGACACTCCTGGAGTCTTCCAGAGACTAAAATACATTTTGCTGATGAAACTTGTTTCAGCCATGTGCAGAGTTTTCAACCGCATTCATTAACTGGATTCAAGCGAGACATGTCTGAATTGGACTGGGGCTTACCCAGAAACATCAGACATGGCAGTCGATAGTCAATATGCGAGTATGCGGGACTTCTGACTTATTCCCTCAGACGATGAACAATCAGCTTAGTTCCCAGTAACAGTGAATAGTCTCGGCCTAAGCATGAAGTGACTGAGGGAATTATGATGTTGGCAGATGATAGAAGACGTGAAGCAACACTTCTCATTGGTTTGAGTTAGTATGCATTGCAACGTCGGGCTCGAATTGCTATCCAAGGTGACACGTCGAGTTCTATGTTGGCATAGTATGGGTTGATCGCCGAATCAATCTATGACACAAGCTAAATCGCGTTTATGGTGGGGCATTAATTGCGATAAGCACTGCGGACCAAATGTTCGGCTTATGTTCCAACTACCGAAGGAAACAGATCGTGAGATTTCAAAGTTCAAGATCTGTCTTTCTGATCGTCTGACTTGATAACATGCGATGGATGGCCTGATTCTGATCGGGGGCATAAGCTTTAATACCTGATTGCATGAGCACGATAACCAATTGGGAAGCGTGGCGCGTTATCACTGGGCGCTAACGAGTGTGACCTCGATACCAGTATCAAGCTCAGTGTAGACATAGTGTCGAAGTATGGGTAGTCAAACCCTCCAAGATGACTATAGACACACAGCATTGTCAGGGCTATGAGAAGAAGCTGAAGCAGCATTCTGCACTCTATCATCAGAACACCAAAGACAATCTTGAAATATTATTGAGAAATCTATCTATCGAACTTTACCACAATTTCCTCCTTACTACATTGCCGTGACTTTGCGATTTATGCCTAGGTCCAGATTGACACAATTCAAATACGCACTCAAGAGGAAAGTCGAATGGGATGGAGATTTTATCTTCACTTTAGAAGCGAAATGCTTAACCCATATCTCCCAAGTGGTTTTGCTGTACACACATTATGAAGGAATCCACTACCTGGTATATCGGTGCTTGTCTACCCGGTTAGTACCCCTCAAAGGGTTTTCCAAGGAGCATTTGTTTCCCGGAGTGGAGTGATATATGAACATTACAGAAACATCAACACTTGGAGGAGCGTTTCAGATGTTCCTGAGGTACTTTGGAACAGGACTTTATTGTTAGCTCTTGAGGAAGGTCAAAGGTTCAGTCTTAGGATAAGATGAGGAAAGGAACAGTTTCTTAGATTAGGCGGCTATACTTAATTCAATAAATGTTGTATTGATTATTCGGATAAAGAACCCCCGTAACAGTATAATATTTGTAGTACTCTTCACTGGATCTGAGGACAAGGACTGCATGAGTGAAGAACCGTTGAAGCTGTACAGAATAATCTGTAATTCAGGAGCATTCCTGTATTGACTACCAAACAATCCACACTTATATCTTATTCTTACACCAAGACCTCACACAAGTGTCATACGTGAGCTCTGAGTGTAAGGATTGTGAGGACGATTTTTGCTGCATCTACTTAGGACAAAGAACATGTCCAGTACATTGTGGACGACAAAACTGCTTTTGTGCTCGTTGTCAACTACATCGCATCGAGATAATTTGCCCAGCAGTAAAATGTCAACACTGTCACCTTTTGAAAGAGTGTAATAACTATAAATATATTGGCGGAGTTGCCAATGGAAATACTTATGTGTTGCAACGATATTGCGTTGAACATTGTCCAACATTGAATTGTCACAGTTGGGTTCCAACTACGGTTGACATTCCAGAAGCAATTACTATACCTGACTATAGTCAAGTAATTCAGAATGTGGATCCAAAAGAGACATTTAACATTCATCAGCATGGCATTAGCATCGGGCGGGAGCTGAGTTGGGTAATCTCAAAGCCCAGCCGTGAGAGAGATACCCGAATAGGTTTGAGGGTATCAAAGAAGACTCGAGGAGGCTCAAAAACAATACTTGCCGATAAAGGAGCAAGAAGAATCAGAAGAGGCTGAACAAAGAGAAGGGGAAGTGTCGATGACAGACTCATCGAACTTAGTTCAGAAACAGTTGTCGGATCTCGCTTGGCAAGTTGTACATATTATAGAGGACTGTAAAGAAGAAAAAGAAATCCTCCAAGAACAGTTCAATTCAGTAAAAAACACGATTCTAATACTGGAAGCTTGCCTCGGGACAGAAAGGCAGAGAATAGACTCCAAAGTGTCTGGAGTATGTTCTCAAATGGATTTACATCACGCGGTACTACAGCAGGTACACCTAGGAATTGGGATCATGCGATCCCACGATAATGACATTGTGGAAGATTCATCATCAACGTTCTCTAGAATCAATCAAGAATTGCAATCGCTAAGCAAGAGAATTTCAGATAATACAATACAAATTCTAGCGGTTAAAGGAACGATGAGTGCTACACAAAAAATGATGAAAACCCTGACTACTAAAATCGACTCAGTAAATAAAATCTTGGCATCAATTACGAAGTCGTTGGCAGGACTACCTTCTATAAAGGAGCCAAATAATCATGCCAGTTCAATGGCAGATCAAGTTGCTCAAATGCCAGGAGTGAATACAGGATTGACTACAGCAATGGAACGATAAACATTTTCTGAATCCTCTAGATTCAATTTCAGAGGAAATATCATTCCATCGGGACAAGCAAGTCCTCCGGGATTCATTCATCCTGAAAGACGAAGGAGTAATTCAAGAAGTGAGTCAGTATCCAGTTTCAGAGATACAGATAGTGCATCAACTTGGGTAGGACGGATTACAGGAGGAGATGGTTCAGACCATCACTCTCAGGATGAAGCAGCCGGTGGAGCAGCCGGTGGAGCAGCCAGTGGAGCAGCCGGTGGAGATGGAGATCCACCGTCAGGACCTGATACACCACCAGAACCTGAACAACCGCATAGGCCAAGCAGAAGGCAACGAAGGATACAAGAGTTTGAATATGCAAATCCTATACAAATCAAGGAGCCCAAAAGGTTCGAAGGAAAACCGGGGGAAGATTTCGATTCTTGGTGCGTAACCATGTGAGTATATATCGATGACCAACCGGAAACGTTTGTTAAGGATGAGAGGACCATCGATTGGATTGGTTCTTTAATGGATCAATATGCAGCAGCATGGCATATTCAATGAATTGAAGGCATGTCAAATGGTACACATCCTAAGTCGGTAACACGATTGACCAATGCCTTGAAGCTACAATTTGAAGACCGGGAAGCTAAGGATGAGGCATATGCCTGTCTTGAAAGGGTCAAATATGATGGATGCTTTAAAGATGTGTTTACTCAAATGCAGACGCATAATGATAAGACCTTGGTAACTGGAGCAGCATTCAAGTAATAGATTCCAGAAAGATTGCCCCATAAGATTTTAGAACAAATGTATACTGTCAATCTTGCCGGTGAAACGGAGCATGAGATTATCGATATTATTACCTGAGCCGGAAGAACTGCTAAAGAATGGTATGAAGCCAAAAAGGATTTAGGGCTCAAAATTCCGTATCCAAGGTTCGAAATACAAATGATACAAAACAAGTATTTCAAACAAAATTCGGGAAGCTGAATTTTCAAGGAACTCTTTTTGAAGGTGGTAAACCTTTCCAAAAGAAATTCGAAAACAATTGCAAAAAGAAGTTAGGACATACATCTGCCAAGCAGACAGAAGGAATTGATAAGTCTCAGCTTGAGAGAAGAAGGTCTGCCGGATAATGCGAAAGATGCGCTTGGCCAGCTGCCCAGAAAGGAATCCACGAAACTATGGATTGTCATCGACCACTGAAGGTCGATAAAAGAACAGCCTCCTCTCGTAAACCGATGGATAACCAACAGCTTCAAGTAGGAGATTACAATCATGAATCGGATATTGATCTGTATATTACAGATACTGAGGAATGCCTTGATGATTCAGGAAATGAATCTCAATCAGAAGATGACAAGGTTTTGGAAGAATTCGAGGATGACAAGGTATTTGAGGATGAATCGGAATCGAAAACCCAGGAAACCACAGAAAGATATTCGTGGTATTCGGATAGTGAATAGAAAGCCACATTCAGTTTTAAGGTCTCAACTTAATGTTTTAACACACCAAACTATGTTTGGAAGACCTTTTCCTTTGATTATTAATTTTCTCCTCTGAGGATGATCAGAAGGTCAAAACTGCTTGTCAGTAAGGAGATACAAACAACAATGACAACAATACCAACTAAATCATCTCCTACTCACAATTCACCCTTTGAGGTTACGCTATTGTCGAAAGGATAACGATGACAAAATGTAAAGCAATTACCAATCTGGATCACCAGATTAAAATAGCCAATACATCAGACAATTTTGTCTTTTATCAAGCCAACCCAAAGAAAAAGGTCACATTGGTTTCCCATACAATAATTGGCAACAAACCAATATATAAGTTCTTCTCAGATTTCAATAATACATACTTCCCTTTAAGATGTATGTTGAATCTAGGAAGTACTTCGTTCGTTATTTAACCACTAGCGGCGAAAGCTTCCATAATTCCTGTGGCAAAATGAAGCAAGAAAGTACGATCTGCAGAGATGACCGGAGGAGTGATAATTACCAAAGGACATTTTACGATTCCTCAAGTACTATCTTTCAGAAACCATCAGTCTTACGACGGGAAAGGTCATGCATTTGAAGTTATGAAGACTTCTGCAGAATACAATGCTACAATACCTGCCTGGTCTTGAGAAAAGCATATGGCCCGGGGAGTAACTATGAGCCATTTACCCTTCCCTCATTGCTCTGAGAAATACTAAAGACATGGAAACATTTATTATGATTATTCAATCACTTATGAGAAAAAAGTAGCTTGGAAGCCGGATGCATTTGATGTCGCAGCATGTATCATGAACAATGAATCAGTATTACCGAAGTTACGGATTCAGTGTCATAAGTATTGATTACTTTTTGATCCGAAGAAAGAAGAATAATTACTGGATAATAGAGGATGCGATCATAGAATGGAACTTTGATGTTTGGAAGATAAACTTAGGATGGGACCAATTCATCAATGATCTCAGGAGGGAAAAAGGATGATAATCGAATACCTCGATAAAATGATAAAGAAAGGCACGATTCAGTCATCTAGCAGTTTGGTTGGAAGTCCGATACTTGTTGTTCCAAAAACAAATGGGAAAGGACTGAGATTATGCATTGAGTATCGACATCTTAATGAACACACGAAAAGAGAGACAACCCCTCCACCGATTCTGGATGAACTTTCAAGAAGGATTCATAACGCTACACATATTACCAAAATTGATATGAAGGCAGGATTTCATTCAATACCAATGGCTGTGGGATGTAAAAAGTTTACACCATTCAGAACGAGAGTTGCATTATCCGAATATATGCTGATGCCATTCTGATTAACCAATGCCCCGGCAACTTTCCAAAGAGAAATTAATCAAATCCGTTGAACATCATTTCGAATAGAAATAGTACTTGATACTAAAGTCGAAATGGATGACAATGATGGAATGGTACAAGTAGCCTATATTGATGATAGATTGATACCTACAATGATATGATTGCAGAAGCATCATCGACAAGTTTCAAAAGCTGTCCAATTGTTAATGAATAACAATATGTGTGTTGAAATCGGTAAATGCATATTCGATTCAACCGAGGTACCTGTGCTTGGGTCTATTGTCACTGGAGAAGGTCCCCGAATGGATCCCGAGAAAGTAGAGGCTATTGTCGATTGGCCATGGCATACTACTCTGAAAGAAGTACAAGAACAGTTCAGGCTGTGGAATTATCATAGAAGGTTTATTCCGTCTTATGCTGCAATACTATCTTCTATAACCAACTTGTTCAGAAAAGATAAGAAATAATTTCATTGGGGAGTAGCTCAAGAGGCAGCCTTCCTGGAAATTACGATACTTTTTACATCAGGATAAATACTGATAATCCAACGTCATATTCATGAAAAACCTGCTTTGTTGGAAGTCGACGCATCAGATTTTCCTATAGCAGGAATACTTTCTCAACAAATTCGACGATGGAAAAATTCATCCACTCAGATTTATATCCAGAAAGTTGTCACCAGAGGAGAATAATTATGACATTTTGGATAATGAAGCTTTAACAATAGTTTTATTCCTTAAAGAAATGGTGACAATATTTGCAAGGAGCTACACATGAAACAAGTATATATTCGGACGATCAAAATCTTATCTACTTCAAAACGGCTGTTAAGCTCGATAGCAGACAGGCTAGATGGGCCGAGGAACGAGAACCTGTCAGTTTCAATGTATATTGATGAAAGGCTTCTGGTAACCGAAAAGCAGATACCTTATCTCGGTGTGCAGAGTTCATCTCTAGAGAAGAGGGTACAACAGCAACAGGAGATCCAATGCTGTTCGAAAAGGAACAAGGGTTACAGATCAATGCAATGCAGATCGACGATGAAGAATTCGAAATACTTAACATTGGAATGATGGACATGGAATCGTTACTACCATCATCAAAGGAAAGTATCATTGAAACAAACAAAATTGGACAACAATTGTAAAGAGAATTGTCAGCAAATAGTATCAAAGAGCAATACTGTGGATTCAAATTTTTCAATAAAGGATGTTATACTTTGGTGGAAAAATCGAATATATGTTCCGGAGAAATTCCGCACTTGAATTATTCAATCAGAACATACCTCCAAAGAAGCAGGACATTGTGGGAAGAAAAGAACCTTGGAATTAATTACGAGGAATTTCTATTGGTCAATTATGGAAATAGATGTTGGGATATATTGCAATCAATGCAATAATTGCCAGAGGACGAAAAGCCCAAGGCATGCGAAACATGGATTGCTATATCCATCAGAATTGGCCTGCAAACCATGGGGTCATATCAGTACAGACTATGTTACCGATTTACCAGAGTCGGAAAACACAACAATGATTGTAGTGGTGGTAAATTGATTCACCAAATTGGCTCACTTTATCCCAATTCAATTAAATGATTCTCCGATAGTTGCGAAAGCATATTTGGAAAACGTCTGGAATTATCACAGCTTTCCAGAGGATGTGGTTAGCAATAGAGATGGTACGTTCGCAGAACAATCTTGTACAGATCTCAATGAATATCTCAGAATAGAACAGAGCACGAGCACAGCCTTTCATGCACAAACGGAAGGTCCAACTGAAAGAATTGTTCAAGTACTTGATCCATACCTACAATTATATGGCAGCAACGAACAAACTGATTTCACATCACTGTTAGCGATTGCAGAATATGCTTACAATTAATCAAAACAGATGGCAACCAGGATCACTCCATTTTATGCCAATTACGGATTTCAACCACGAACAAACTGGCCAACTGATCATCAATTCAGAAATCCAGCTTCAGAAATACACGGGCATTATCTGACCTCGGTTCATATGAAGTTATCTGAACAACTTAAGAAGCCAGTTGAGGCCATAAAGAAATACAACATTCAGGAAAGGAGATCGATATATCGGTTCAGGAAAAGAGAACTGGCTAGGTTGAACGGGAACAATATTCGAGCTAAGAGATGACAAAAACTTGAACAAAAGATGTCTGGAATATTGGAGGTAGTTCCAGTAGGATGCAATCAGATGTATTGCAAGTTATGGCAACCGGAATCTTGGAAAAATCATCCTACCTTCAATAAAGGATTATTGGAAAGTAGTCGAGGAAAACATCCAAAATAGCAGGTGGCGGAAATAGAAGCTGATGATGCAGGATGGGAAATGGAGTCGATCATTGCGAGCAGACCTTCAGTAGATGATCATTGGAACCTTCTGATTTTGGTAAAGTGGGAAGAATATTCACACAATGAAAACACTTGGGAAAATTACGAAAATGCTGCTCAATGTTAATTGGAATGGTTGAAGGAATATTATGAAATACATCCAACGATAGAAAGAGATCGACATTATACCAAGAAGCAGAAAAAATAAAGTTTTGTTTCAAATTGATAAGTTTTTCTTTTGTTTTGGAATTATTTCTTTGGTATGATTGAGTTATATCTTTTGGTTTCTACTTGATATGACGAAGTACCATTGTGGTCACCGGTCCTAGAGAAGGGGGAGATGTTAAGGGTTTTCCTTTAATAAAGATCATGGTACTTCCAATAGCTATATGAAGACTTGTCATGGAGTTACTTTAGGTCTAGTCACGTGATATGCATAACACCTATTCATGGCATCGCAAGTTGGCCAGTCTAGTGATCATTAGCGGGATTACACTATTATTGCATGTTGATTGAATGAGCATCCTTGGTGTTTAGCGGATTCATCTTGGATGATGCAACTCTGTTGCTATTATGGGGAAACTTGTTTCTGCCGTTGGCAGAGTTTTGAACCACATTCATTTACTGGATACTAGCTGGACATGTCTGAATTCAACTGGAGCTTAATGTGAAATATCAGACATGGAAGTCGATAGACAATATGCGAGTAAGCGGAACCTCTGAATGATTGCCTCAGTCGGGTGGAACAATCAGGGTACTCCCCGGTCAAAGAGAATGGTCTCGGCCTAAGGATGACGTGACTGAGGGAATTATGACGTTGGCTGATGATATAAGGCCTGAAGCACCCCTGGTCATTGGTTTGAGTTGGTATACATTGCAATGTCAGGCTCGTATAGCTATACAAGTTGACGCGTCAAGTCCTATATTGGCATAGTATCGGTCAGTCGCCAAATTAATCAATCACCCAAGCCAAATAGCCCTTATGGTGAGACATTAATTGCGATAAGCACTCCCCACTAAAAGATGGACTGATGTTCCAACCACCGAAACAAATGGATTGTGCAAAGTCTAAGTTCAAGTTCTGTCTCTCACATTGTCTGACTTGATACCATGTAATGGATGGCCTGATTCTTATCAGGAGCGTAAGCTTTATATACCTCATTGTATGAGCACAATAACCTATTGGGAACTGTGGTGTGTTATCACCATGCGCAATCGATTGCGCCACCGCGATAACGCTATCAAGAGGATTTTAGACATAGTGTCGAAGTATGGGTAGCCAAACCCTCGAAGACAACAACAGAGAGACAGAATTGTCACGGCAATGAGAAGAAGCTCAAGCAGCAATCTGCAGTCAATCATCAGAACACCGAAGATGATCTTAAAATATTATCAAGAATTCTATCTATCACACTTTACCACCATTTCATCCTTACTACATTCCCGTGACTTTGCGCATTATGCCTGGGTCCAGATTGCCACATTCCAAATACGCACTCCAGAGGAAAGTCAAATCCTACTGAGATTTTATCATCGCTTTAGAAAAGGAATGCTTAACCCATATCTCACAAGTTGTTTCGATGTACACAGAATACGAAGGAATTCAGTACCTGGTATATCGGTACTCGTCTACCGGGTTACTAGCCATTGCAGAGATTTCCGAAGAGTATTTGTTTCCCAGGGAGGAGTGATATACAAACAGGACGGAAACATCAGTACTTGGAGGAGCATCTAAGAAGTTCCTGAGGTACTTTGGAACCGGACTCTATTGTTACCTCTGGAGGAAGGTCAAGATGTTGAGTTCTAGGACAAGATGAGGAAATACAGAGTTTCTTCGATCAGGTGGCTGTACTTATTTCAATCAATGTTGTATTGATTATTTGGATTATGAACCCCCATAACAGCGACTGGATTTTTCAACAAGCATTACAAGTCTCAGAACGATGGAATCCATGGAATCCATTTAGGTCTGCACATGACTTTCGACAGAGACAATCATTTGGGAAGCATAGGAAAAGATCGATAGAGCAACATCTGATGCATGGACTGAACAACATCAAAATGGAATCTATCAAATCAGCAGATGCCCTGTGAATACTCCTCTCTACCGTCAAATGTGGACTAAGCGGTGATCGTTAAATTGATGATCATTTGCATAACTCCACAACATCTTAAAACGGGATTGGCTCAATTGAATACATTTTCTTTTGGCACATGATCCATTTCAGGAGCACCTACATTTCAAACCAGTGTGCATTGCAGACTTGAATAGTTGCCAACTGGACAGCATGATTATTACCACCCACTGGTGGTGCGATATGCAGGAGCAACCTCTTACCTGAACAACATGTGTGCCAGTGATTGGTGCATCCGACAAGACTCACTTCACCACGCTTTAGGGTAATCAACTTGTGAGGCGACTGTATCGCACAATTGGTACCATATGAGAAGATATCTGCCCCACACCTATTCTGCACTCCTGAATTCAGGTTGAGCTGATCCAATGTCCCCACTTGGTGCCCAAAATGCTGACAAGGCATGGCATTACATGATTGGAACAGTGCTGTCACGACTCTGAAATATTCACCTAACTACACCAGCCCAAATGCGATTTTGCTGATGAATTTGAGTGACAATATGATGCTGTTTTAGCATCCTGTGTCAGGGATTATCCAGAATGAGTAATGATAGCTCAAGTCACATATGGTTCATGCCCAAGACATGAAATTCCAAAATGTGCTCCAACGTGGCATTCAACTTTTTGACCACTTGATAACTCAGGAGATTAGCACAATGACTTGGAGCTTCTGGAGGACATTAATGTAGTGTTAGCAATGGTTTCAAATCCAAGGGTTGGTTCCGGGTCTGGGTTGGAATCCAACATTAACCATTGAACCGAGTTGTATGCCATTAAAAAACCGAACCACACTGAATCCGCTGTTTTTTGGCCGGTTCCACAATTTGACCAACTCAGACAATGAGGCTCTGCTGTATGAAGAACCCGGCCACAAAACCGCGGGTTTATGTCCGGTCCTGGTAACAACCCTGCCAAGACAAAGCGGGTAAGGTTTTTGGACAGGTCTGGAACCAAACCGAACCATTTTTTTGGTCCACACCTGGACCCCTGGTGGGTTACACGCACCCTGTGTGAACACTACATTAATGTCAATTCGCTGTATGCTCTAGGTGATTACCCAATTTGAAACCAGTTCTGGCAATATCTTCTCTGCAATGTCTATCGACTCTGGCAGCCTGATGAATTCCATCAGGCCCTCCTGGGTTTGGTGGAGAAGTAACTGCACAGGGTACTCGAATGCCTGAATGCTAGAATTGTCAATGATCAATTGGACAATCAATTCACATCGGATCAACAATATCCAGACCTTCTGTTTATTTTTCTATCATTCGATTCGTTGACAAGTGGCTGTTCACACGGAACTGCAATTGGGGGTATGATCATAACGTTGACAGCGCAATGTGCCCCAATTCTTTTCTTGTTCTTGGATCGCAGGAAATCTGTGGCGGAAACAGTCCTGCATAGAATGGCAATGGGAGCTGCGCATGCATTATGTGAATTCTCTCTACTTGAGAGTCAACAACATCACTCAGAGCAATTCCTGAAAGCACCAGTTGATGCACGGAAGCGGATTAGTCTGAAGATGGGAGGTTTTGCAGAGCGGATAATCTCGATATCTGCAAAGGCCTTAGTGGATAAACTGTTGGCAAGAATATCCTATCAGTTACAAGAACAAAAGAGTTTTAAACTCCATTCTACAAGGGAGGTTCAGGTGTATGGGGCTGAAAAGGTAACTACTACTAAACAATAGCAATTTCAGGTGCACTTGAATAGAGCTTGACAAGCTGCAACCAAATGATCAGACTCTGATCAACAGAAGGCAAAAGAGTGATTGAAGTGCAAAATCCAATGGGTGACACCAGTTAGATGCAAGTGTTTCGATTAATCATTCCAACATCATCATTGGCCCAAGTTCATATCTACTATAGGCTGCACTGCCCACACATGCAAATACCTGCAGCTCATAGCAAGCTTCCCATGGACCCCTGCATGACATGCAACTGATAGTCATCTATAGTCGATTCATAGAGTTGTATAGGTGAAATCTATGGACCTATATATGGTTGGCTGCTGGAGCTGAACCTATACTTCCTGTTGCTGCCTGGAGTCATCGCTGTGATACCAGTCACACAATCGCTGTAATTCTACTGCACACCCTGCTGGTGCTTCACTGCCTGTTGAAAGTCCGCTTGACAAACCTGCTTGATAGCCTGCCTGGGAGCCTGTTTGAGAGAGCCACACTTGACAAAGCCATGCCTAGGGAGGGGTAGAGTTTTCCATGGGAAACTTTTCACAGTATGAAAACTCTGAGTTTGTGGAAGCTTTGGCCAATAGAAGGCTCTAAGTGTATTACAGCTTTGATATTGATGTTGGCATAGCAAACCTACTTGACTAAGTGCTTTCGATACCATCACCATCACCATCACCATCATGACCATCAGCCCCAGACGGAATGTGCACAAATATGCCCAAAATAGACTGGAAGCTGACTGCAGATTCCGCTAAGATGATTGGGTCGGAGTTCTGCTTTCGCTAATATCCAATTGTCTACCGCTCCTGCAGATTCTAAGGCAGCAATGTTCAATACCATGGCCTTGGGGCATCGTGAGATCTTGCCATGCGGGCAAGGCTAACGATACAATTTAGACCATTCTATCCATCGACATCATGATGTTGGCCAACATACACTTCCTGCCACCTGCTGGCTGCCATGCACTGCCTGCTGCCCGCCAAACACTGCCTGCTTTGTGCCACCAGCGTGATGCCACCTGCCTCACTCCTCCCAGCGCCTGGTGTACGAAACTCAGCAAGCCTCTGGATCAAGCATGCATGAGCATACATGGGAAGATAGAGTCAAGTGAGATTGGGTGTGTCTTCCTTCTTGGGAGTGAACTTGAAAACGTGGAGCGAAGCAGGCTGGGAGTGTCATCGAGTGTAATTGGGAGTGTATTTGACAGCATGCTCAGCAATGTGCTTGAGAGCATCATGGGAGCTTGCATGGAAGCATACAGTCAAGCAGGCTGCTAGTATACGATTGAGTGCAGTAGGGAGTGTCCTGGACAGCATGCCCATGAGCGTACTTAAGAACATACTTGGAGTGTACTTGGTCGCATTCTGAGAGCTAGCATAGGAAGGTTTAGTCAAGCAGACTGGGAGTCTGTCATCAAGTGCAATTAGGAGTGTATTTGAGGGCATGGTCAGGAGTATACTTGACAGTGTCTGGAGAGCTGACTTGGGAGTGGGCCATCGAGTGCAATTGGGTGGGTCCTTGATAGCATGCCCGGGAGTGTACTTGAGAACATACTTGGAGGTGTAGTTGGGAGCATTATGATAGCTTTCATGAGATTGTAACTCAAGCAGGCTGGGAGTGTGCAATTGAGTGCAACCAGGAGTGCAATTTAGAATGTACATGGGAGCATGCAACGAAGTGCATCTGGCTGCTTGAATTCAAGTTTGTTGTATGCAGCATGATGTACAGTGTCCAGTGCACAAAATCGCATGTGTATCACAGTAATCTAGTCTTGGTATAGGTATAGAGTATCTTATAGTGCCACGTATCAAATATGCTATGAATTACAGTATCAAAAACAGCTTCTGTATGAGTTATGTGTCATGTAAGGTGAGATTTCCTGCTGATGATCTACAATCACTTCAGGGAGTTGGGACTAAGGCAATTGGTCCCAGCTGTATATTCACCAACAACCTTGATGAAATAAATACTATTGCTGAAGAAGAGGTGAACAGGGTGGCAAACATGACCCCCAACAAGTGTGTGGAATTTCAGGTCAATCTATTCTATGCTACACCTGAAGCCACCACCTGGAGTATCACTGATATGGACTGAATTTTGAATCAGCACGAGAGTGAGACTTTTGGAATAATTTCAAATGAGTATATGCAATGCTGGAAACAATTCTCCATCTGCTGGATCAAGATTGAAGCTGTATGGAAGGCAGTGGGCATTCAGGTGCTGCCAAAACCCATTGAACAGCATGGACCAACTTTCTGATATCCAGAGATTCTTCTTCTGAAGCATGAATCAAAGTTAATTGAGTGAATGGGTTCTGGCAACAGTTTTGCGGCTGATATTTCTGAATGGCTACATATTGGCAATGTGTAAGTGGCATTTTGATCTACAAACAATGTCAATTACATTCAACTGATGTTGAACCAGAATCACCAGTTAACCAGTCTTCACTATATGGCAGAGACACTGTTGTATGTTGCCTTTCAAGCCTAGTACAATATTGACTAGTCCAACATTTTCAACCTACATTTCACAACTGATATATGGTTGCATTCACGACAAGCCCATCATATACACCTGCACCATAGACAAGAAGAGCAATTCTGTTACTCAGTTTGAGAAGAGGTAAATGATTGGAGAGAAATGCATGTCTGCGAAGCCTGCAGAAGTATCAAATTAACCTTACTTCGAGTGGCATCAGTAGATTTCAGAATTCTCAACTTTGGATAGGTATTCAAAGTGCAAATTTAAGTGGACTCAAAACACAAAGTAAGTGGACTGGTTCTTGGATGTGATCAGTTGGTACTCATAGATGGCATATTTCTTAGACTTCAGGACAGACTGTTGTGCAACCGTCAGCAATTTTACTACCGTACACTTGTTGAGCAACTAGGACTGGATTGCAAGGCAGCATATACCAATGCCAATGGAGGGATTATGCCTGAATCTTGTAACATCTGGGTCCAAAATACAGATAGTGACCTCAATAACACCTTCCAGGGCTGAGTTCCTTCTTATCCCATATTATACGTTCGCTGTCTATCAGCAAATCAGATCGTCAAGTTTCGGAAGTGCCTACTGTCATGGGCGGGGTCGGGCGTAGGTGATATTGGGAACCATCAGGTCGCATTGTAATCGGTGCAAGGTGCTTTCGAAGTTCGTATGGGGAGAATCAAGACAAGACAAAGGTCAGAGCTGGTTCAAAGCCGTAGTTGCTTTTCTATACATGAGAACAAGTAAAGAGAGAACAAACGGACATCCTCCAACACCAAACAACCTCTTTTTATACACACTTTGTCTGCCACCCGCAAATCATTCCTCATGCTTCGATGTACCATCCGAATATCCAGCTATGATCTTACCCAACACCACCACAAATCTTATCAATACAACCACGCCACATCATCCAACGTCGCAACACCTCAAACCACTTCCTTATCATCACAAATTATACCGCCACCCTCTCACAACATCCTTACGCCATACCCGCAGCTCTCAATATCTCCGCCTCTATTGAACACTAATTCCATCCATCCACCCAATACTATTCCTAAGTCCCCTTCAATCCATCACTCGTAACCTGAGCTGTGACAGTATCCGCCACCTAGTTTCAAGGTCCTCCGAGAACATCTTTCAATGGTCATGGCGTCCCTGGATATCGTCGATGAAACTCCCCTACCGCTTGTAGGCCATCCACACACTTTGCAGGTTCCCATGACAAAGAATCACACCCAGTCCAACGTATAAGACACTGTAACTGGTTCCGATACATGCAACTATCTTCAACACTCGAAACCTGATACTCTTCCTCACCATCAACCTCCACCGATGGTGGCGGACTAACCTGTTGTCTCCTCAATGGATCATTCGCCACAGGATCCAGCAGGGACACGGGTTGTACTGTATGAATCCGTATCCACGCGGGCAACTCAAGCTCGTACTCATATGGGGATACTCGACGAACAACCCTAAAGGGCCCCAACCTCTCTCAGTCAAGTTCACGTGTAGGCCTTATAGTTCCCACAAGTCTGGTGTCCAGGCATACTTGGCAGCCCTCCTGAAAATTCGAGGCTGAAATTGGACCACGATTGCTTCCCTCTTTCTGCACTGCTTGACTCCGTCTTATCTCTAATCGGAGGTGCTCATGATTTTGTTGCAATGTCGCCTGAACCTCATCGGCATTCACACGTCGTTGGTCCTGCTCCTGTGTTGGTTCTCCTACCAATGCCATCTGGGGATCCGTACCCTGAATCACATTAAATGGAGTAAATTTGCTCGTTTCGGATACCGCATTGTTCGCAGCAAACTCAGCCAACAGGAGCCACTTGAGCCAATCATCCTGCTGATGATTCACGAACACCCGGAGGTACCATTCCATAGTAGCATTCATTCGTTCAGTCTGCCCATCTGTCAGTGGATGAAAAGATGTCGACATCCTTCGATCAATCCCCAACCGACTGAACACCTGTTGCCAGACAGTGGACACAATCTGCATGCCTTGGTCTGAAATAATTGTCAGTGGAAGTCCATGAAGGCGTACCACTTCCCGCAGGAACAACTCTGCTAAACCTGGAGCAACTATGGTCGTATTACAAGGGATACCATGTTGCATCTTCGAACGCCGATCCACCACTACCCATATTGCATCAAACTCTTCACACTCCGGGAATCCCACGACAAAATCCATCGAAATATCTTCCCATGGATTATTCGGTAGGGGCAAAGACCGAAGGACTCCAAAGGTCGAATGTCTTGAGCTTTGTGACCACCGATAATCATGGCAATTCCGAACGCACCAATCAACATCCTTACGTATTACCTTTCCATAGTAGCCTCGATCAAGCAGGTCAAACGTCTTTGCCCGTCCTGGATGTCCTGCTAACGCTGTAACGTGATGTTCCTGTATAACTCGTAGGCGTAACTCATCACTACCTGGTACATATAAGTTCGCTCTGTATGTTATTCGTCCCTCATTCTCTATGCACTCCTCGATGGTAGTTTCATGTAACCCATTCTTCATCCGAATTGCTTCCAGTATTTTCCCTGGTGGTGGGTCAGTGTCTTCTGCTTCCATCATAAGATCAGAAATAGAGGGACAGCCCTGCGCAGGTGGGCTGTCCGGAAACAAATGCAATTGTTCGCGTAGGTTCTGCGGCTTTAGAACCACATGTTCCATATTTTGTAATCTTGCATCCCCCCCCTCAGGGAAGTCTCCTGGCCTGCTCGTCAAAGCATCAGCCTTCCCATTCGATTCACCTGGTCTATAGACTATCTCATTATCGAATCAGGATAAAAACTCAGACCATTGTGCCTTTCTTCGATTCAAGAGCTTCTTTGTCATAAAATATTCCCGGTTCTTATGATGAGTTCTTAATTTGAGGGGATACGCAGCCCCTTCACATTCTGGTCTCCATTCCTCATCTGCATCAATAATTGCCATAAGCTCCTTATTGTATATATCATAATTGCATTCAGCAGGTTAATGTGTCTTCGCAAAGTAAGCTACCGGATGTCGCACCCCATCGTCATCATACTGGGATAACACTCCTGCGGATACATATTCGGAAGCCTCTGTTTCAATAATCACTTCTCTATCGTGATCAAAATGTCGAACTACTGGAGCTGTTATAAAGGCGGTCACCATTGTCTCAAGAGCTAACTGTTGTTCCGCTCCCCATACAAATGGTTCATCTTTCTTTGTTAGCCTTGCCAGTGGCTCTGATGTCTGAGAATATTTGGGGATAAATTGTCGATAATAATTGCAAATCCCAAGGAACTGTGGTACTTTGAAGGGATTGTTCAGCCAGCCATTTTTCGTCTTCTTTTCTCGACTCCAATTCCTCACAGTCTCAACTTTATCCTCATCCATCGAGATTCCATTCGGTGATATGATCAAACCCAGATATTGTACGGTTTCCTCAAGAAACGAGTAATTTTCCGGCCGTAAGTATAAACCTGCTTTCAAAAGACGTTGCATAACCCACTTCACATGTTGCACATGTGCTTCCTCTGAATCACTATATATCAATATATCATCCAAGTATGCCAGTGCAAAATCGTCCAAAGCCTCCCTTATAGTATTATTGATATACCCCTGGAAATCTGCGGGGGCATACATTATGCCAAACGGCATAAATATAAGTTCCAATAATCCATATCTTGTTCAGAAGGCTAACTTATGTTTGTCCCCTTCTTTAACTCGTAACATGTTATAGGCTTTGTGGACATCTAGCTATGTATGTATCCTAGCTGTTTGTAGCAGGTTCAGAGTCTTTTGTATTGAGGGAAGGGGATATCGATTCTTAATCATTTTACTGTTGATATCTCCATAATCAATGCACAATCGTAACCCTCTATCTGGTTTTTTTGCAAAGAGGACTGGTGCAGCAAAAGGTGATGATGACTGATGAATAATCCCTTTTGACATATTTTTTTCCAGCCATTCTAAAAGGGTAACCAGCTCAGCCCTGGACATTGAGTAAAGGGGTCCCCAGGTTGGCATCACGCCGTCTTTACGCATTCTTCATGATCAATGCCTGGTCGATGTGATGGGAGGCGGTCAGCTAAAACTTTATTAAATAGAGGTAAAAACTCATGATACTGTTCCAGAACAATCTCCTCCAGGGGTCTTTCCTTAAGATCCTTTGCATCAATGGCTTGATTAATATCATAAAGGGATACTCTAAAAACCTTAAGCTTCCCCATCCTAACTGTCTGAAAAAAAGAATATCCATTAAGCAAAACAATATTCCCTCGGAATTGCCTTTGGGGACATAAATGTTGTTCAAATATTCCCTTTCCCTGGAGATAAACTGGTTCAGGAGATTCCTCCATAACTCCTTGTACCGTGATGGGTGCATCATGCCGATATGTCATGCAATATTGCGACCCAAAAGTAATGGTATTGGATGAAAACCATACTGCAACATCATGCAACCGTAGCCATGAGATTCCCAGGACAATTGGATAGTGTCCTAATTTTGTAACAAACATAGGTAACTGCCCCTTATGATCCTGAATCATCATTCCTACTTTGGCAACATGCATAATATCTCCTGACTCTATGGGTCTCCTGTCAATAACCTCGACTGGTCGTTGCTCTTTTAGTTCTTAAAGTGGTAATCGATGATGGCGAGCACAACGTTGATCCATAAATGCAATGCTTGCAGCTCCGCAATCAATCAGCGCATGTGTGGGTATCTCTTGATTATTCACGGTCAATGTACAGGTTATAACGAAACGTTTCCCTTCCTTTGATCCTTCCAATACCTCCACCTTGCTAACGGACAATTGTGAAATTCCAAAACATTTCAAAGCATTGAAAACAGAAGGTTCTACGTCGACTGAAGAGCCATCCTTCCTCAATCGACTTGCTCGTTTCCCAATTCCTCGGAACCTGTCCCAGTTCCTACTTCCTTTCCTTCCGCTCCGGCCACCTTAAATGTTGAAGCCTTCTTCCTTGCCGCACAATGTGCAGCCGAGTGGTTGAACCTACGACTTTACAGGCATCTCCCATCCGTAAACCTCTTTGCCCTTTCCTCCGCGGAGATCCTTCATCTGCCTGCACAGGGATCCATAGGTGCAGGTGTGGTATATCCAGCAACTATCCCAGTGGGGGCTTCTGCGGGATCGTTTTGTGGGGCCGGAGGTCTGGGGGAAGAGGCGAATCCAGTCCCTCCACCGTCATTCTGTGCCGCCTTCTGCGCCTGTTGTTGTCGGATCTGATTATCCCGCTTCTGACATACCATCACAACCGCCAGAAGTTCCTCCGCCATATCACTATACATAAAGGAGTTCTTCATCTCTTCACACAGCCCCATTGGTACAGCGTTTCGTAAGGCCGAAGGGATCCAATCCAGATCTGAGGCAATAACTTCAATCTCAGTATAGTACTGAGAGAACTCGCTGTGATTATGTTTAATCTCCCGCATGTTCCGTTCGGGGGTGGCCACTCGGTCAAGATCACCAACAGCAGCTTCCAAGAGTTGTATAAAAGCTGGTTGGTCTTCCAGCCCTATCTTCCCACCTTCTCGGACGTGCGGCACAATCTTGCCTAAAGCCACTCCACTGAGGCGATGGAATGCATACAGAATCTCCGATTGTTCGTCGGGACACCTGGCGGGCTTGTGTCCTATGCCAATCCGGAGTTGCGCAATCCAGACTCTGAATGGAGCTCAATCCGATCCAGAAATAGCTGGGCAGTCGGGAAACTTCTCTCCTCGGTCTTCTAATTGTGGCAGTGGAGTGGGGCTACCAAAGCCGCTTCGGATAGTGCATTCGCTAACTGCGTCCTCAATGCTCCGACTTCTTCTCACAATAGTCACGCATCTCGTATCATATTGTCCAACTCCTATCCTAGCTCTTCGTCTGTTCCCGCTATTCTCGGAGTTCTCCTGGCTTCCTCCAGCTCCTGCCTCAACATCTGCAACTGTTGTTCGAATGTTGGAAGATCACACAGTGGAGGCAAGAACTACTGTGTCTGCGAATCCGTGATCTGTTTCTGTAACGCTATTATCTGTGCCAGGTAATCGCACATCCTCTGTACCATGGCCATGGGTTCGGTATACCGTGCTACTCTGCTCAACACCTCCTGTGCATCTTCCCGCAATGTCTGTCTCTCCCCGAAGTCAATCTGCAGCAGGTTCCAGTTGATGATTCCTCCTACGAGAGCCTGGTCGTCCATGGACACCAGAGCCACCCGATCGTGCTAGTCTGAGCCTGACATCGCAACTACTCAAGCACATCTACCAGTGCCAATTATATGCGTCGATTTCCAAAGGTGTCGAAATCAGAGGTTCAATCACAATCAAAGGCACTGGCACAGGCTTTGCTGTTGATGCTGCTGCTGGTGCGTGTTGTTCGATCGAATGCCTTCCTAAACAGTAATGTCCCTCGCACTCCCAGGGTAATTCCAGGTCACAATCACACAAAGCGTGGGCTCCCCAGTACTTGGTCTAACAATTTCCGAATACTGAATTGTCAAGTTTCAAGCCTCCTCCATATGCGGCAGCTTCCACTCAGTAAGTATTCCAAGCCGAGGGACCGTCTGGTTGTTCCGAAGGAACAGCTGGCAGAATGTGATCGTCTACCTCGGTATTCAATAAGCCTTCAATACTCTCGAACGCGTTCAAAGGCTCATGTTCAGACACAGAACAATGAGTACCAGCACAATCAAACCAATTCGTTCGGGAAGTACAGTTACAGTCGCGCTCTCGCATCGGAATATGGGGAACAATGGGGGTATTGGTTGATATGAAATCCGGTAAGTCGTAATAACTCGTCAACACAATCGTCGCAAACGTGAATCCAGCGATGGTTGGGTCCCAAATACACCCAACCAGTAAGAGAGCAAGGTTTGGAGCAGTAATTACAACCGTTTGAAGGGTGTAGGCCCATTGACACTTGTAAGATCGTGGCTACACAGGTAGCAAATTGTGATATAACAATTGTTAACTTTGCAGTAGTACCAAACAAGATCAAAGCAAGAGGTCAAGCAGTGTTGACAGTACATTCAATATCAAGTATGGTATATGGGACTCGTTCTAGTGTAACGGGCGGGGTCAGACGAAGGTGATGTTGGTAGAAATAATGTCGTATCGTAATCAGGATAAGGTGGTTTCGAAGTTTGTATCGAGAGAATCAAGACAAGACAATGGTCAGAGCTGGCCCAAAGTCGTGCTTGCTTTGCTATACAAGAGAAAGAATAAAGTGAGATGAAAGGGAAATCCTCCAACACCGAACAACCACTCTTTATACATACTTTGGCTGCCACCCCTGATTCATTCCTCATGCTCCGATGTACCATTCGAATTTCCAACCATAATCTTACACACCACCACCACAACACATATCAATACAACTACGCCACATCATCGGACATCGCAACACCTCAAACCACTTCCTTATCATAACAAATTATACCGCCACAGACTGTAAGGGCACGTATGCCTGCGTCCGGCCTCATAGGTATATGTATGGAAAGTATAGGAATACGGTTGCAAACGTGGATTTGAGTGATAGTAGATGTATATGTGTAGGTAAGATTATCGCTAGAGATCTAAGCCTCGTGGCGAGCCGACTATGTAGAATGGCTGGTACCCGGCCCGGGTCACATGCCGCCGTGACATTATCCCTCTCTTTAGGTGCAGACCTCCTGGGCTGCATACACCATACAAGAGAAAAGGAAAGGAAGCATTGAACAATCATGCTGCATACGTACTCGTACAAACTCGAATGTCTCGCGACCAATTGGCACCGTACAGTAGCCTTTCGTTGGATGTAGCACAGGGGGAAACTCCACCTCCACTTGGCTGTTATCCGGAGGTGGTAAAGACCCGTGGCGATGCCATTTGTACTGGGCCGAGATCCAAGGAAGCAGAGTGGTATGAAAAGGAGAAAAGAAGAAAAGGGAAACAAGGAATAAAACAATCATCTTACGTACGCAATCGTATGAACACGGAAGTCCCACAACCAATCAGTACCGCTCAGGGTGACCTTTCGGCAGATCCGGCGCAGGGGGAAACTCCACCTCCCATTGACTGAGATCCGGAGGAGGTGAAACCCGTGCCGACGCCATTTATACCGGGCCGAGATCCAAAGAAGTGATGAAGGATGGAGATGAGAAGATAAGAGAAGAAACTGAAGAAAGGAACGCCCAACTGATGATTTTCCTCCTGTCATGAATTCCGAAACCATTGACCCATTTCCTCCGCTCCCGAGCCTCAGAGCTCCACTGCTCCTTGTCTCCACTCCTGAACTCATACAGCGTCCGACCTACGATCCAGTACCGCACTAATAGCCCGTGTATCATGGCGTAGGTCATCGTCGGAATTCATTAGGGTTGTAGAGCTTGCGCTCATGACTTGGCATCCATGGGAGCTTCCCCTACCGGCATCAGTGGTAGCCGTCAATCATATATGTCAATGTCATGTAGTCTCATTCGTAGACACCTAACACGTAAGTTTCTCTAAGATGGTTATACTTACCAAGTTCAAATGCACTAGCGCTGTCTGAGCTCTGTGCACTGCATCCGCATGTTCTGTAGAGTATATCTTGCAACCAGTAGTCATTGGCACTCCGTGTGGTGGGACAACAGCTCCCACCACCACAAATCCACGCAATTGAGTGGTTACGTGACTGGGTTAGGGTTATCCCGGGTCTGCAACACGCCATCGACATCATCTCTTTCCTTCTTTTGAAAATTAGTTGCTCCGTCGACAACTTCTCCATCATATCCATTGTCGATTGGCATCGTGGCTTGGTAGCAATGTAACTTGGATCTCCGAATTGATATTGGGATTCATTGGTGATTTGATATGTAATTGACTTCGGCTTGGGCTTCTTCAGCAGACTATCTTCCTTCGGCTTCGGTCGTCCTTCTGCGTCGCCCGCTGTCCAGTGTCTATCCTGACATGCTCTGCCTGTTGACTTACTGTCGTATGAGATGTCCCAATGCACTCAATCTTGAGGTCATTGCAATGGCTATGCCTCATCGTGACTTGTTCTGCCTGTTGAGTTACTGTCAAATGAGGTGTCGCAATGCGCTCAATCTCGACGTCATTTGCAACAGCGCCTTGTCTTGACTTTGGGCAATGATGTGAGTTTCGCTCCTGGCATCGTCATAGCCGTCGGTTCTCATATGTGACTCGGTGGTGACCATTGGAGGGTAGTAGAATGCGCCAATTGCATCAGGCGTGGGCGGTATATCATTGATCCAGATCTAACACCAAAGCTTCACACTGGGTGGTCATACTCACCCCACTATTAGCGCACATCTGCTCTCGGAAAGCCGCTTTGGATATGTGGATTCCGGCATCTCTTGATTCGGCATTTAGTAGGGTGTCGGTGGCCCGCTTCTCCCTGTGGCCATCGCGGTAGGCATTTGGTAGGCCTCTGGTAATGTGGTTTGGCATTCAGTTCAGTATGCCGTTCGGCGATAGTTTTTTGATCCTTTGGTACGCCATTTGGTAAGCGTCTCAGTCAGTGGCTTGGTATGGTATGGCTCCCGGTAATCCTCTCGATCTCCATGGGAAGTCCTTTGGCAGTGATCTCCGTCACTGTGAGATCTCCATGATCATCTCTTGGTAGTTATCTCGACTGACTCTTGTGATGCCATTTGGTAGGCTATTCAGTATGCGTGGTGGTCATATTCAATGTCGTGCGGGACGAATTCAGTAGTCATGTCGCAGTCATTGGGTGTCCTGTTCGGAACTGCTTCGTTTCCCATATTTGCTCTCGTTTGGCATGGATCAGGCTCGCTTGATTTTTCATCTCTCTGGTGCATTTGCAGGTCTACTGGACGTCCGTCATATGCTAGGTGAACTTATTGTCTTAGATCGCAGGGTGCGCTCGCTGGCTCTCCTCCCGGTTTGCTTGTCGATTCATCTGTAGGTGTGTTTGCCATCACATCACTTGACTCGGTTGACTTATCGTCGTTCTCTGAGTCCACTAGTCGATTCATGTCAAGGTGCACTTGCCGCTGATAGCCTTCTCAATTGGTGAATGGATCTTAAGGTGCATTGTTCCTGCACTCCTGGGACGGTGATTGTTTGCTGTAAGGGTTGTTTGCGATTCCAGTATGGTCATCCCCCTCTTTTGAAAGTCGTTGCTCCGCCGGCGACTGATCTCAAATGGCTTCGTAGGGAACACGAATTTACAGTCGTCAATTGTCTTTGTAGTTGTGTTGCTCGGGATCGCCGAGTCTGAGTCAGGATCTTATTTGGGAGTATTCTTGGTAATGTGACTTTGAAACAGGTATGGCATTGTAATCCGTATTGTAATTGTCATTGTATTCGGCATGGTGATCGGCATTCTAATCTCTGCCGTACGGTACTTGATTTGGTCTCTTGAATTGTTATCGGGATTGTACTTGGTATGGCTAGGCAGCCGGTACATATGTCTGCATCTCGGCATTCAATTGCTAGTCTCGTAGATTGTCATCGAAAATAGTTTAGATAGGGTAGAACTGCACATAACTTCGTGTCTGTTGCCATTGTCAAAGATTGATTGTCATCCATCTCCGAGTATCACCGGGATGAGCATATCGGTGCTCATAAATCCAATTCTCACAGTCTCAACTATAGCTTCTTGCTCTTTAAGTAGCCTTCTGCAGGACCGTCGTCTCTCGTATCTGGGACATTATATCATGCCCGGGCTTCCAATTGTAGTTTATAAGTCTTCAACGTTCCTGAGTGCGCTCTTTGCTCTCAATTGTCATTGGTCTGTCGGGGTTATCTCCAAATTGAAGACTCGCACGTATTCATACGGCTCTGAGTCTGCTCCATCCATGCTAGCCAAAAGAATCAAAGAATGGATGGAAGTGGTGGAAGGAAATATCCAGGAGGCATTGTCATTAACGGTTCGCCCACAAAGAAGCCAAGCCCCGCTGTCCAGTCACTCCCTTCGGGTCTCGGCGAGCTGGCAGCAGTCATTCAAGCGTCTCCTTGGAGCAGCTCTTCTGCCGCAACTACCGCCGCTGCTCTCTGCTCGTCGCGTCCAGCGCTTGGGTCTGTATTACCTGGTGAATCCAAGGTGATGTCATCCAAAGTCGCTTCAAGCAGCCCTATGCATTCCCCAGTCTGCCGGGCAAATGCTACGACAACATCAATCGTAGTTGGAAGATCATCGAATGCAGTTGCTCCAAGTGTCTGTATACCCGGGCCACACCCCAGAAGCTGGTCATTGACACTATGGTTATCATTTTCAGCTGGTGAGACCTTCGATGCCACTGCGGTAGTCATCGGTGTCATTCCTCCGCTCCACCCACACTCGGTGATCGCAGGGAGTCGATCGAGCCCAGTCAATATTAGGATTTCGTTTGTGGAACCATGGTAAGCCATGTACTAAATCGTATGCACGCATTGGCATGACTAGAACATCTGATTTGTCTACCGGTGCGAGGTGGTCCAAGTACTGGATTGTGATCCGCGTCTTCCGGTGTCCTTTGCATGTTGCATCACTCCTACATTCAATGCCGAGGGTGGTGATGTGTGCCGCCTAATGTGATATCCTGAATCGCCTTGAGAAGCCTCGGTGTCTTTATATAAAGATGCTGGTTGCGCCGCAGTCAATAAGAACCAGTATGCGCTGCATCTCGCCATTTCTGTCTGGTATTTGTACTTCGTGAACTATGTTTGCCGAATAGATATTGACTTAACATTTTTGTCCAGAGTCATCATTAGTGTCTGCGCCGCCAATAGTTTTAACTTGCTGAGTGTCTAATGGTCGTTGGCGCTTGATTCGTCGATTGCCACCTTGTCCTTAATGTAATTGCAGTCCAAGATCATTCATATGGTAGGTGAACTTCGATTGTCCATAAAACTGGTGCTGAGGTCATCCTAGTCATTGTAGTCATTGTAGTCGTCGTAGGGAGTTTGCGGAATTGTGTCTTTGACCGACAATGCACTTCATGCTGCGCAGTGTATCGCCACTATAAGTTCGCTTCAATCGAGGGAAAGCTTCTCATCCTCAATGTCCTGAATTGTAGGGTGTCATCTCCGTCAGTGCACTTCGCTTGTGCAGATGTTCATGGTGGTAAAAGTGCTTCAATCGTAGACAGATCTTTCTCTGTAGGTATGAGTAGCCGTAGGTTGGCCGATGAATGCTTCTGCATGTGGGCTTCTTCGAGGTTGCTAGAGCCGTAGGTGTACACGCAGACTGAGATAGGTGCACTTGGCTCAATTGGAAGAAATGTAGTCATAACTGTCTGACTTGAAAATCGTCTGACTTCGCCTTGATTCTCGATATGGCCGCATTCAGGGGTAAGGTTACTCCGTCGATTGTAGGTGCTTGGACTTGTGATCGCACTCAATTGACTTGTAGGAATGGTCTTGTACTCGTGATCATCGTCTTTAATGTCGGCGACGCGCCTTGTGAGCCATTTGGTCTCCGAGCTCCTTAGGTTTCGGCCGTGAATTGACGCGGTCAGGGGTGCAGTCGCGAGTTCGCCGGTGTCCGGTGGTCGCTTGCAGCCATTGGAAGTATCTCATGTCGTCTCAAACTCTTTGGTGATAATCATCGTCTTCGTTGCCAGTGACGAGCCTTGTGCGCCATTGTTCCCCGGGCTCTACTCCGCTGTTGTCAGGGGGCTCAATTGAATAATGGAATGATCAAAGCGTGGTGCTTTGCAGTAATCATGCTTCAATATCTCATATGGAGGGCCGTATTCTGAATAGTTGACTTCATTGAGTCGCATGACGGAAAAAGGAGTAATAACTCGTCTACTCGTAATCCCGTGAGCGAAACGTATCTGTTTACTGAAAACGCGATAATTGTTTAAGGGCACGTATGCCTGCGTCCGGCCTCATAGGTATAGGTATGGTAATTATAGGAATACGGTTGCAAACGTGGATGCGAGTGATAGTTGATGTAGATGTAAAGATAAGATTATCACTAGAGATCTAAGGCTCGTGGCGAGGCGACTATATCTGATGGCCGTAACCCAGCCCGGGTCACGTGCCGCTGTGACACAATCTCACAACATCCTCATGCCATTCCCGTGTCTCTCAACGTCTCCACTTTTCCGTAACACTAATTCCTTCCATTAGCCCAATACTATTCCTTAGTACCCTTTAATCCATCACTCGTAACCTGAGCCGTGACACCTACCAGCTGGCTAAACAAGAGCAACATGTTCCGAGAGGTGCAAGTTGATTCAAAAATCGATATTACATAGTCGCGCACAAGAATATGCAGTAGTAATCCCAACGAATATAAATTATTGACATGAATGAGCAGATTCAATTGACTGGTGCATCTGGGTTGTCAAACAGACTGATAAGATGTATTCTGTACCCATCAGAGCAATTGTTCTAGTGGCACGTATGGTCTGAGAGTATGCTGAACTAGACTGAATCGAAGGCATATGGCTTGTAAATAGTCATGTGAATTGAGCTATCTACACGAGTGTATATTAGATAGAATGCCTTGATCAAGGTGAGCAGGAATAAGATAGTTCATCAAATTGTACTGTTCAATACAAACATCATAATAATCACTGCTGGAGTGTATAGCTTCAGGCTCAAGATGCAGCAGAACAGTCTTGGAGATACAGCCAATACTGTTAATTGCACCACAATTGGCACATTCTAATAGTTTGATTTTGTAGCATTGTGATAATAACTATATACTCTTGAGAATATTCTTACAATCTGTTCTGCGGCTTCCAGAGCAGTGAGGAGCACCAGAGAAGTAGTCTCAGAGTATCTCAGAGCACGTCACTTTGTATATAGCATAGCAGGGAGTATCAGGACACATCTGGACAGATCAGTGTGGTGGTTCAAAGTTACTGAGTTGGTTTTCTCTGCCTTCCAAACACTTTTACATATTGGAGATGTACAATCCCAAATCTGAGATCAACTCCAGCAGCTGCAATTCCAATCCTGGATATCACCAAGTTGTTCAAGATAACCCATTAGCGGAATGTGGATATTTCACATAGATGATAAGAATACCCAATTTGCGATAATGGTTGCTCAAAACAAGTACCATACTGGACATGGAATAATGAGTTACATTGAGATGCGATCTCAAATGGAGCAGGTTACTAGCTGCCAGTGCATCTCAAGAAGTAGAAATACTTGTACTTCAAGAATAGTCATAAGAACTATCAGGTAAGTGATAGTAAACACATGTCACAGCATGGCTGCACATGACATGTCCAGTGCTGGATAACACCTGCTTTGTATAGTTGGCTTGCCAAGAGCCTTAGATCTCTAGTGATAATCTTACTTTAACTGCCTTTTAACTACTCTACACAACTGACATCCACATATGCAACTGTATGTACTGATATACCTTCCTATGAGGCCATACGCAGGCGTACGCCTTTATATCACTCCTGGTTATGGCTCAAGAACTCTCCCTAGAGACACTGCGAATACAGGAATTCAACTTCACAATCAGCCTAACTGATTAATAATGAACCCCAACAACCTGGACTGCAGTATATATTGGTGGAGGCACAATGTATCAGTGGGGCCGACTGTACCTGAATCAAAACTGATGCTTAGTGCAAGCAATATACATATCAGATGTGCCCCTTGAGAGCATGTTGAAGCAAATTTCCTGGGAGCAATTCACAGCTGGAGATGTCAATGAGCCAACCTTGGATGAGATCACCATCAGTCAACAAGCAAAATGCTGGTATGGATACCATGACAAGTGACAACCAGCATGGTTGGAGAAGGAGCAGAAACCATACCCAGTGGAGAGCCAGCAAACACACCCTGCAATTGGTGATGATCAGTGCACCAAGTACTGGGAAAATGTGAAAGTATGCCTGCCTACAAGTGCACCCAATAGGCAAATAATATGTATGACTGCCAGAGCACCAGAGAGTTGATGACAAGATTAAGGGAAATGTATCAATGCCGAATAAGTGCAGTTATATTTACCAAAGTAGTTTTAAACAAAATGCAACATAATGTCACTAAGTACCACACAGTCTGCCAACTAGCATTGCATGTGACACTCACTGCATGGTATTATGAGAGACAGTTAAAGCAACTGCCAAGAGATGATGAACAAGATTTCACAGCAATTAAAAGCACAATCCAACGATTATATATTAACATTCAAATACGGGCATTATCGTAAACCGAACCTACGAAAAGTTCCAATTGCAAGGGGTACCAACTGTTTTGCAGCCTTGGATGTTGAATGACCAGAGTGGGTACAAATCGACCAGCTTAGCAAACGACTAAGGAGTATGAATACCGCTCCCAACAAGTGGAGAGATGTTTAGTGAGTTACTAGCTGCAACAGATGTTCTGAGACAGCAAGCCAGGTGAACCAAGCTTTGCACATGGGTATAGAAGATCTAAAACACATTTGCATACATATGGTACGTAGGAATGTTTTATGAAAAGCTTATGAGATAGATACAAGGTTCAATATAGTTGTTACTGGGGTGTTTCCACCTGAGTAACTATACGTATACACAAGGATCCACAGATTCAAAAGTAAGTAACAGGTACATGGCCGTAGTTCTGGTAGTAATCCATATGCATAGATCCATGTGAAGTGTATTGGAAGTCTGTACAAATCGTACCGTGATGTGATACAATACTGACAATGCATATAATGAATATAATTGACATCGACAATCGCAAATTATCTTCATATAATTAATCTTGGTGATTAGTCAATATCCTAAGATAGGTTTGTATAATTAATCTGTATGATTAATTGATGTTCTAATGCATATTTGTTTAATTGATCTCGGTGATTAATTGATATTGAAGAGTATGTTTCTATAATTGATCTCGATGATTGATTAATATTGTGACGAATATGTGAATAATTAATTGCGGAGAATAATTAATATTGTAGCAGAAATATGTTGGCCGTGGATAGTGCAATCTTAATTGACACTTAACTTCACAAAAGCCTTCTCTGTATCTCCTTGATAGAACTGGCGTTGAGACACTATCGGCAATATTACATCTAGGCGTAATCTCCCTCAGTAATCAACCTTCCCGTCTCTGAGAAGAGATCCAATATTCTGGCATCGCTTTGTACTATGTTTTCCAAATCTGGTTTCCAATTCCAAATTTGTATAATTCTTTTTATTCTTCAATAATTTGCTATAGCGCATTGTATGTAATTTCGCTTATTTATTGATTTGGTACTTAGGGAGCAATATCTCTCAAGAAGTATGTACCGCAGAGTCCTTATTGCGATCACTATCCAGTGCAGGAATCTCGGACTCAGTAATTATCGTACCTTCAGGTACTTGACTTGGTAATGGTGTTACCACACAGTTTATAATAAAATCTGAATGGAATATCGTATAATGTCGATAATAATATAATATCTCCGTAAACTGCATTATGCTTGCCAGCCACCAAAAGACTGTGCTGCAAATGGCTGGTATTCTTTCTCGAAGCGGTCCAGTAATAATGATCAAAGGCACAGGATGATGTCTTACTCAGTATTGAACTTCTGCTCAACGATGGGGCGGAGGAGCAGCATACAATTCTAATCGAAAATACCATTATACTCAATAATGATAATAATAATAAGAACAGAAAACCACAATAATATTTCCGCTTGGTTCTCGCAGGTAGGTCTCATTTGAGCTTTTTCAGCTACCCTTCCAATGCCAGAGCATTGTTGTTCTTGTATACTTTTCTTGTTATGTATCATTAGTTGTGAGGAGTTACTCTCCAACACTGGGCCATCATCATTGATCAAGGATTGGGATGATCTCATCTGTCATATGGTAGGATACTCTTATTGTGAGCTAATGTCTCTTGATAGCGACCATGCATCCCAAAGGTTATCGTGTAATTGCATGATTGGTTTTGAAGCATTACACTCCTGATAAGAATCAGGCTATCATCCGCAATAAGATTTAATCAAACAGTAAGTTGAACTGAGATATCTCGCAACTCGTATATTTCAGAGAGTTGAAACATCTCCGTCGCCTGGCATGGTTATTTGCAGTGGTTTTAACACATCGCTCAATAGATTAAGACATAACCTTCATCATATAGGCTATTTGGCATATCTGCTCCAGAGGCTTACATGGCGGCTCACCACTGCTCCGTCAACATCTAATCTTGATGTACCACTCCAGCATTATTACACTGATAGTAGTGTACTCGACTCGTATTATCCCTGGTATGGGACTCATATCATTATCCCACATCTCAATTAATCAGACCCACCATGCTTAGGCCAGGACCGATCTCTTTGGCCGGGGAGTACGCAAGGTTTTCCGATTGCATAGGGCAACGGCTTGATGTCCCGCCTACTTGCATATTGGCTATTGTCTGCCTGACCCGTCAGTTACAATAATGCAGTCAAGGTGTCCAGTCATACTTAGCTCAGTTTGATGAATGTGGTGAGAAATAACTGGCATCTTTAACCCTGAAGGTTTAAGACTGGCCAAGGTTATTGCATCATCAAATCAGTTCTACCGTGGTATGTGAACTTTCAATGAATCCGCTGCCAATGAGGCTCGCCATCAAATTGCCACGAGGCTGCTATGTATTACCGCTAAAGACCACACGACAGGCATACCTGCATTGCCTGGGATACGCGTTATGTATACCACGTGATTAGACCGAGAGTAACTCCATGGCATATATCCCTTTGAAAATCTAACAAGTACCATTACCTCAATTATGGGAGAACTCCTAATAATAGTTGACAATCACCAACAGCTATGATATATAGAGCTACAGTAACAATCCATGCCGAGAAGTTAAGTCTGCTTCATCTGTACAGCATCAGCAAAATGAATTTTTGTCTCCGGCTGCCTCGGCAAGTATCTGAGAGTTGTCAGACCAGAATCCCAGCGTGGTCAAATCCCAGAGTGTATGGTACTGGTGCAGTGGCCTTCAGGTGCACCTGGGAGCACCAGCAAGAGATAGATGTGGACATAGGAGGTTTGGTAATTACCAGGGGAGCACCTGGGAGTGCTGATGACATGCCTTGGAGCACGTCAAATCACTTCTGAGCAGTGTGTGAAAATCATCATCTTCTTTGGGCACACTGCTGGTGTGCCTGGAAATCATAACTACTACTTATCATTCAATGAATTTTAAAACTCATGTGTTCAGTTTCCATTCTCATCAATGTATCTATATCTCTATGTATCTATGCATCTTGGAATATATATAGCTACCCATCTACACAAGGTATATCTGCACTGGCTGCGGCTGGTGCTTGAGAGCAATTCGAGGTGTGCCTGAGAATGATGATTGGGTGAACACAGCGATCACTCTGGGATTCCGTTATCATGGGAACTGAGAGATACACTTGGAGGCCAGGATCGAGCGAGTTTGCATAGGCACTTGGAGGCTGAGATCAAGTGACATCAGAGATACACTCTGAGGCTGTGTTCAAGCATATTTGGAGCGGCACTCTGAGGACATGGTTATGCGAATGTGGTGGCCGTGATCGAGTGTGCTTGGAGATACAGTCCAAGGCTGTGATCGAATCAACTTGGAGATGTACTCCGACGTAGTGATGGACTGTGTTTGGAGATTCACTTGGAGGCCGCGATCATGCACTCTTGGATGCTCGGAATGAATGAGTTCCGCGATCCACTAGGTGGTAGTCAATCTGGAGGGGAGCGATCGGAGGAGCGCTGATTGCTGAGACTATATCGGTTTGTTTGTTAACTCACAATGGTGTGAGTGGGACGAGGTGAATTGACCTCTGAGCCCTCATTGAGACCTGACTTACAGCGGTCAATCAGTATGGAGGCACACCAGATATTGAAGCCATATTTACGGGTCAACTCGTCATCAGGAGAATGATGGGATGACATGTAATTCCGGGTTGACACTGTACTTGGTGTATGCTGCACTCAGTGTACACTGTCCTCGGTGTATGCTGTACTGGGTGTATGCTGTACTCATGGTATGCTGTACTCGGTGTTAACTCATGATAGTGGCACAGAGAGATCGAGAAGGATGACCTAACTTCATCATCTGCAAAATGTAAAGTGGTTTGGAAGTCATTACTGAACAACTCAGCAACTGTGAACAGCCACACTGATCCTTCCAGATGCTCCAAGATGCTCCCAGATATGCTGAATGCAATGCGATGTGCTCTCAGGTGCTCTGACACTACTTAATTGGTACTTATAAATGCTCCAGAAGTTGTGGAACAGAGTTGAAGACTATTCTGAAGAGTGGTTAGTTGTCTTCAAAATGCTACAGAATCAAACTATAAGGATGTGCAAAGTTCGGAGCTATTGGGAGTGTTGGGCACATCTTCAAGACTTTGGTAGTGCACCTCGAACCTGCAGCCATCCATTTCAGAACTCATTATTATCATGGTTATGTCAAATTGTACAATTCAATTAACTATCTTCCGTCTGCAAACCTTGATTCAGACAGTGTAACTTATTATACAGTCCAGTAGGTATCTGAGTCCACATGGTTGCTAACAAGCCATATGCTATCGATTCTATCTGATGCATTATTTTCTTGCAACACATGTGCCAGTCCAACAATCGCTTTGACAGATAAAATATGGATCTCATCAGTCTGTTTGACAACCTGGATGAACCCGTCAACACAATCAGCCCAACCATGCAGATCTTTGTACCTTGTTGGTATCACCATCGCATATTGTTGAGCTTGAGCGCATATTATCCATTGTTGAGTCGCCTTACGCCGCTAAGAAATGGTCGAGATGGTTTTCCGGTGGGTAGGCACTCCTGAAAGTGGAGGATTTGATTTGATGGAGTCCAGTTAAAGTAAAATACTGGATACAGAGGAACTTGGCCTTAAAAGGTATTATCGAGGTCACTTTCCATTTTTTGAACCCAGATGTTATAAAGTTCAGACAAGATCCCTTAGTGGGCATCGGTATTTTCCACCTTGCAATCAAGTCCCAGATGCTCAACAGATGTAGTGCAGGGAAATGTTTGACTGTAGCACAACAACACCACATTCTGAAGTTTAATAAATATGCTGTCTATGAGTACATTCTGATCATATCCAAGCACCAGTCCATTCACTTCTTGTCCCCAGTCCTCTTCAATTGGTGCACAGAATAGCTGTCCATAGTTGGGTATTCAGATATCTTCTGATGCATCTAGGAGTGTGGTAAATTTGATACTTCTGCACACTCTACAGACATGAGTTTCTCATAAATGATGTACCTGTTGTGATACAGGGCGGAAAAATGCCGCTTCCTGACAATGGTGGAGGTACCAAACAATAGCTCCCTGAGTATTTCGGCATTTATTGGCAGTGGATAGTTCTTTGAAAACCTCTGCCGAGTCAATATCCTACCAACGGGCAAGATATGCCAGTGTCTCCTCCTTGTAGTGCAGACCAGCACAGAAGTCATTGATCTTGAGCATCTATCGAATGTATTTGACCATGTTGGTTGATGGGGATGCCTCTTTGGTGGTACAGATATGTGCATACTCCGAATTATCGGTGGTGGATTTGTCAGTAGAACCCACTCACTCAATTGACTGAGATATGGCTCACAAGATCCATTTTGAGATTTGAGAAATGTATCACACGTTGTTCGATGGTTTTCCGGGGCTCCTGAGTACCAGTTTGCTGCCACCAAGTTTCAAACTCGATCAAGGGGAGGGAGAATTACATCTGGTCCTGCATCTGCTCAAGCGGTGTGATTGCATAAATCACTCTCTCGAGCTGATTCACAATGCAGTCTGTATCAGCGATACTCCAGGTGGTAGCTTCAGTCTCAGAATGGATAGGCAGACCTTAAATTCCACATGCTTGTTGGAGGTCAGTCTTGCCGCCCTGTGAACCTCTTCTGCTGTAGCAGTCTTCAGTTGGGCAAGATGTTTGGCGAATGTGCTTCTCGGACCGGTTGCCTCAGTCCGGACTTCCGGCAACAATTGTGGTTCATGATGTCGGAATCATCTATCCAACAGCTTATGTTTAACAGGTGTCACCAGATGGATTCTGTGCTCCACTTGCTCTTTTACACTCAACAGATCAGCATCCGCCCATTTGGTTGCCACTTGTTGGGCTCAATTCAACCTCACCTGGCATTGCCTTCGTTTTGTTGTAGGAACCTTGTCAGCCCTGTTCACCTGAATCTCCATTGCAGCATGAATGGTATCAATCTTCTGATCTTGGAACTGATGGAATTCTGTTGCCAACAGTTCATCGAGTTTGGACTTCGCACCCTACGACATCGCCTGATCTCACAAAGCACCCCGCATCGAGTTTAATGGCTTTAGAGCATCGTCTAGTGCTGTGAGGGATTGATCAGAGTTATTTTATTGGCTAACAAGGAGAGAGAGTTGCCATAATGGTCACACTGCTCCCATTGCCATTTCATCGGAGGCTGTTTCCACCGCGGTTTTCCTGTCATCTTTGGAGCACTCAAGGATCGGACTGTAATGCACTACCAGTGCTCTGATTGTGCCCCGCATCACTTTTCCCTGCCAGGAGCTACTTTTCCACGAATCGATTGGCTTATTGATGCTCTGGAGGCCTGGATATTGTGGTAGCAATGTGAATCGATTGTCACATTGATCCTTGACATTTTTAGCTTTCAGTGATTTGAGCAGCCAGTGCATTAAGGCTTTAACCAAACCCAAGAGCAGCTGATGCAATTCATCGGCAGCCACAGCTGATAGACATTGCAGCAACGGTATTGCCAGAACTGGTTGCAGATTGGATGAACACCAAGAGTGTGAACAACATCAATATTAGTTTCGTCCACAATCTCTGAGTAAACAAGCTGAGCTCTTGTGTTATTGAGTGGTGGAATGGTTGAAAGCCCCATCGGCACACCTTTAGGAATTTCCCACATCGGGCATGTGCCATATGAGACTTGAGCAATCATGACTTGTTCAGGATAATCCACAACCCAGGAAGCCAGTGGGGTAAATCATTGTCTCTGGAATCCATCAGCCCACTTCCACGTCAAGCCAGAACCAGTTAGATCAAGATTGTGGACTAGGGACAGAGGAGTTCCAACTGCGGAATGCCATGCGTGATCAGTATTGTTGGCACATTGTGGGGGTCAGGTGATCAGCCCGAGGAGAATCCAGCCACCCTTTTTGGTGTCTGGTGGATATCTTCGTGCCTGTTAGCAATTGTGATATAGTGTGACCAGGAATGCTGATCACCCGAAGAATTGGTCAATTCAGTCTTGTCGGATGCACCAATGACTGGCACAATTTTTGCTCTGGCAGCGAGCTGGCATAGCGTATCCCTCCACCAATCGCCCGTGTTCATCTTGCTGTATATCCGGTGTCTTTCTGAGCCTTCACGGCACACTGGATCAATATTGGGGTGCTTCTGAATTGGGAGATGTGCCAATCACAACTGGATACATTTGGAAATATCCATGTAGTATAATGTTCCGAAAATAGGTGAATAATCATTAATCCAACTATTATCACCCAGCCCAAAACTGAGTTCCGAGAGTACCTTTCGCAGCATATCTGCTGATTGAAAGGATTCAATTTTGTAGTTGTCCAGTCGATGCCTCAGATGTTGATCCATCCATGATTTGGTTTGCTGGCTAAATGATTGAACCTGTTGAAAGTCGTGTACTGACCGAAATAGATGCCATGAATTCCATTGTGCTGAGTACTTAAGATGCTTGTTGTACAATCCGGTTGCTTTGCCATATGCTTTCCCCTTGACATATTCCACTCCAACTACCTGCTTATGAACCATTGCCTATGTTGGATCAGGGGTACAGGACGTATCGGGCTACTGTGGTTCTATTGTTTCTTCGTTGGGATTATCATCATGTGGTGCACCAGGTACATCGGCCATGGGTGGATCATTAGTTGACTAGCTCATCAATCGGTATTGAGGCGCACCGACTGAAGTTGAACCATGATGGCTCGTGTCGATGCAAGCCTGCAGGTGGTAAAATCCCATCAGGTAATGGTCCTTCATTCATCGAAGTTGGGTGATGTTGTTGATTGTGAGCCTTGAGTTGGTTCTCAAAGAACAATGTCTGTTTACTGATAATTCACGTAAGGTGTTTCAGACGTGTGTTGACCATATTCAAGCAACTGTCAGAGAACACGTATTCAGATGAATCTTGATGATGCTTCAGCAGTTGATTCAGAGCCTCACGGATATTGGTTTGAAAGAGAGCTAACTCAGGTTAGCATATCACATTCACAGGTGCATCACACCCCACCAAATGCTGGGGAGGGGTAAAATAAAGTCGCCTTACAATCAGTCTTCTTTATAAATGAGGATATATATATCATATCCCGTACAATAACTATACACATAGTCTGCTGAAAGTTGTTCGCAGACAAGAGAATGATTCATTTGTCATCGCTGGAATCACTACGATGTTCATTAGACTGCATCATTGATGCATTGTGAGTAATACATACACTCGAGCTGGCGAGCAGCTGAGATTGAAAGTAGATCTTCTTGATGCAATGAATAGGTGAGTTTCGTAGCAAGCTGTTTTCCTGCGCTATGAATATCGAGAACAGAAAGGATGGTTCGTAGGATGGTTGCATCAGACATGGTCCTTGACCGGAGGTTGGATCCTGAGGAGAACAATGATGTTTAGACAAGGAGCTGAATATGAACCATCACTGGCGCTCCTCGACTCACAGGCCACAAATTGAATGCGGTTGTATGGTTCTACACCAACAACTTATGCGTAAAATGCCTAGTCGTGCTAACCTTCATACCGGATATAGTTCTTGTTGGGTTCCTGCAAATGTCATATCACATCAGCACAATGTGAATCGGGTCAGAAGCAACATGCAATCTGCCCAGACACACCTGGCGATCTCACCAGTGCTTCTAAGTTGTTCTAAATGCTCCCAGACCCCCTGGAGTCAAGCAATGTGCTCTCCGACTCTGCAAGAGAATTCTCATGTGCTCCTGAAAGCACCTGCAGTTGTGGAGGTGCATAGAGGTTTCTACGAGATTTGACTTATAGGATGGTCACATTCTGGAGCTCTTGAGCCCTCTGCGCAGATCTGCGGGAGACCTCTGCACAGCACACAACCACAAGGCATTTCATCTTATCAGTTTCGTCTTTGTTACAGTCACAAGATTCACTAAATCATAATATGGCACGCATTATTCAAATCTCTCTAGATATATTCATATGGTCAATCTGGCCACAGATGGTAGTCGAGCATAATTGGAGGAGCAACTGGACAGACCCATTGACAGAACTTGGAGATGTACCACTTGGAGGCCGTTGTGGTGAAATGATGGAGCTCGAAGGCAGAGAGCCCACCATCAACACTACACGCACCTCTCGCGACATCCAAACAGAATCGATGAGACAGAGTGGTTCAGGTGCGAGGAGCGTCGAAATCGGGTGAGAAGATGTGATACTACCCGGCATTGATGATCCACTGAATTGCGTGAATCCACATCCCGGACAGAGCGATTGAGACCAAAAGTTGGGAAAGATTGAGTGTGTATTTTCATTGTATGATAAGATGACGTGGAAATGAGATGATGTCTGTCAACTCCGGTGTGTGCCGAATATATACTCCCCATCACTCTATCCACCTCCGTTACCCCTGTATATCCGCACACCCGCCATTACACCTTCAAGATGCACTTGGAGGCTGTGATGAAGCGAGTTTCCAGATGCACTTCGAGGACGTGGTGGTGCAAACTTGGAGGTCGTAATCGTGTGTATTTGGAGATTCACTTGGAGGCCCAGATTGAGTGAACTCAGAGATGCTCTCCGAGATCATGACCAAGCGAGTTCAGAGATACACTTGGAGGCCAAGATCATGTGAACATGCGGGCCGTAAGCGAGAGAGGTTGGAGGCCGTAATCGAGCGACTTTGGAGATCCACTTGGAGGCCGTGATCGAGCGAGATTGGAGGAGTACAAGGAGGCGGTCAATCTGGAGGCGCTAGTTTGGGAGGGAGGCGCGGCAGGAGCTGACACTCTATTCATTGGGTGACTCGTAATTGTGGGAAAGTAGAAAATTGAGTACAACAAGGTCTGCCGAGAGATGACACTAGCTAGGAGCGGGAGACAGTCGATCATAGGATGATGCAGTACGCTGTGTATGCTGTACCCGGTGTAAACTCCTGATCATAGCATGGAGAGATAGAGAGTGATGACTTAACTGCCTGTTCATAGGTGATGGTAGAGTTGAGGATGAGAAAGAGAGAGACAAGAGGTGATGGGGGAAATCATCGTGAGGAGCTGGGACGAAAGAGAATTTCGTGTGGAAGTCAGTTTACCTTCCCCGATACGGCAGGTACGAGTCCCGATCAGCCGTGTATTTACATCGATATGAGGACGTCCCAACCCAATCAAGAATGTCAAACGACTGATTTTTCGTATCCACTCGTATCCTCCACATCATTCTCATCATTATTCCCATCTCTCTCTTTCTCATCCACAACTCTACCATCATTGCAGAACACAAAGTTAAGTCATCTCTCTCTATCTCTCCATGTCATGATCATGAGTTTACACTGAGTACAGCATACACCAAGTACAAGCATACACCAAGTACAAGCATACACCAAGTACTAGCATACACCGAGTACAGCATAGACCGAGTACAGCATACACCGAGTACAGCATACACCGAGTACAGCATACACCGAGTACAGCATACACCGAGTACAGCATGCACCGAGTACAGCATACACAGAGTACAGCATTCACTGAGTACAGCATACACCGAGTACAGCATCCACCCGAGATTGTTTGTCTTCCCGTCATTCTCATGCTTGAGAGTTGACCCCTGAATGTAGCTTCAGCTTCAGGCGTGCCTCCCTACACGATCGACCGCCATCAGCCAGCTCTCCATGAGAGCAGAAAGGGAAAGTCAGCTTGTCACATTCCAATGGTTGCGAGTTAACCAACTGATGAATAGGATCTGAGCACCCAGCGCACCATCCATCGCCCGCCTCCAAGTACTGGTCTAAACCCGCTCGATTACGGCCTCCAAGTCCGCATGATCACCGCCCCTGAGTACATCTCCAAACTCGCTAGATCATGACTTCCAAATTCGCACGATCGTGGCCTCCAAGTGTATCTCCAAACTCACTCCATCACGATCTCAGAGTGCATCTCCAAGTTCACTCGATCCCAGCCTCCAAGTGTATACCAAAATACACTCGATCACAACCTTGAAATTCGCACGATCACAGCGTTCAAGTGCATCTCCACACTCGCACGATTACTGGCTCCAAAGTGGCATGAGCACAGCCGTCAACTTTGCACGATCATGCCCTCCAAGTGTAACTCTAAACTAGCACCATTACGGCCTCCAAGTTCGCATGATCACGGCCACCAAGTTCGCACGATCATGGTCTCCAAGGATATCTCCAAACTCGATCGATCACGATCTCGGAGTGCATCTCAAAGTTCACTCGATTACGGCCTCCAGGTGTATCTGTGAATATACTCGATTACCGCCCACAAGTGTATCTCCGACCTCGCTCGATCACGACCTTGGATTGTATCTCGGAGTTCGCCTGATCATCATCTTCAGGCGCACCTCGAATTGCTATTGAGCACCGCCTGCAGCCAGTCCAGATATACCATGTGTAGATCGGTAGCTATATAGATTCATAGATGAGAATACACACTGAATACATGAGTTTCAATAATCGTTGAACGATAAGTAGTAGCTATGATTTCCAGGCACACCAGCACAGTTGTCAAAGAACATGTGGTTATTGCCAGAGTGCTCTACTGTGATTCGAGGTGCTCCGAGACATGTCGCCGGCGCTCCCAGATGCTCCCAGGCTTGTCGTTGGCGCTTCCAGTTACTCTGAAAGCCGGCAGGAATGCCCTTCTAGGGTCTGATACTCTCCTGAAATTGACGCATTTAAGTTTACACTCCACATCCTCTCAGACACTCCTGGAGGCTTCCAGTGACTAAAATACATTTTGCTGATGCATATCTCTTCTATGACCTTTAAAGTCATGGAAGGGTACGAAGGTAAGCATCTATTCAATATCCTAGTATAAGAAATCAAGCATATTACAAAGAAAAGTAGGATGTGTCTGATTAAGGTTTCTTTTTCCCCGCCAGGTTGGTATTATGGATTAAAGGTGTAGTGAAACACCACAGGTTGTCACAACAGACTGGGATTGAGAAAGCCTTGATTTCAACGAAGATCACTGCTAGTTGCAATATACTCAACCATACTCCCATGTATTGTACATCCCATCTGGCATCACAAGTGGGATACTCCCATCGTTGTTCACGAAGCATCTCACCGAAGGGATCTCCACCGGAGCCACCACGTTTAGCTCCACCAGGTGGCATATTTGCGTAGTAACAACGCCATGAAGACTATTCAGAATCTTCAGATAATAGTTCACCAACTGCCACTGGCAATGATAGTCAATCTGGTAAACAGACAAATCAATATCATCCCCAGCAAGGGTGTGGTTACCCTCCTGCACAGCGGCCATTTCCCGACACTCCCCAGATTTATCGCCATTCTCCACTCAACATGACACCTAGTTCACAACCAACCACCAGTGCAGGCCAAGGCTTTCCAAGTTTTGGGCCACAGTGGCAAGGATATGACCTCCACCAAGGTGGTTGTGGTGGGTCTCAAATGTTCCCCCCACCACAGTGTCCAGGACAAGCACCATCATCTCCAGATGCACCAAATGCGCCTCCAGCACCACTGGGAAACAATTCACTCAATCTGCCAACATCTTCCAGCCCTACAACTCCATTTGGACCAGCTACTTGCGCACCTGGGAGACCCCCCATTAGCCACCCAATGAGATAATTCCAGCTGCCAGCATAACCACGGAAAACTGATGTTGCAGGGTTTCTGGACTTACCTTCATCTCCGCAGTTCTCATACTAAGAATATGTTGCAGGTGACGAGACAAACAATTCGTCGGACTTGGGTTGTGCAGAGGGCAAACCCCCATTCAGGGTACTGTAAACCAAATTATTCTGGAAGCAATTTTCCAAAGGATAGGGCAGGCCAACTACAGTGTGTTCAACAAGTGGAAGAAAGTATGGGTGACTGGGTGTATGAAGAAAAACTTTTGGTCTAATATCCGGTGGCAGAACCATTGGACACAGCACCGAGAGGGACCCCTGCGCTGGGAGACAGCAGTTGGAGATGTTTCAGTGATATTTGACAACTGGCTGCTGTTGAATAATCTGAATAATGCGGAATGGATTCGGTGGCAGTGGGTTGAGATGTGTTTGAAGAAGTATACATGCGAAATTCAAGAGCCGACGAAACAGGGAAGGCCAGGCAACCAGTGACCGGTGACAGATTTAGGCGAATGTGCTGACAACAAGGCAAGAAGTAACATCCGAGAGTTGCCAAATACAATGTTATCGGTTGTGATTCATTAGGTGTCAAATGGCAACAATATTGTGATATCCACCAAAAAACTCCAAGCCTGAAATCCATAGGTGAGGTGCTGGTAAGAGCTGATTGATTTCATCGACAAATATGGAGGACAAGAAGAGCCATACATTCCAACCTCGATGTTCAAGTGCACCTTCAATTCAGGCCTAATTGGATAAAGAGTATATGGGATTAATTACACACGGGCAAATAATGAATGACCCCATATATGGCCAAATATTATTCAAATATTGCCTTTCAAAGGTGTTCAAGTTGAAACTTGGACACAATCAGAAAATATTGTTCCTAGAAGTGAAGAGAGCTACCGGGAAGGAGATTGCCAAACATGTAATTCAACCAGCAAAGGTAATCCCCGCTTGCTGTGTTAAGGCGAGATGTGCACAACTGCCAACCAATATACATAGACTTTGGAAGGATCTGAAGAGCGTCGAACTGAGGAAGGACAGCACGATGGTGGGCAACAGAAAGCTACTTGTATTGATCTAAGTTCTGATTCAATGAATAGAATTGATTATATTACATCCATAAATATCCGTTCCAATTGTTGCTTCCATGTGAGATTCATAACATTGTGATCAATTTCAGGTGCACCAGAGTTTGAGCCCATCTGCCCTACTTTCATCTGAGCAACTGAAAGAGACCTTTCAAGACGAAACTAAAACAGACAACGGTGCAAGGGAGGTTGAGAAGAAAGTGGAGGATTGTGAGGAGGTCCTCGATCTAGATAACTGCAGTTCAGTATTGATTACTGTTCTCATCACAATCAACAACAAATGTGAACATGAGTGTCTTGATGAGGCAGTGAGGCTTCTGAATAGCCGTCCGATTCACCAAATGATAGCTAACTGAGTCCCACGCAACATGTATTCAATTCCAGTCTTGCCCGGAACAAATTTGTGCAATATGGTTCATTGTGAGGAGATGGGTTTGGGTTCAGACATCCCAGGAGCACTGGTGGCAGATGAAATGGGTCTTGGCAAGACTTTCACCTTAGTGGCAGTGGCTATGATAGGCAAATTGCCGACTAAGAAGGTTGTTATGGGGTTCCTGCTGTCAATTCTGTGGGGGAATACCCTTGAAGTTAGGCTGAATATGGCGCAGAATGACTATCCAGGGATTATCGGTGAAGACCTGAGGTGGTATCCATTGCAGAGACTGAATTCAGTGCCCCGCCATCTGTTAGAGATCCTGACAACTCCACCTCCAGGGAATGCAGCGCTTGCATCAGCCCATGAACCAATCCTGGTGGTCACAATACCTGGAGTTACAGAGACATTCCAGATTGTCATTGATGAGATGACATCTGGAACCGATTTCACTCTGGTGGACTTCTTCCATGGGGAAAATGTGAATCTCACCCATGACGATCTAAATGCCACTATTGACAAGCCGGAACACCGATGCAATATCCACCTCCTCTCATACGATAACTTGACATCCAGAGCACAACCTTCAAGCCACGGCCAACTCTCATACTGCGGATTGTGTGTTGGGATTTTTGATGAATCCCATCAGTACAAGACTGAACACAGTAGACTGAACACAGTAGGCTGGCAAATCCCGATGATAGCAAGAATTGTATTCAACCTTCAAGTAACAGCTACACTGGGATTCCATTCACTCTATGACTGGTGTTTTCAGACAATGTGGGTGATTTCAGGTGCGCCTGAGGATCCAGAGGATGATACATTGATGGAAAGGCATGGTGCAGAGGAATTGTATTAGGCTGAGAAGAGTATGATGCATGCAATCTGGACTGAGGACAAAGATGCTCAACAGGATGTGGCTCACCAGATGATACAGATTGGATAGCCTTTCATGAGAAGGAGATGGTCAGAATCGAAACTACACAATGGAGATCCACTTTTTCGAATACCGATGGAGAATTCACAACTGATTGATCGGCAGTGGACTCATGACAGGTAAGCAAATCTGAAGACCCTGGTGGAGAGATTCGCCTGACGGGGTGCTTCGGGAGCCTGGAGGGTTCATAGATGGCGGCTACAATGTTTTTCATTAGAGTTGGGGGACACCGAGTTTCACAATGACATTTCTGCACAAGGGTACGAGGAATGGCCACACCATGCTTGGGTTCAGTCTCCGATTGTCTGATGACTGGGCGAGCCATTTCAGCCAATGCTTACCCACAAACCCGGAGTGTATCCCGAACCTGACCAAGATGAAAGTTGAAGAGAGGCACTCCTTCCGGAACAAGAGCGAAATGGCAATTCTCCCCAGAGCACCTCCCACACAAAAGCGGTGCTATTTTGTCCTCTGCCTGGCCTAGTTCGTCATTTGAAGTGTTGGCTAACCAATTATTTTGCAGATCATGTGGATATATTCCACATGTATAAGGAAATGGGCAATGATGCTCACAAAGAAATGCAGCTCAAATATCGGGATTCACCAAATCCCTCTGTATTCGTATCTACACCCAAAGCAAGCAGGAAAAGCGTAAATCTGGGAGCTGCAAGCCATGCAGGAATATCTCAGAGGTACTGGGTATTGAATGTGCAGCGGCGACCATTTGCACAAGCTTTCCAACTAGGGGACAAGAGAATGCAACACACATGGTTACGGAATCCGCGTCTTGGTGGCTATGATAACCCAGTGTGTAATCTGCATCAACACTCTGCAGTGGCCCAGATAAGGTCCTGCATGGCGTGATGAGTCGACTGAACATCACAACATCAATGATTTACCACATTCTAGAGTCTCATGAGAACCATACCAAGCAGCTGACAGAGATTGGGTACGTAATGCAGTCTGATGAAGCATCCTCTTACAATGTTTGGACGCTTCATTGAGGTACAGCCTTTTCGAAATGTAACCAATATAATCTTCTTCACTGATACAAATAGTGGTGAAGATAATTTGTAAGGAACACCATACTGCATAAATAAATCCTGTCTCTCTATCATTTTGAAGTGAATCAAAGTTCTGATATTGAAATTGTTGTGTCTTAAATCAGAAATGGCTGGTGTGGGATTTCATTGGCGATCTTGATGATTATTAATTAGCAACACGAGATGAAGTTGATTGATAAGCTACAATCCAAGTTCCCAGCTGGCCTATTTCACGCTAAATGGCAGGAGTCCAATTTTGAGAATGATGCTGTGAAGGTCTTTGAATTATTTGTCAGTTGTGAGTTTGAGGTGCACTGGAAACCTGAGGCCACGTACTCATTTCAAAGTCAGAAGATTGACAAATGCCTAATTTGACCTCTTGCAGGCAAACCTCAGAATCCTTGGCCTATGTTATGTGTCTCGTTATGCCAGCTCGAGCACTCCAAATTTGCCAATCTGATCAGGCAATAAGGTCAGTCTAGGCAATATTGAGTAGCTGAGTCTGGATATGAGACATCGGTTCGCTGATTCATGATAACACAGTAGCATTCACTGACATATGATCGAAGTTCAGGTACACCAGAGAATCCTCAGCATATGTCTTGAGTCGCATTATGACAGATCCAGCACAGCATATTTCCCAATCCCATTGGGCAATGTGACAGTCTAGGAGATATAGAGTACTTGGATGACAATATGAGACATGGCTCCCTAGTTGATGGCAAAGCCGTGGCATATACTGCCATATATTGGAAGTTCAGGTGCACTGGTGAGTCCTCAGCATATGTCTTGAGACCCATTATGACCAATCCAGCACAGTATATTTGCCAATCCCATTTGGCAATTAGACACTCTAGGCGATATTGAGTACCTGGGTCAGAATATAAGACACAGCTTGCTGATGTGTGTCTAGGCCGCAGCTTTTGGTGGCATACAATCAAATTTCTGGTGCAACTGGGAGTCCTGAGCATATATTATCATGACCAATCAATCACTGCATATTGGCCAATCCCAGTTGTCAATCTAGACAATCTAGGCGATATTGAGTATTTGGGTGAGAAGATGAGACATGGGCTCACATTTTGTTGGCAAAGCTGCTGCTTTTGCTGGCCTATGATCGAAGTTCTGGTGCACTGGAGAATCATGGGCATATCGTTATGACAGATCCAGCACCGCATATTACCCAATCCCATTGGGCAATAAAGACAGTCTAGGCGATATTGACTACCTGTGTTAAAGTGTGAGACACAGGTTCACTTATTCATGGCAAGCCACAGCTGTTGCAGGCATATCATCGAAGTTCAGGCACACGTCAGAACCCTATCCCAGAGAGCCAGATGCTGAGATACAGCTCACATATTGCAGGCTAGGCAGCAGCTTTCGCTGCGGGGTATTTCCTGGCCTATGATTGAAGTTCAGGCACAACTGAGAACTGCAATCCAGGCCAGAATGAGGTTCTTGGGTCAGTACTGAAGCCAACTTTGACAAGCTGCAACTCATTGCAGATGTATCATTCCAGGCCAGTGATGCCTCACAAGCGACAAATAAGCCACCAATGTGCATGGATGCAGTCTATATTGCACTTTATATTTCGATTTTCTTCATTCTGATCATGTTCTCTTCATCTTTGATTCAGCAGACACATTGCATGCTGAGTCTCATCTATCAAGACACTTCCGGTTTAGGAGCAGGAGGCTCATCCCGCTTGGCCTCTACTAATATATGAATCCATGTTTGATGGGTATGTGAAGGCTTCCGCTAAAATGCCTTGAACTGTCAGCTCTGTGTCAACTGTCCATTGGGGGACGGTATCTTTGCAGAACTATACCATGAATACCCAGACCTAGCCAATCAGTACCCTCACTTAACTCGATATTGACCAAGTAGTATGTTTGGATCTATGCTTCCAAATTGCAAAATAGCTTCTGCAAGTTCGGGCTGTGTCAAAAGAGCTGGAGCTTCAGAGCAACTATCCCAAAAAACAGATTCTGGTCAGTGACTCTGCAAGATGGCCGCCAACTCCCACTCACCCATGTACCTCACTTACTCAAAGAGGCTTAAGTTCTCAACGGTTTGAATGCAGACATAACTGGATTGTGACTAAATGGATGTTCAGGCCAGCAAAACTCATATCGGAAAAGAGATTATGTGAACACATATTCATCAAGAGAGAAGTTCGAAGAGCGGGAATCTTGAATGCTCCAGGCAAGAACAGACAGCCTCAACGAGTGCAAATAACAGTCTGGGTAGCAATCCCCAGCCATTGAATCCATGCATAACGATACATTCTTCGCCGCACCTCAATTTCCTGGACCTTCATGCTTTCATCATTCCTTCAACCTTTGTGAGATGATGTCTCACTCTGCTTTCATATCATTGTAGCATATAACTTTCCACTCCACCATTTATTATAAGTCATCAGTATAGTGGTGCAACTCACAACAGATATGTGATTGAATGGTGTGCAACTGTACTGGATATTATGCACGACATCAGAATATGAGTGAGTATTAATGAACCATTTGTTAGCAGTCTTGGCATTGACGAGTGCTTGAATCAATATGATTACCCATGAATCATCCATTGTATCTTTCCATCCTTTCTCTACACCTGTATCTCTCTATTGTGTAACAAATTCTCTCCCACATCCATTAATGTCAACATTTTTGTGACAGATATTCTTCAAACATGGCACAGATGAATGCATGACAGGGATATTATACTTATGACATTCCCTTATCAGCTGCTAACTTCACTGCAGCATCCTAATACAACACAATATCACAAAAATACGTGTGTTCTTCCAGGAGATATACCACATATGGGGATTCATATTTCTCTGTAATCGATAGCAAACTCACTATGAACCCACACATCTCAGCCATCACTTTCAAGGTCCCAAATCTATCTAGTGCTGCAGATTCTCAATGCTGCACAAATGATATGCCATGTGGTCGCCACAAATGCTCCAACTTTCAGATAGAATTTGAACATTTAGAGGAGCCATATGCAGGGGCACATGATTTTATTCAGATTGAGAGTGCTACTTATGGCCAGCACCAAGGGTTAGTTAATGTCACGAGTTGTCTTCCAGTGCGTCTATTTCAGGTGTATCTGCTTTAATTGTATTTGGGTCAGCTTTAGCCAACCTCCGATTCTTGCATCAATCCATAGTGTTGTTGATAGGAGTTGCTAACATTTGGCATTAGGAATCCATCATTTCCAGCACACCTGACAAGGAATTCATTTATTCTGGTGCACCTGACAACAACCAATATTGCAACACTGTACTGCCATCCTCAATATGATTATGAACCATTGAAGTCATCTCTTCTGAATTCTGCCAGGGGCGGTTCAAATTACATCCTCCTCGACTATGTGCTACATCTTGCTCCATATTTACCGTTATTGTATTGCACTTAATCTTGTATTTACTACTTATACACTCTCTACCCCATTCCCCAACTGTTTGTATGCATTACAGCTAATGGAACCTATGCCCAGCTGTTATAGGGGTGCATCCACCTAAGTATCTATACTTTCAGTCCAGTATCAATAGATTGGTAAGTAAGTACTACGTACATGGCCATGGTTCCTATCATAACTCTTATGCATATCTCCAAATGGAATGTATAGGTAACCTATAGAAATCGTATACACACAAAGCACAAATATGTATAGTCGTTTCAGATGCTACTAGGTGAATGGCTACTAAATCATAAAATGGTGTGATACAATATCGACAGTATATATATTCACATCATTATTTTCGGTGATTAATTGATATCGTAAAGTATATTCCTATGATTAATGTCAGTGATTAATTATCATTTTAAAGTATATTCGTATAATTAATCTCGGTGATTAATTCATATTGTAGCGCTAATAATCTCCCCATTGATAGTGCAATCTCCATTGACAGATAACTTGACAAAATCGCTCTTCCTATCTCCTTGATAAAACTGGCCTTCAGATACTATCAGCAATATTACATCTAAGTGTAATCTCTCTCTATATTAAATTCTCCATTCCTAAGAGGCTCGCATGTTCTTCTTCATTGCTGTTTGCATTGATTCCTAAATCTAGCATGCAGCTGTTGTATCGACGGTTGTGGATACCTAGTGTTCTTGAATACCTTTCCGCAACAAGTCGTATTCAACTTTGCTTGTTTCGCATTTCTGGCTTTCGGAGGCAATTTCCACTGAGAAGAATTTGCCTGACAATCTGCGTCGATATTAATGTCCATGGCTGGAATATCAGATTCCGGAATCAATGATCCTCCAGGTAGTATGCTTGGTAATGGTTTTACCTTGCAAATAATAATATAGTCGGAAGAAAATATTTTATACTGGCGATTGTATACTAATATCTCTGTAAACTGGATTATACTTGCCAGCCACCAAATACTCTGTGCAGCAGATAGCCGATCTTCCATCTCAAAGCAATCCAGAAGTAATGATAAATCACTCAGAAAAATGTCGTACTCAGTGTTAAACTTATGCTCAACAATGAGGTGGGGGAACCTCGTACAATCCGAATAGATAATACTAATTTACTTGGTAAAAATAATCATTATAGTAAGAACTGAAAACAACAATCTTATTTCAGCTTGGTTCTCGCAGGTAGGTATCGTTCGTGCATCTGGGCCAGTCCTTCCAACGCCTCAGCTTTGTCGTTCTTTTATAGCTTACTTTCATTGTATGATTGGTTTTGAAGAGTTACTCTCCCACATAGGGTGATCATCATCAATCAAGGATTGCAATGATCTTATCTGCCATATCATAGAGTACTTTGATAGTGAGCCAATCTCTTTTGATAGCAACCACACTTCCCTAAGGTTATTGTGTTGTTGCATGATTGGTTTGGAAGAATTACTCTCCCCGAAGGGCCATCATCAGCTATAAGATTTAATCAAACAGTAACTTCAACTTAGATATTTTGCAACACAGTTATTTCGGATATTCGGAACAACTCCTCGGCTGATGTGGTTATTTGGAGTGCTTTTTGCAAGTTTGCTTGATCATATAGATTAAGCGGCAACCTTCACCTTGAGGGCTAGTTGCCCCAACTGCATCAGAGGCTTACGTGGCGACTAACCATTGCTCTGGCAACATTGAATCCTGACATACTACTTCAGCAATATAGTCAGATAGTAGTTTGCTTTGTTCACATATCCCTGCCAGGGGGGTCGGAAGCTTCGGCACTCATTTGCTTGCCCACCTCTCAATTAATCAGATACACCATGCGTAGGCCAAGACAATTCTCTTTGGCCGGGGTGTACCCGAGGTGTTCCAATCCCATCCGGGAATGGCTTGAGGTCCCACTTACTAGCATATTGGCTATCATCTGCCTGACACGTCAGTGGCTTTAGTGCAGTCGACGTGTCCGATCCCACCTAGCTTAGTTCGATGAATGTGGTAAGAAATAACTGGCATCTTCAACCTTCAAGGTTTGGGACTGGCCAAGGTTATTGCATCGTCAAATCAATTCTACCATAGTAGTTGAACTTTCGATAAATCCGCTAGCAATGAGGCTCGCTATCAAATCTACATGGGGTTCCTATGTAATCCCGCTAAAGACCACAGAACTGGCAAACTTGCATCATCTGGGGCAACTGTAATATATACCACGTGACTAGACCTAGAGTAACTCCATGGTATATATCCCTTTGACAATTGAAAAAGTACCATTACCTTTGTACAGGGAGAACCCCTAGTACCAGCCAAGTGAGGAATCACTATTCATAGAAGAATCACAGAGCACACCATCAGAGAGCACTGGCATTCGAGACCACCGCCAATCTACCATATCCATCAATCATTTAACTTGCGAGTAGCTGTGTTCGTGCATCAGATTATGGATGACTAATCTCCCCACAATAATTAATGTAGCAGAATGCAGAAACCGACCAGGACATCGCTGATGATGAAAGTCAGGACAAAGGAGAGTCCACTTGATTTTATGATATCAAAGAACACAACTTGGACAACCAGCGAGTGGTCCCACTTCTAGGCCAGGTGTGTCGGGACAAGTTAAAAAGAACTAGAAGGGTTTCATTGCCAAAAAACAGAGCTGCAGCGGAACTGGCATCGCATGTACTCCACTTCCTAATTCGGTAAATCTGGCTGGGGCAATGGCATCATCACTGCTCTAGCGCCAAAAGTCATCCTTCCTCAACAAAGTATACATGTCTTACCGTTTACGATCTTCTCAGGTGCTGCCACTACCAATGTCTAGTGGAGACCTGCATGTTCTACATCCCAAGGCAGGTGGAGAGCAGAACGTTCCCCAACATCAAAAGGCTACCTATGAGATAGCGAAAAGGTTCATCAAGGCTATCTTACTCACAAAGACTACTTCACCAATATTATCCAATGACAAGTACTCAATGGCTGAAGAAGCTTGGAAACTAGCCATTGACACTCAGGATCTTGAGCGGACATAAGCAGATGCTCCTGTAGGTTCACCATAGGTGTTATGGGGGTGCTTATCTTGCAAGTATAGTACCTTATGCACGACCCTAGACACTATATAGTTCAATTTATGCATATCACCAATTGAAATAAATTGGCAATTGGTAAAGATCAAATATGCAAAGGAGACATATGATTGCCATTGTTTCTGATTCAATCAAGAAAATAGCAACCAAATTCGATTGAGATGTCAAACAGTATTCACAGTACATACAGAATCTTCAATTCTTATCAATGTTCTGCAATATACTTCCTGAGCTGTAACAGTCGCTTCCTTTCATCTTAAAGTTGTTTCTTTGTTTTAGGTAAACGGTTTATGCTTCCATTTCGGGTACATCTTAAATGATCAGCCTGATAATGATTATCGACTAATTTGACGTTTTCATCTGAATTTCTCTGAATATCCCGTTGTATCGAAGATATTCTTCATTTGATAATATCTGGTTCAATTCCTTGGTCAAGTCTGGAATTTGACTGTTGCTGAAGGAAATTCGTGATGATCCAGGTAGTACCATAATGCAGGATTCAATTAGACTAATGTTACTAGTCACGAAATGCACTGTGCTGCAAATAGGTACTGACGACGCTCAAAAGTAATTAGTAGTTTCACTAAAGTCCACAATACAATACCGGGTTTGTTTTCAAAGGTAATACTCATCTCAGGTGCGGGGCTACCGCTACAAAGCTAATAATAATTGATAATAATAATATAGATATAGGTATCAGAAAACTGGAATAATATTTTATGTTCTGTCTTTGCTGGTAAGTTTTTATAACTGCCTGCTGCTAGAGCTTGTTCTTCTCATTGCTGTGAAAATGTAAGTGTTTAATCGACGGACCCTCAGTTGATGCTTGACTATGGAATCTCGCTATGACACACTGATTGCCTGATAGCTTATTACCAAGAATATTATAAATGCCTCATTCATAGTGCCGTGAGTTCCCTTTGGTGATCATGTTCATGCATGAGTGGTTTCGAGGCGTTACGCCCCAATTATAGGCCATCCCCATGTCATGATATCAAAAGCGCAATTATGACAACTCATAACTTCAACTTCGACAGCTTGCTTCCCATTTGTTCAGGAGTTGAAACATCTGCCAACACGTAGCCTGAACAGTGCTTATTGCAATACATTATTGATAGCCTTTCACTTTTCATTTCCTCGCCTTGATCTGGTTATATGGAATTGGGTCAGATATTCAATTGGCAACCAGCCAATACTCTGCCAACGAAGATTATGACACGCATACCTCTTATTATCAAACTGGTATGACGTTGCAATGCATACTAACTCTAACCATTGAGCAGGGTCGCTGCAAGCAACTAATCTTCAGCCAATGCCAATGATTCCACAGACACTGCATGCTTAGGTCTTGACCTTCCATAGAGCGGGAAGTGCCACAAAGTGTTCCCACCACTGAGTGTGTGGGCTTGCAGATCCCTCGTTCTTGCATCTTGCATTACATCTGTTGCACGCTTAATTCTGCGTAATGCAACTTAACTGTGTGTTGCGCCGCTACATAAGGAATAGTAGGTTTGGCCAATAATTATGCGCACTGCTGAAGGTTTTTCACTTCCCAGTAATGGCGACATAATTGCATCATCATAAGTGAATCCGCTAGAGCAAGAATTCTTGTTGCTAATTGATCAATATGTTGCCCAAGTGTAATCCTGCCAAGGATCACATGGCAGACAAACATGATGTCGTTCTTTCGAGAGTAGGTGTTTTGCATACTTGCTACCCTCGTTGTAGCTGCATGTACCTCCTGCGATCCATTCATGTATCATTACCACTGCTAGGAGAGAACCCCTAACAATCGGTGTGACAATTGCCAGGTGGTCCATCACTCAACATTCATCTGCCAACATGAGAAGTTGTAACTCTTAGATTCTGTATAATGCTCCTCTAACAGCTTTACGATAATGACTACACCCTAATATAGAGATAGTTAAAACTGACAACAGGTACCATTCTAGGACAGTTGGCAGACAGGGCAGGTTGATCCGGTGTCTGAAGTTACTCATTGGATTCGATCTCTGAGTCTGCACTTCAGATCCAGGTTTTGGAACTCCTGTTTGGTGATGCTTATCTCTTGACGGTCGTGGATGATAAGAAATCATCCCTCACTCGGCTGAGAGTTCTTGATCTAATTTACCATCAATTTGTCTTCACCGACAATAGCTTGGTGCCCCAGCCTACTGTATCCCAGTATCTCCAACCACTAGCTTCGCAGACTTTCGCACTGGCAGCCACAGCTATTTGTTGTGCACTGTCTCCATATGCCAGTGGAAAGAAGACCACAGTGATTTTTTCTCAAGATGAGTATTGAGGTACATTTTCCCCATCTGCTGTGATCAATTTTACACCAGATGCCACTCCACTCATCAATTACACATTAGTGGGCAGCTTGATACCCCCCTGTGGCACAACTCCCCTAGGATAGGTGCTGCTCAATCCTGGTTGGCACTCCTTAGCCTTGATTGAGCCACTTGTATTTCAATCTGCGCTCTATACCCCCCATTCCGCGCTCCTAAGCTTCGGATGGGAGCTCCTCAATTCCCACTGCTGCTCCTTGGTCTCGATTGTCACTCCCACATTGCATCCTGCACTCCATACCCACCCCGCTGTTTTGCCCTCTTCTGCTGGGATTGCACTACTCAATCGCCATTGGTGCTTCTCCACCTGGATTCGTGCACCTCAACTGGATGCCGCTCTGCATACCCCACTTCCGGCGCTCCACCAGTAGTATGGGCACTCCTCAGTCCCATCGGCACTCCTCAGCGCACAGTTGGCCCTCTTGATCTTTGTTCCGTGCTCCTCCAACACCATCTGTGTACTCCTCTTTCCCACACAGCACACCCCATCTGGCCCTCCTCTTTTCCAGGAGTTACTCCCCTTGTTCATCCGAATATATCATATTGTCTTTCAAACCCCTATGTAAATTTGCAGCTACCTAACTTCTCATTACACCCTTGATAGATATAACCAATCGAGCAAAAAGTCATTGGAATTGAATTTCATACACTTGCCAGGTACGACTAATCAGCAAATACCAGGAGCATCTCAAGCCTCGTTGTGCCAATGATGAATTGAGAGTTCCTGCTTTCATTGGCCCCAATGAGATAGGAGAAGTAGTGGATGGCATAGACAGCATGTTCGGTTGATATCATTCAATCGCTTAGTTGGGTAATTGTTTCGGTATACATTTATATTTGAATCACTTGGCTCTTTCTTTGGTTCCATAATGCAGCCAGGCAAAAAATACAATGTTGAAAAAGATGTTGGCTAGTATGATTCAGAAGCAATAAGGAACAATATTCTGTGCATCATATTCGCCATTGAGGGAAATCGATTGCAACTGTACATCTGCAGAGTCTCAGCTAACACCTGCAGTCGAAATGAATATCCATCAGAACCCAGGCATCTCTCAGAGTTTGATTGTGATTCCTGAGTTAGCTCGGCGTCACTCCCATGCGCACCTGATGTTCTCTCCCCTGCACCGAAGTTCTCCCAAACCTATCACAATCACTCTCATGGTACTCCTATACCAGTCATCAGAGATTCCAGTTACTCTGAAGGCCAGCTGGAATGCCCTCCTAGGGTCTTATTCACTACTGAAATTGACGCTTCCAAGTTTACAATCCACATACTCTCACACACTCCTGAATGCTCCCAGTGACTAAAATCCATTTTGCAAAGGGTGTTCTGTGATGATGGTAAAGTGGTGCATGACAAACAGAGATGGGGGATAATGATGGGACCTATATGGAGGACACGAGCAAATATGAGACACCAGGAGTATGACTCGCCAGATTGCACTTAGTACACCTCGAATCGGTGCAGTGGTACAAACATCTCCTGGTAGCCTGCCAGCGGTCTGAGTTTGAACCACAAAAACAGTGTGGTTTGGTTCCAGACCAGTCCAAAAACCCGACCCACTGCTTCTTGGTAGGCCAAATGCATACCTGTACCCATCAACCTGTGGGCTTGACTATGTTTGGCTAGACCCGTCTGTTCCAATCTCTTGTTCTGGTTTTTGGGATTTTCTATTTATCATGGCATTCAGATATCCTAATGTTTATCCCAAAATATTGACTTTGGTACTTCATTGACTTTTTTTGATGTATTGGCCGCCGTTAGAATCAAAAACAACAGAGTCACACTGCCTACCCCATGGTGAGAATATGAGTCAATGGAGCGTCAACGATTTTTGGTCTTGCATCTTGTGGCAATCTGAGTGGCAATTGGATGCAGACATTCATAAATGAGGTATAGGCTGCATTGATAAGCAAAAGAGAGAGTGACACACTCCCTGCCCTATTCTGAAAATGAGTGTCAGCGGAGCATCCATGATAATTGGCCTTGCATCATGGTTAATCTGAGTGGTGATTGGTTGCAGACATTCATAAATGAGGTATAGGCTGCCGTTGTAGGCTGAAGTGAAAGCGACACGCACCCTGCCCGATTCTGATAATGAGCGTCAACACATCATCATCGAGTTTCAGTCTTGCAAGTCAGGTATTCAATCAGAGACTTAGTCGTTGTAATGCATAATGAAAGTGTTGGCTGCCTTAATTGGGAAAAATGCTAGCTACAACATCGCTACTATCACCCAAAAATGAGCTTCAATGGAGTGTCGATAATGTTTGGTCTTGTACGTCAGGTACTCAAAGAGTGATTTGGTCGTTGTTATACATAATCAATGTATTGGCAGCCTTTATAGGCCAAAGCGAAAGTGACATGCTCCTTTCCCCATCTTCAAAATGAGCATCAATGGAGCATCAACGATTTGTGACCTTGCATCATGGTTAATCAAAGTGCGATGTGGCCGTTATTGTCTATATACAAAGTTTTGACCAGTTTTATCGGCTAAAACGCTCATGGACACAGAGTTGCAGTTTTGAAAATGAATTGAGTTATGATTGTCTGGGAGGCTGTCGCAGGAATATCTCCTACATATCTGCCTATAAAGGCTGCCAACTCCTTGTTTATAGATGTCTGTGATCAAGTGCCACTTGGATTACCCAAGATGCAAGACCAATAATCGTTGACGGTCGATTGATGGTCATTGTCAACATGGGGTAGGCAGCATGTCGCTTTCCCTTCGGCCTATAAAGGCAGCCAATACTTTGATTTTGTATAATAAATACTCAGCCACTATCTAAGTGCCTGGCTTACAGAACCAAACATCATTGACGCGCCATTGACGCTCATTTTGCCATGGGCATATCCACAATATGGAACAATTCAATTTGGCATAGTATATCAGTAATGGTGTTTTGGCAGCCATTCTATCGTCTTCATGTACTTTTTCCTTTATCACTACATTGTTCTTTAATAATACATATAAATATATTCTTTAACATATACTTTAAAGTGTCTGCTAATTGCAGATCATAATAATACTCAAAAATCGCCTTCCTTTCTATGAATGCTCATCTTCACTGTCTGGTTCACTCAATAGGCTGCTCTGGTTTGCAATATGGATGTCAGGTGCATTACCATGCAGCAGAGAGTGTACTATGGAGTGGATGTTGCGTCATCAGTCAGCAAACCTGGAATAACATCGTACTCGTGCTTGTGATCCTTGGCATATGAATCAAGATTACAACATTGTGCAGTGCAAAGAAGAGTATGTATATACACATATCCAGGTGGCACAATTTCGATTTCGGAATGTTGGGCTCAGTTGTTATTGCCCAGCGGCGCAGGTGGAATTCCAGGTGGAGGTGGTGCCGGTTCTGGTATCGGTGCACAAGTTCCTTTGGGCCTCCAGCGTGTCTGCGGATTGTTTGCTGTGCCATTTTGAGAAGGAAGGCAGCCATCCATTTGATTTTGACAAACCATGGCTGGGAGTCTTTCTATCGCAGCTATCACCTGTGTATGCCAAGGAAACTGAACTCCCTGCTTCTTTTCTTTGCAGAGTTCGGACCAAGGTTTCTGGATCAGGCATTGCGTTTGCTCTATAGCGGCGCATGAAAACCATTCTTCGGCCATTGTTGCCTATTCAAGGCAACGCACTTGTTGGACTGTTCTTGTTGTACCTGACCTCCTTGCCTTGCCATAGTAGCCGACATGTTGAAAACCTACAAGAAATTAGTTGCTGCTTCTAAAAATGAGATTTGGCTATTACCTCTACCATATATGACTCTGTAGCCTCCCCTCAGGTCTGTAAAGCCTGTTTCATCCACTATTGGAGATGTTTATCATGAGATTTGTCCACAGAAATTCCAGAGCTGACAACATCATCATGTTCAATTTTGTGGACTGTGCAGAGAAATGCTTTGGTTGACCATGGAAGTCTCCCATTATGGGAAGCTATCAATTGGTCACATAGCTCTCTGCGTATACTGGCTGTACATTATATTGTTAGTTTCCAGCCATCCAGCTTGGTATGGATTTACTCACATCCTATTGCATGCTACTTCTTATTGTTACAGCTTCCGGTTTTATGGACGATATGTAAATGTGAGGCCTGGGAAATATTTGTGGTGACTGAATTGGTAACATCGTGGTGGACTAACTGGTGTCTGCTTTGCTGCTATGTGCCATCAGGTGGCCCATTCGATGAAGTGCCGGTGGGTCGGCACGATTCAGATCAGCTCCTACCTTGCTGAAGTGTGTCCGGAGCCATAACCTGCTGTTGTGGAAACGGTGAGGAAGATGATAACGAACAGAAGTGGAAAGTCCTGAGGAATATATAGTTAGCTTCAAGTCAAAATGGAATGACTGACAGCCAACTTGCATGTGCTACTCAAGATGAATCCTACTGCGTGTTACTGCAGGTTGCAGGGGAGTCCAAAGGTTCCAAGATTTGCAGTAAGTCAGTCTGATGTTGTATGGTCGTTTAAAGGGATAAATGGTGGTAAACAACAGCTAAAAGATCATGTTTGAAATATATAAAAAGGATATTCTTCGAAGGAAAGAACGACTGGTGATCTTTACCTCAATATATCCCCGGGATCTCACATGAAACAGACACTAATCATCAAGTCATATTGTACAGTTAGCATTACCATTCCCAATATAGTTATGGTCAAAATGCAGATTTTGTTTTGTTCAAGTTGATCAAATGTAACAATCTTGACATAAATGACACAGCTTGCCTCCATGTGGTCCATGTTGTACAACACCCAGCATCTCGCCCAACAACAAAGCCAACACATGATATGATGGTCAGTATTCAGAAACAGAACCTTTCACCTCTTCTGGCAGGTAAATACAGCAAATCAACTAAGTGATCCACACGACAACATCATCATGCAAGTGAATGGAAGAGCAGCTTGCAGGAATAAATTGTCACGGTGTTCAGAGCATTGCTCAGCTTACGATGTATACAGCACTTTTCGGCGGAGAACGAATGACAAACACAATTTTTAGATAACGAAGAGAAAGAGCACTGGATCTAGGATTACGTGCAGAGAGAGACTGGTGTGCTACAAAGTGAGTTCAAGAGGCAGAGACAGCGATTATGGAAGAGCAGGAAGATAAGAGAAATGCTGAAAAGGCGGCATCGATAACCAGAAAGCCCAAAAAAATCATTCGATGAGGTGTTGAATGCCCTCAGAGCCAGCCTGGGTGATCTTGCCACTGCCAATGATGAGGAGGATGGGGAAGACAACGAAGATGGTGAAGAAGATACAGAGCTCGGCAAGCTGAGCCAAAATGACCAACCCGGCTGGGTGGTGGCCACAATCTCCAACACAGGACAGCAGAGCATGCCAAATTTGCGACAGAAGCAGATGAGGCTTGACGAAGTGTCACAACCCAGATGGGGAGACGTGGCCGACTACGTCAGTGAAAGATGTATGATGTATGGGATGGCTGAATTGAATGTTCCGGCAGTTGTTAATCCTCAAACAGACCAGATTGCAGCCGCACCTGTGCCGACAACGTTTGGAGAACTTATGCAGACTCACCATGTTGTCCCCGGACAGTTGCAAATGCCGCAAAAGACTTCTCAACCAGGAAGTAGTCATATGAGGCTGGGCTCCAAGTTACCACTGTCACACAAACGCATAGCGACTGTCCCACCTGACTCAGCGCCCAATACGTCACCAATTCAGAAATTGACGTCAGTTGAACCCGTAAGCTTTTACTCCTGCATGTAGTGTCCCTGGCTAATTACCATACAGAAATCGGATTCGGACGAAGACATGGTGACAGCTCCAGTTTTGCTGGAGACATAGACAGCCAAATGGTCAGTTTTGAAGATGTATCTCTTTGAAAAGCAAATTGTGTACCTAATTTGCTACCTAACATCTTTTTCTACATTTCAGTGACCAAATTGTGAGACATGATACTTCATCTGTGCATGTGCAAGGGTCGTACGGGCCATGCGAAAGGTCTAGACTCCAATTCAAGTTGATAGATGACCAACAAACTTGATATCGTCTTGCCTGTTACGGTTAAGTGAGAAAGCAAAAACTGAAATAGAGACAAAGTTTAGAAACAAAATTTCACTCTGGGATGTCATTTGAGTCAAAGAAGTAGCGGTCAATGCGCAATGCAAACCCGGATGAATGACGACTGTCATGCTACATTCAGCCATGCATTCAACTGCACAATTCTCTGCTCAGACCTGGTGCACATGGTCCAGATTTTGAAAATTGCTTCTGGTATGTCATGGAAATCGAGGAGAAGGAACTGGATCAGGAGAGGTAAGGAAGTCAGGCTATATATCTCAAAAACTGCTGGATAGATCAATATGCTGTAAATTGCTGTCTGAAAGCACTGAAACGCGGTGTGCCTACGTCATTCTTCGTTCAGAAAACCTGTATTGTGGTGGCTCTGAAACTGAGAGGCATTGAACGATACGGATTCACGTGATAATACATAGATACGATACATTGGCTGTCAATAATCACTGTATCCATTTTTGGTACAATTGTTGAGCATCAAATGGTTGTTAGTATGCCATTAAGGTGAGCATCAACAGAGCGTCAGCAATTCTTAGTCTTACCCTGTTGGCAATCAAAGCGGTGCATAGTCACATCCTTCCAAAGAGGAAATGTTGACTGTCTTTATAGGTAAAAAGGAAAGTGATATGCTCGTTACCACATCCTAGAAATGTGTGGCCACAGAGTGTCAACATGATTTGGTATTGTATCTTGCATAATCCAATTGCTATGCAACTGTGTTAACCAATAATCTATGTATCGGCAGCCTTTATGTGCAATCATGCTAGTGACAACATTGCTACTACCTCCGAAAAATGACCGTCAAACGAATGTCAACGATTTCTGATCTTGCATCTTGGATAAACAATTGGATATGCAACACCATTAACCCATAATCCAAGTATCGGCTGCCATTATGGGCAAAAATGTTAGTGACGATATTGCTACTCCCTCCCAAAAATGAGCATCAATGGATAGTCAACAATTTTTGGTCCTGAATCTTGGATATTCAAACAGCAATGCAACGGCGTTAATCCAGACTCAAATCATCGGCCACAATTCTTAGCAAAAATGCTACTAATGATATCACTATGACCTCCTAAAAATGAGCATCAACAGAGTGTCAACAATGTCCGGTCTCGCATCTTGGATAAATGAATGGCTATGCAACTGAGTCAACCCAGAATCGAACTATTGGCTGCATTTATGGTCAGAAATTCTAGTGACGATATTGCAACCGCCTTCTAACAATGTGCCCCAATGGAGTGTCAACAGTTTTGTCGGGGCTCAGTAAGTTACACAGCAATGAGCTGCACTACATTGTTCCTAAATTGAGTTATTAACGGTCAGTCTTCTCAATATGTCTTTGTATACAACTTCACAAATATGCATGCAATGTCTCACAGATCTGACTTTTTTCTTGCTTGTAGCTCTGGAGTCAATATTTAAGAACCAGCTTTCTACTTCATTATAATGTAATTATTGACAGTCACTCAAGTTGGATTACCCAGCTTTCAAATTCCTACCACGATGTCAGATTCAACATCTCTAAATACCTCATTGCTACAGGTTATGATCTCTTCCAAAAATGAACATGTCTTGATTCGTGATTTGAGCAACCTTACTTTGCAAATCAGCTTTGATGCTTGGTGGGCATATATAAATGTAGGCTAAAAGCATCCGATTATTTGGAATAATTCTAGACATTCGTCTTTGTGGCGCTTCCAATTGCACTTCAGAATTAAGGAGACTGGGAGCCCTGGCATCATATGGATCTTTTGTCGTCAAGTTCTTCGCCATCCATCAGAACCTGCGACCAGCTCAATAGGGAAACACTTCCTGGCAAAAGTACGCATTGCAATGTTGAACAAATTAACAGAGTCAGAAGTTACCAAATTTACTAGTTCTACAGTTCATGAGACGGCTTTGGTCATACTGAAGAGGCAAGGAAGTCAAGGAATTACAATTGTAAGTTTGCAAATGAAATTCATATTTGACATTTAGGTTATATCTATATTAACTTAATTGACAGACAAAACGCTCCAAACTGGCAGCAAAGGACTTTCCAACTGCCGAATTTCACCAAGACACCTGGATTGTCTTCCTCATATTAGGATTTGTTTTGCTGCATATTCAGTGGAACGCTTTGTGAAACATTGATCTATGACGGTCATATAATGCATTACAAAGCGAGCAAGTGCTGCCTTCCGCTAGCACACTTAGCAACATTTGAGGGAGGGTATCCACACAGACAGTAGATCTGATTAAAAAGCATTTGCCGTCAAGAAATAAGGTTGGTGTAACTTTAGACAGGTGGACATCAACGAACAAATTTGCCGTAACGCCAGTCATTGCATACTATAGGGATCAAAATTGGGCCTTGCGAGAAGTTCATCTCACATTTGATGAAATTAATACCCTAGTATTTTCCTATTTCCAAAGCTAAGTAAGGATGATAGCTCAAGCGTAATCATACTGGAGCCAGGCTATCCAATGATTTCCTGGACATTCTGGATCGATTTGAGCGTACGCACAGCCATTTACTTGGAATTATGACTGAATCACTTCCTCAAATCACTCCATAACTTCCAAATTACATTCAAACCTTGAATCTTTGGAATCGTGTGGGCTGCATAGAGATACCACACACCATGCATGGCACACATCATTCAGCTTGCTTTAGGTGCATTCATTAGCAGTCTGGGTGCAAAAGGGTGAATCAAGTCATGGAAGCCCATGAGTGCGATCAACAATGTGGAGAGAATGAAACCATCGATATTGGGAAGAGTCAAAGACTTCATAAAGAGGGCAATGCTAGCATCAACAAGGTGTAGGCCATGAAACCAGGTTTAGTCAAGATAATTGAGAAAGTACAAATTTCAAGAAATTTTGAAAGTCCTGAAACTGACCATCACATAACAGCAAATGCTTGCTGAATTGATTATGCTGACACCAGGTCATCGAAACGAGTGCATTGACTTTCAAAATCCAATGAACTAATTGCAGTACTAGTTATTATGGATGTGATGACACTGTGGCATTCGACAATGGAGATGCTTGAGCGAGTCTACCGATTAAGTGAATTCACTCGCAAGTGGCTCAAGAATCCACAATACATAGATTACCAGCCACTCTTCACAACCCAGGATGAATGGACCATTGTCAAGTACGTCATGGATGTTTTAATGACATTTCAGTACTGGATCCTGTGAATATCTAAAAGTCATATGGGTACTCTGCATCACATAATCACTGGGTACAATGACATGTTCAATCATATGGATGGTGTTATGCAAGCTCTACCTCCAATGATGACTCAATGGATGGAAGACTTATACTTCGCCGTGAAGTTTGTGCGACAGAAGCTGTCCAACTATTGAGCTGAACCTACTCAAAAAGCTGGGAAGATTCTCATGTGAGCACATATTCTTGATGCTTTCGGGAATTGAGATAGTTTAGGAAGTGGAACAAGGGAATGGATATTAATCCTGAGGACGAGACTTCCTATACCACCCAAACCAAGAGGCATGTCTGAAGTATGTGGAGAATGAATGATGTGCCAAATGTAGACGTGTGCCCGTCATTGAACCCAAAAGTGTACCAAGCAACAATCTCTTCTCCTGAGGAATGGCTTCTAGATCTGGTCAATCTTCTTACAATCCATATGGTTTGTCTAGCGATGATGAAGAGTACTGAATGCCAGCAACTGTCGCTGAAACAACGCCGAGACAAATTGATTGCGCAGCACATTTATTGACCGCCGCGAGGCTTCATTTGAATTCTCCACCTGTCTGAGCATAGATCTGGGCGCAAGTTAATCTAAATCTTAATGATTACTGCCCTGACCGTATGCAGATTAGCTGACCATTTTCGATACCAGATCTCACTGACTGGTGGCGCCAACAAGGGGAAACGCACTCAACGTACGCCAATCTCTCTAATGTGGCACATCAGCAAAAAACATCTCCGTCTGGGCAGAATGGTGGCGTCCGAGTGGACGCACGCCGTCAGAGCCGTCAGAGACACCCCGGTGGCGGATCACTCCGCGCCCAGCGTCAATTCAAGGTGTCGCGTTGCATATCGGCCTCCGATTGCTGTCTCACCGTTTCTTCTCGCTCTGTCAGTCTCCTCTTTTAAACAAACACTCTAGCATTGTGGCCAACGGTGACCATATGTCAGAATGGGTTCATTGGGTACCCGCTTGCATTGGGATCACAAAGCAATTGGTGACTTTGCGAAAATCTCTCCTCGCTTTCCTTCTACATTAAGCTCAAGGAGCGTAGGCAGAAGGTGAGATGATATGATACTACCCGGCCGTGAGGATGCACTAAATCTCGGACGGAGCGAGTGAGACCAAAAGTCGGGAAGGATAGAGTGTGAATTTTCATTGTATGATAAGAGGAGATGGAAATGAGATGATGTCTACCTACTCTGGGGTCTGCCGAATTTATACTCCCCGTCACTCTGTCCACCTCAGTTACCGCAGGATCTCTGTACAACTGCCATCGCTCCTTGAAGATGTACTGGATCACATGTGTTTGAGATGCACTTCAAGACGGAGATCGAGTGAACTCAGAGATGCACTTGGAGGGTGTGATTGAGCGAGTTTCAATATGCACTTGGAGTCTGGGATCGAGTGAACTCAGAGATGTACATGGAGGCTGTAATCGAGCGACTTTGGAGATGCACTTGGAGGCGGTAATCGAGCGTGTTTGGAGATGCACTTGCAGGCTGTGATCGAGTGAACTGAGAGATGAACTCTGAGATCATGATCGAGCGAGTGTGGAGATGCACTTGTGGAGGCCGTCATCGAGCGAGTTTGGAGATACACTTGGAGGCCGTGATCAAGCAAGTTTGGAGAGATGCACTTGGAGGCCATGATCGTGCGAACCTGTAGGCCGTAATCAAGCAAGTCTGGAGATATGCTTGGAGGCAGAGATCGTCTGAACTCAGAACATGCACTTGGAGGCTGTGATCGATCGAGTTTGGAGATGCACTTCCAGGCTATGATCTAGCGAGATTCAAGAAGTACTTGGAGGCGGTCGATTTGGATGGAGGCGTGACGGCAGCTGAGACTGTATTCATTGGTTTACTTGTAATTGTGAGAATGTAGAGAGTTGAGTACAACATCTGTGGAGAGATGTGGAACTGGCTGGGAGCGGGAGACTGTCAATCTTCAGATGATGATGTATGTGGTGTATGCTGTACTCTGTGTTAACTCATGATTATGGCATGGAGAGATAGAGAGGGATGACTTAACTTAGTGTTCTTAGGTGATGTTAGAGTTGAGCAGAAGAAAGCGAGAGCAGAGGCGATCAGAGCAGATGGGGGAAATCATCATGAGGAACTGGGACTTAGAGAATTTCGTGTGTGATTCAATAGACCATCCCCGATACGGCAGGTACACGTCCTGATCTGGTGCGAACTAACACCGATACGAGGTCTTCCCAATCTAATCAGGCAAGTCATACCCCTGATTTCTCACATCCACTCATATCCTCCATATCATTCTCATCTTCATCCTCCATCTCTCTCTTTCTTGTCCACAACTCAATCATCATCGCAGGACACAAAGTTAAGTCATTCCACTCTATCTCTCCATGACATGATCATGATTTGACACCGAGTACAGCATCCACCCGAAATTGTTTGTCTTCCCTTCATTCGCATGAGTACGAGTTGACCCCTGAATGTAGCGTCAGTGTCCAGCGTACGTCCCAATACGATTGACCGCCATCCGCCCACTCTCTATGAGAGCTCATAGGCCAAGTGACATTGTCACATTCCCACGGTTGTGAGTTAACTGAGTGATGAATAGAGTCTCATCACCCGGTGCGCCGTGCATCGACCGCCTCCAAGTACTCATCCAATCTCACTCCATCACGGCCTCTAAGTGCATCTCCAAACTCGGTCAATCACGGCCTCCAATTGTAACTCCAAACTCGCTCGATTACGGCCGGCAGGTTCGCACGAACATGCCCTCCAAGTGCATCTCCCAACTTGCTCGATCACGATCTCGGAGTGCATCTCTATGTTCACTCAATCATGGCCTCCAAGTGTATCTCCAAATACGCTCATTTACCGCCTCCAAGTGCCTGTCCAAACTCACTCGATCACGGCCTTGGAGTATATCTCTGAGTTTACTCGATTGTCATTTTCAGGTGCACTTCCAATTGCTCTCAAGCACCGCCTGCAGCCAGTCCAGATATAGAGTGTGTAGATGGGTAGCTATATAGATACATAGATACATAGATAATAATACAAACTGACTACATGACTGTGATTTGTGGTGCTCCCAGACATGTCGCCGGCACTCCGAGGTGCTCCCAGGCTTGTCTTTGGCGCTCCCAGGTATGTCACCGGCGCTTCCAGTTACGGCAGGAATGCCCTCCTAGGGTCTGATACTCTCCTGAAATTGACGCATCTAAGTTTACACTCCACATCCTCTCAGGCACTCCTGGAGGCTTCCAGTGACTAAAATACATTTTGCTGATGCTATGCAACGCGACCCATCGCCTGGGCGACGGGAAGCGTTTAATCCTCCGTCAGAGGGTACGAGGTTCCATCAGAGCCGTCAGAGCCTTCCGGAACACCCGTGTGTTTCTGACCGAAACTAGAGTTGTTGCTGATGCACATAATATTTTCTCGATCATACCACATGATGGCAGAGTGGAGGCCAGGTTTTCCCTTTGGCAAGTCATGATCGGCCGGAGACAGTTAGAAACCACAAGGGAGACACTTTGCGAAAATGTCATCATATGGCAGTGTGCTCCAGCCAATTACGCGATATTGGTAGGCGATGACGCAGCATTGGATATCAGAAATACTGACAACGACTTAGAAATTGTGAGACAGGTCGAGGAATGAATGTTGCACACAATGGCCAAGGTCCACCACCTTTGGGAGATGTGACAGGGAATCCGCAACATATGTGTTCTACAGACGGAATCTCGCTTTCAGAACGAGCAGATGACTGCAGTATGATACATCTCAGATCCCGGAGAGATCATCAATACATTGTGGTAACAGTTTGAACACGATGGTGCGGCTGCATTCAGATTGTCGGATAGATCACCTTTGACACCAGCTTTGTCTCCAAAGGACCTCCCTAGAGGAAGAACTCAAATTTTGAATGCCCGCTGTATGGGTAGATTCGACTGTCATCCAGTCGAAAGTGATCAAAATAGTGCACCTGAAAGCATTTTGGACAATAAAAATTTGCCAAACCAGAATGGTGACTTGGATAATCCAAATAACAGCGAAGAGAATTGTGCGGCACATGTTGACTCAGATATGAAGCGATACAATGGCATCGATGATCCTGAAAGCCCAGTGCAGCGGGATGTGAGTGCCACACGAAACATTCCCGCAGTTATTCGGCCGACACGGATGACAAATCAACAGGCTGAAATGATGTTGGTGACGGTCAATAAAATGCCAACGAGGAGGAATATGGGAATCAAGAAAAAGTATGACACAATGCATCAATATGGTTCACCAGATTCTTCATTTAGCTCCACCGAGAGATTCATTTAGAGATATATTATGGCGAATTGGTTAGCAGTCACTTGTGAATATCGGTTGATAAACAGATGTAAAGCAGGTGCAATGATTCTTTTGGCAAGATATATAAATTTCGATAGTATGACTGCGAACAGTGCAACAAGATTACTTTGCTCGGCTTCGCCATAGGGCTGAGTCTCACTCTGTCAGCAATGCAACCAATAGGTTCAAATCAGTATGAATACAATTATTGATGGCAGCAGATATTGAATGGACAATACATTAAAATAAGCGTCAATGGAGTGACAATGATTTTTGGTCTTGTAAGCACGGCAATTGAAAAGTGATTTGGTCGTTATTATGCATAACCGACGTATTCACAGCCTTTATAGGCACAATAGAAAGCCACACAGTCACTGCCCCATTCTGTGAATGAGTGACAACCGGGTGTCAACAAGTTTTCGCTTTGCATCTTGGGTTATCTACATTCCAAATGGTTGCAGCCATCCAGTGAGGAGATATTGGCTGCCTTTAGGGGCAAAAACAACCGCAGAATGCTCCTTGCCCCATTCCTGAACATGAGTGTCAACAGGCTGTGAACAATTTTGGGTCATGCATAGTTGGGAATCAAGGCACCGCACAGCTATTCCAGCACATAACGGAACTATTGACTGCCTTAATGGTTAGCGATACAAGCAATCAAAGGAAAAACACTGATTCCAAAACAATCGATATTGCAATCTGGAACACATTCAAAAACTAATCATTGGCTGTTGAATACACGATTTTGATAAGACACAATTATCAATCTGCAAAGACAAGAGCCCTAAATGAATGCATAGACGGACCCACTGGGCAACCCGCTGACTACCCACCCGATTCAGACTCATTGGGAGATTTGCATCAAACCGTACTCATTTCGACGGTTCGGGTGTATTAAAAACTCGCACCGGCAGTTTCGCAATGGGTAGGTTTGGACCCGGACCCGGACCCAAAGTGACTGTCCAGAACCATTGTTACCAGGAATTCGGTGTTTGGATTTACCAGCTGGGCAGTCATACATGTCATATCATGAATGACAACTCGACTCGCACAAAAAATATCTTCAGTCCCTGTGTGTCATGATGATAAGCCCCCAGCTCCTGTCATCTCTCTCTTTCTCAGCCTCAACTTTACAATTACCTATGGATATGAAGTTAAGTTATGACTCTCTATCTCACCATGCCATAATCACGCGTTAACACGTGGTACTGCATACACTAAATACTGTGTCACCAATGACTGAATGCGCAGAGAACTGCATCCTCCCAAGATCGATGGTCTCCCACTCCCAGCCATTCTCTCATCTCTCATCTCTCATCTCACATCTGTCATCTCTCATCTCTCATTGGACCACATTATACTCAATTCTCTACACTCCCATGATTTTGAGTTGACCCATGAATAGAGTCTCAGCTCCTGTCAGGTCTCCCATGTCCTCTACCGCCTCCAGATCAATCACCTCTGGATGGACCACTTCCAGAGCGACCACCTCCAGATCGACCACCTCCTGATCAACCACCTCCAGATCGACCACCTCCAGATTGACTACCTCCATATCTACCACCTTCAAGTCCTCCTCCAATCTCCAACAATCATGGCCTCCAAGTGCATCTCCCGATCTGATCTATCACAACCTCAATGTGCATCCCCGAGTTTGCCGGATCACTGTCTGGGAGTTCATCGCTCAATTCACTCCCGTTCAGCTTCGAAGTGCATCTCCAACCTTGTTTGAACACTGCCTCCTAGTTTATCTCCAAACTCAGGCGATTATGGCCTACAAGTTCAGATGATCATGGCCTCCAACTGCATTTCCAATCCCGCTTGATCACCGCCTCTGGGTGCATCACAGAGTTCACTCGATCCTGGAGTCAAAATGCATCTCTAAACATGCCCAATTACAGCCTGGAAGTGTAACTCCAAACTCGCTCAATTGCAACCTCCATGTTCCCACAATCATGGCATCCGAGTGCAGCTCTCAACTTGCTCAATCACGGCCTCAGAGTGCATTTTTAATTTCACTCAATCATGGTCGCCACGTGTATCATTAAATTTGCCAAATTAGCTCCTCCAAGTTTGCATGATTGTGGCCTGTAAGTGTATCTCAAAACTCGCTCAATTACGGCCTCCTAGTGCATCGCTAAGTTCACACAATCACTGCCTCCAGGTGCATCTCCAATTAACACAATTACTGCCTCCACGTGCATCTCTCAGTTCTCTCAATCTGTGTCTCCGGGTGCTCCTCCAATTGTTAGGGGTTCTCCCTTAGCTGTGTTAATGATACATAAGTGGATCTCAGTGGGTACATACGGCTACAACTACGGTAGCACATATGCAAAACAGTGACTACGCAAAGCACGACATTATGATGGTCATCGATGCGATCTTTGGCAGGATTACACTTGGGCCACCGCTCGATCAATTAGCCACTAGTACTCTTGCACTAGCCGATTCAGCTGTGACGATGCAATTATGTCGCCATGACTGGGAAGTGAAAAATCTTCAGCAGTGCGCATAATTATTGGCCACACCTACTATATCTTATCCCGCAGGGCATCACACAGTTAAGTTGTGCTTACACAGAATTACGTGTGCAGTAGACAATAACGCATGATGCAAGAAAGAGGGATCTGCAATTCCATGCACTGAGTGGTGGGAAGAGCTTGTGGCACTCCACGGTCTACGGATGGTCGAGACCTAAGCATGCAGTGTCTGAGGGATCAATGGTATTGGCTGAAGATAAGAGGCCGGAAGTGACCCTGCTCATTGGTTTGAGTTAGTATGCATCGCAACGTCATACCAGTTTAATAATCGCAGGTATATGTGTCATTATCTACATTGGCAGAGTTTCGGTTGGTCGCCGATTAATCCTCTGAAGCAATGCCGAATACCCAGATCACGGCGAGGCAATGATTAGTGAAGAACTATTAATAAAGATTGCAATAAAGCACTGTTCAGGCTATGTGTCAGCAAATGTTCCAACTACTGAACAATACAGGAAACAAGATGTCAAAGTTGAGGTTATGCATTGTCAGTATGTTCGTTTGATATCTTGTTATGAGGATGGCCCGAAAAGGGTGCGTAATGCTTCAAAACCTCTCATGCATGAACACAATAACCTAAGGGAAGCGTGGCAACTGTCAATGAGGCATTCAAGATGTTCTTGGAGAGAAGCTATCAAGCAATCATGGTGCCATAGCAAGAATCCGAAGTCAAACATGAACTGAGGGTCCAAGAATCAAAAACTCACCTTGTCATGACAATGAGAAGAACAAGCTCTAGCAGTGAACAGTCACGGAAATCTACCAGCGAAGAAGACCATAAAATATTATTGCGTTTTAATGATACCTATATCTATATTATCATTATCAATTATTATTAGCATTGTAGTGGCAGCACCACAGCGTGGATGAGTTTTACCTTTGAAAACAATGCCGATATTCTTTGGGGGACTATTGTAAAATTCGTCAGCAAAAAACATTTCCGTCCGGGCGGAATGGCTCCGTCAGAGTGGACGCGCTCCGTCAGAGCCGTCAGAGACACCCCGGTGGCGGATTACTCCGTGCCCGGCGTCAATACCACGCGTCGCGTTGC
>Ga0307512_10000238_pt1 | contig 77748 bp, 73 predicted proteins | sample 14_EM_MG_FD_200267 | JGI IMG/M metagenome (GOLD analysis project Ga0307512, IMG submission 200267) | Populus trichocarpa ectomycorrhiza microbial communities from riparian zone in the Pacific Northwest, United States - 14_EM | ecosystem: Host-associated > Plants > Roots > Unclassified | place... | reverse complement strand
CGAAAAAATACCAACACAAATCAAAGCAGGGAGTCAGGCAATGTTGACAAAACATCCGCTATCAGGTGCGTATATAGAGGACTCGTTCTAATGTAACGGGCGGGGTCGGGCGCAGGTGATATGGATGTTGCAGGACTGAACTCGAAGTGCGTATCGAGGAACAAAGATCAAGATATGTTTCAAAGTCGTACTTATTGCTTGCTATACAAGAGAACGAGTAAAGAGAGAAGAAAAGGAAATCCTCCAACGCCAAACAACCTCTCTTTATATACAATCCGTTCGCTACCTTCGAATCATCCTCCATGCTTCGATGCACCAACCGAATAATCATCCCATGATCTTACACACCTGAAAACTCTTCTTATCAGTACAACCACGCCACATCATCCGACGTCGCAACACTTCTTCCTATGTCCTCATCTCTATCTTATCGTTTCACATTAATCCCACACCCTTTCACTAACTCCCTGCGATCCTCTGGAACCTTCGTCCCCGCTCCTCCTTAATGAGTGACCTTCCTTTCCCCTGGTTCCTACAATTCTCCTCGTATCCGATCACGGATGTAACCTATTACCTAATCTATTCCGTCGGGCCGTAACAGAGCCAGGACCAGGACAGGTACTAGCGCTACGAACGATGAACTGGACCGATGCATTAGCCTGAAAGGATATCCAGGTGGAGTACCGGTGGGTACCTGCCCATAAGGGAATCGAAGGCAATGAAGAAGCGGATCAACAGGCAACAAAGGCGGCTTATAAGCATTGCGGGAGTTATACCGAAACGCAAAATCCGCTACCGTTTTTAGATTATGTTTCTTTCACCCACGTTAGCCGAAGGTTGACTGAAGTGAAGTGGGAAGAAAGTAAGAAATAAATAAAAGAAATGCGGAAGAAGTCAAAGCACAGTTACCGGTATGATTTGGTGAAAAGGGGAGGTAACAGTGTGGTGATGGAAGCCAGAAAGACGATTGCGGCGAGATTTTATCAGCTTAAGTCAGGACATGCACTGATAGCGAAATATCTATTGCGGATCGGAAAAAGAAGAGATATGAAATGCTGGTGGTGCGGGCATGAGTATCAGACAACAGACCACCTTTTTAAGTGGTGTAAGAGATGGAAACGAGAACAAAAAAGGCTTTGGGTTGATGGGCAAGAGGGGGAAGATGGGTATGAGGGTGTCGAAAAGGTTTTGAAAAAGCCAAAGATTTCATTGCCAATGTCTCTCGTTTTTGCAGAAGAAAAATGTTCGCAGGCTCTGATGGATTTTTTATCTTGTACAGATGTCGGTAGAATTAGCGGAGTGGTGGAGGAGGCGGAAGACTCAGATCACGAGGAGTCGAGTGATGGGGGGGTGTAAAAGTTGATGTTGTTTTTTGGCGGTTTTTTCTTTTGTTTTAGGGAGAAGAGGACTCGCGACTTTGCTTTTGTTTCTTTACGTTACGGAAGAAGCGGGGAGGAAATATGTACGGGATATGCCATGGCCGCCAGCGGCCGAATGCAATATGATTACAAACAAACAAACGCCTATGATGGTCCCGCCCTGGCTGTCCACATTAGTCCCGGGCCTTCTGAAACCGACAAGTGTTCACTACATTACCAAGTGTCATGTGTCAAGGTTCGTACGAGATTTCGAGCGTGACGAATGTTTTCAATACCGAATGCCCAAGAGCGTGCTAAAGCCGCAATAAAATCTCTTCGGGCGGGCCCTCTGTGGTGCGTGACGTACGGAACTTAACGCTCGGTACAGTACTCTACCACAAACAACCAGCTTTTCCACGTTTCCTGCTCTTTTGGCAAAGAGACTCTGGCTAAGCGCTGAGGGTTGTACGAAGTGTATTGGCTGATGAGTTCGAGTCTGGCGGTGGCTTCGTTCGTAGCTGGGGAAGTGATGAAATCTCCAATTTAGCACTCAGAAAGAACACGAGCTGCTGTTGTGGCTGGGTCGCAAGTCGGTGATCTGGAGGTTCCTTCGAAAAGCCATGCTCGGCTTGGTGGTAGCAGGAGCGGATGTTGCTTCCGAAGTTAGCCGAAAGCTAGAATGATGAGAGTGATGAGTAGCAGTGTCCAAACCTGACGTACGGCTGTGATGTGCTTGAAACTTGTCGTCCAGTCGTGATGATTGACGGGGAGTGTCAAGGTTGACGGAAGGTGGTGTGATGATCAGAGAGCTCAGTAGGAACAACCCTCAAGTAGTCTCGTACCTAGCTTTACTTTGGGGTGAGCAACGAGGCAGGCTGGGTGCGAGCTTAACCTTTAAGCTAACTTTCAAGCTTTCGTGTTTTGGCTGTGGTCAGGTTATACTCTTCGCGCAGCTGCCGTGGTCATGAGTTATCACTCTCGATTGTAATGACGCCACCGCTTCCCGCTTCTCAGGGCTCGGCTACGTAGTATTCACCTGCTCGTCGAAAAATCAAGTATGAAACCCTAACTCTGCTGCGTTTCATGTGAGCCTTAGCGGAGTAAGGTTAGCAACTAAGTGCAATTCTATGTTTCCATGAACTAGACCGTGGCGGCTTCTATTCAAGGAAGAAGTTGCTTTTGCTCGCTATCTGTATGCAAGATACGGCATCTTCGGGTGAGATCACAGTCGCGCAATTGCGCAAGCGCGATTGGCGGGCAAGACTGTGAGCTCGGCGAAGCCCGAATGCTTGGTTTATACACCAGTGATAAAGTCCAGGTTGTACCAACTTGGTGCGTCGGCGATGAGTATCTATGACTTTAGATGAGTATCAGAACCCAAAGGATCGAGATTCGGTTTACCCGGTGGGTGCAGTCACATTGATATCTTATTTTCGTTACCAGCAAATTGAATTTGCACGTAAGTATATGTCTAGTTAATCCTGCCAGCAACAATGCGAATACTAACAAAGCACTTATACATAACGCGTGGGAATATACTATCTACACGCTTCTCCATCCTCTTTCTAGGATCGCGTTACGTTGTGGGATTTTGTGGATCAGCTGCTCTCTAATTGCAATTCTGCAGGCATTGGAGGTGTTTACGCCTCCACTCCATTTTGGGATCAGGAACAAGTCTTAAAAGCGCCGGCATATTCCTACTTTACTCTACGCTCGGAGAATACGCGCGTAGCACGCGGATATGTGGCCACAACAATGTTAACCCGGGGCTTTCTTCAAAATCGGTGCGAAGCGCTCTGTTTCCAGTTGATTGATATCGTCAGGGACCCTTCGCAATAATGAATATTCAGTTATTCAGTTAGGCGTGGGAGTTGTGGCGGGGTTCTTGTAGCCTACTACATCTCACAACTACCGCTATACGCTGCGGGCGTCAATTTTTGGCAGGAGACTCAAGATCTCAATGCATTTTGAGAGACCCCCACACACTATCAACCGTCAGAATCAAGTCCCTGAAGTTATTTCAATCACCTTAAATGATATATGCACGCCAACGCAACACAGCAAGCACCCGGCAAATAGAACCAAATTCGCATAACTTTGCTCGTATCTATGTACATACCATGGCAATGACGGACTTACCGCCGATTGCGGGGCAGGGGCAGCAGAAACTCCTACGTAGTTTAAATACACCGCACCGTCAGTTTGTGCAGCGACAACCGCATCCACAATGACAGACACCGCTCCATACCACGGTGAACTTCTCGAGGTCGACCCGGCCGTGGTATATCACCCGCTCCCTCCCCCCTTACTAGCACTAACACCTCTCAGCTAAGTAACGAAGAAAATGAGGACTACGCATCCTCTGGCTATGATACCTCAACGGCAAGCCTCAGCTCCTCCATCAATGAGTACATCTTCGAGAACGGTTTTCCCTCCCCCTTCCCCCTCCCTCTACCAATCGCTGATGAAAGTCAAGGCCGCCGCTACCATGCCTACTTCGGCGTCGACAAGAACCTGATGCCGACGGACGAGAAGGAGCAGGACCGTCTGGATATGCATCACGAAATCATGCTGCAGCTCCTCGGCGGAAAACTACATCTCGCACCGATCGACACCCCGCAGAAGATCCTCGACATCGGCACCGGTACTGGGATATGGGCGATTGATGCGGCGGATACATATCCGAGCGCGGAGGTGGTGGGGACAGATTTAAGGTGGGGGTGATTCTGTGGGCGCGAGACGGGGCTAATAAGAATGCAGCCCGATACAACCCGCCTGGGTGCCGCCAAACTGTAAATTCGAGGTCGACGATGCAGAAAAGGACTGGACGTTTGCGCCTGTACGCTTTCCCAACGACCATTATTGCGAGCGCCTCTTGACTGACGGGGACAGAATTCCTTCGACTTTATCCACTCGAGGAACCTATACCAGGCCATTAACGACTGGCCAAAACTTTTATCCGAGATCTACCGGTTCCTCCCCTCCCCCCCTTCTCCCCATGTCCGCTGACTCCCCCAAGTTGCGTAAAACCCGGCGCCTACGTCGAGCTAGCAGAGATGGGGATGTCCGGGTTCTCGGACGACAACACGGTGGGCACTGGGTCCCGGAACTACTGCGACAAGATGGACGAGGCGTTCATGTTGATGGGGCGACCGCAGGCATCAGCGGCGGCGCTGCGAGAGAAGCTAGAGACCGCAGGTTTCGTCGATGTGGTTGTTGAGAGCGTAAAGCAACCGTTTGGGCCGTGGCCAAGACAGAGAAAGATGAAGCAGATTGGGGCGATGGTGATGCTGAATGCTGAGGCGGGGTTGGAGGCTTATAGTATGTCGCTGCGGAGGAGGTACGGGTGGAGGCTAATGGGTGTACAGGTATGGCGATTTTTACCAGAGTCCTCGGAATGGAGGCGGAAAGTGCGAAGGCTCTGTGTGCTGGCGCTTGGAAGGATATTACGAATAAGAATCATCATGTGTATAATTTGTTGTGAGTGTTCCTCTTTGGATGAATGTTGATGGGTAGCTGACGAGGTGTAGTTTTATTGCGTATGGAAAGAAGCCGGAGAGGAAATGATAAATGTAGCGTAGTGTAGGCGAGAGATATCGGGTTCTTCCTTTCAGGACGTATATTTATGTCTCCCAAGCTTGTTTCGGCCTAAGGGTAAATTTGATATCGTATTTCTTCATCGACGTATGGATATTTTATGTATACCTAAGATTAGTACGTATTATTATGATTTTGGAAAGAAACCTGGAGGCTTTGAAGGTAAAATATATCGCTTCTCATACTCTCGTAATTTGATTCACAAATCATCACTCGCAATATCTAAAAACTATGTTACATATATGGATCACCGCCCTTTGTTAGGTTTATGGATCATGATATCATCGGGCTGACGACTCAGCTGGAGATGCCAGCTGAGTGCGCATGTATGTGTACAAGGCATACTCTGAATGCCGTATATAAGAGCATACAAGCTCCCACGTAGATAGACTGTATTAAGCCACTATACTTCTCTCTCACTATTGCAACATTATAAAGTGTTTATATGCCTAAAGTATACATACACAAATATACGTAGACCGCTGTGTTTTCTAGAAAATAGAGTGTGCGGCATAGATATATCTCTTGAGGGCTCACTGAGCGGTCAGTATTACTGTGAAGTGATCATTCATAATCATAACAGCGGAGGGGACTCTGTCTGCGTCTTCCTATGGGCCCGACTAGAATGAATTAAAGGGGCATTACGACTGGGGGAAGCAATAGGGCGAGTACGAAGATGGAAGCTGACGCCGCCACACGATTGTCTTGCAGACAGAAGGTTTTTAGGGGATTTCCACAACATACAACGGGCCAAACGCACAAGCTAAAGGGGGCATGTACGTAACTAGGTCATTGACCCGCACATCTCAGCTCCTAGATACCATTGTGCCTTGGGTTTAGGTGTTTATGTGTGAGCCCAGTTCTAGAGCATGACGATGTACGGATGCCCGTGAAGGGAGGCAACGTTTGATAACTACTTTTGCGACAAACCACAGCCCCCGTCACCTAAACCAAGACCCGGGCCGCATACCTAATATTATACGTCTGCATCCCCGGCACCGATCCCATCCTAACCCGATTCTGCGAAAACGGCCTAAATTTCATCGCCTTCTCCTGCACAACACTGAACCCAAACCCTTTATCCAGCAGCAAGTCATAAACCGCCTTCGCATACCCTGGTTCGATATTATATACCTGCGCTAGGTAGTTCTCCTGAATGACTGGGAAATCCACCAGCTTCAATGTAATAGCAGTGTTGTAGTGCAGATCCTTTCGATCCTGCTCACTCATTACGCGTGTGTACAGCTCCCGCGCTTGGTCATACTCTTTCAGCCTGCCCTCTAAGTAGCTGTGGCCTTGGCGAGAAACGATGTTGTCAGCGACGGCGTATGAGGTTTCAGCACAATCCAGACGGAACTTGTTGACGAAGCTGTTTGGGACGTAGTGTAGGTTTCCACAGGTATTTGCGTCGCTGCGGAGAGGGCCGGAGGAGTTGATAGAAGAGTAAGAGCTAGCCATAAATAAACAATTGACTGCAGTAATGTCAGTCGTTTTAGAGGAATTATAAATGGTTGTTGTTTTTCACAACCACATCGTAGTTTCCTTCCTCTGTATAATGCTTGATGGCGAATCCACGGGGATTGCGACCCGAGTTGGGAAATTCGCGCCCAAAGGTGACGGTGGAGAAACGAACAAAGACCGGTGTACGTTTCCCAGCCTTGTGCCATATCAATACCGAACTCGTCTCACAGTAGAGCTGAAATCTACCTTCGTGAGATGGGACATATCATGTGTGGCCTCGAAGTATCCAAAAGCACCCGAACCAGCAGGATGAACTATTCCTATCGCTGCATTAGCATCCCCATCCTCGCCGGAACAAAGATATCAAACATACTCTCCAGCGTCTTGGCGCCATTGAAGGTCTGCTGCTTCTGCAACAAAAATATATCGCTCACTAATGGGATATCGCCAACATTTTTGGAATGCGCGCCGTCCGACTACGGAATACCTTCGTTGTTGGTGAAATAAGGGGCATCGTCTTTCCTTTTCCCGCCTTCCATGACACCTGTAATCTTTGCTGCCACCACGGCGGACCCGTCATTGGCATACATGAAGGTGGAAACCTTTGCAGGGCATGAGTCCGCGCCGGCAGTACTTATGACCGATTGGACGACCTGCAGGGGTGTGTGAGTGGGTTCTTGCTGAATTGAGACATATTCGTGTGCTTTGAAAAATGTAGGAAAGGACATGGCGAGACGGTATATGAAGAGTTGTCGTTATCAGTGTGTTCTTGATGTTGACGGCTATTTTGACTGTAAATGTGTGGACATGACGATATCACGATACACAGTTCAGAGTTTCAAACTAACAGACAACCAGACTTTCAACACGAAAGGAATGAATTGACATTCTATGGTCGTGGATTGATTGGTTATACGTATACACCTGGACGGTAATGTGTTCCGTTTGCGTTCGTGCAGCCAGTGCAGTCAGCTCCAGGCATACTATATTGTGGGGACCTACCACGACGTTATTCCATTATCTTCTCACGTGATTCAATGGGCTACCTGCACACATGGTACTGTTTTCTGTTCGATTTCATGGCGTTAAGTGCTGAGCCATACATGCTTCTTCTCGCCGACACAAGATGCAATTCGAATTCCATATTGTCAAGACGGCAAAACAATCCGAGCTAGCGATTGATGTAGAGTACACACCTACAAGGTTGCCATGATATAAGCTGAGGAAAAGCTTTGGGGCGCTTTACTCCTGGCTACTGTTGAAACGCTGAAATAATTGGGATTGTTCCTGTCCCTAGCCCCTAACGTCATACCGGTATCCAACTCCTCTACGACCTCTCGCAATTGATGGTAACTGTTCCTGGCCAGCTGGTTGGGTCCCTACGTACAGTACGTGGACCGTTCAATCTAGTGTTGGCCACGAGACGGATTATCCTGGGGTTCCGTCCAGGGATATGAGCCCGGGATCGAAGAGATCCACAGGATGAGTATCCCGGGATGAGTCTTGCAAGGCCCGGGACTCCGTGAGTGTTTCTCAATGACCCGGATAGATGATGACCCACCGGATAACTGATGACCTTGGGCTATCGGATAATTAATAGCGCTGGTAAAGATACAGGGTTTCCCTTCTTCAATTGCTCTCATCATCTCCACTTTTGCCTGCCATAATATAAGGAAGGGGATTTCCCCCGACTTCCTGGGAGAAATTTGTAAACAAATTCAACCTTTTTTCAACGAAGCTTTGCTTCGCAAAGGGTCTTTAGTTGCTGAGAGTAGCTGCTTCGAGCCACGGTCACTATATTCCCTCGCTCGCCTCTAGCTCCACTGAATTTAAAAAAAGTACTCGTACAAAAACATTCTATACTTGTTCCTCGCCGAACAAATCAAACCTCAATCATCGCCGTCTAGCAAATGCAAAAACACCCACTCGGCGGAATAAACCTCCTTTCCGATTCGCCCTGCGTGACTAAACTATATATGAGTGTACATCCCGTGGCCAATAAACATCCAAGCACTCACAAGCTCTCAAACCAAAGGGACTTTCAAGTACTCTGCGATCTGTCTACGCCTATCGCCGACCAAATTGTGGGAGTGGTTGCAGCTCCAAATGGGCGGCAGCGGCCTGGCACTCGACAACTTCCCATCTGTAAGCATTGGATAACAGTACTTTGACCGTGAACCTACTTGTCATATGTGCGAGTTCGTGGCAACGGAGGATAGGCAATTGCTACTCCCCGTGGATATCTGAAGTGCTCGCGCTCACGGGCTCTGCTGTTTTACAGCTTAATTGGCAGCAAGTCTTGCCTGGAATTATTTAGGAGTTAGACAGAACGTTACCCAAAACAAAAACCACAAGGTTTACTTACTCCGCACGGATATGCCGGACATCTCGTTGCACTTGCTGGATATCTTGTTTGTTTGTTTTAATCATTCTGCATTCACTATAACTAGAGTATGGCAGTGCCCGATTTCCCCTCCCCCTCCGGATGGCCAGCTAGGTGGGGGAGCTCGCTGGATATCTTGTCGAATGCTCTGGAGTAGCTGGACAATCATGTCACTAGTGGGGGTTGAACGGTCTTTGACACTTCTCAACCAAGTGCGGGGGGATACTCCCCCTACTTACGTATATGTAGACAAAACGCGTCCATGGCCAAGCCTCACCCATTGTTTTACCTCTGCGCCATGTCTCCGTTCAACGTTCCGAACTGCAGCGTTCCAGGCCCATCCCTGCCTCAGAAGAATACTGTGTATTTTCCCAGATTTACTTTCACCGTTCCGCGTTCCAGCATCTAAAAACAGTAAGACTCCACATATCCTTGTTTATTGCTCTATAGGCAGTAGTCATATTATAATTGATTTTCGGTCATACATCTCCGAAACCCGCATTATTACACTGGGTTCAAAGTCATTCCGTGGTATCTTTTATAGGTGTATGTTAACATCTCTGTGCTGCAGTGCCTCTACAAAGCCTTGGGTTCATCTGACAGTTAATATCTCATCTGTTGAAATAGTATATTTGTGTAATTTTCGACCTGTGGTAATGTTTGACCAGAATTGTTAGCTCTCTGGTAGCATATTGGATGTACCCATTACTTCAAAATTGTGTGTGCTTGGCTAGCAATCTGACCATCCTTCGGGTACTTGATCACCATCATCAGTCAGTATCATGTTTGGACCACTGGATGAACATATTCGGTACCATTTCTACTCTGCATTTGAAGTTAATAATCCCTATACGCAGTAAAGAGGTTAACAATCGATGAAGCTAGCGCTACCCCAACCCATTAATATGTTATCGATATCCTGGGATCCTGGGCAAGACCTCCTCCAGGCTCTGGGACGACAAGATTGTGATATCTAAAGGATGAGGTATCCCCAGATCCGTTCTGAGATCTCCTGTCCCGTCACGTCCCGTCCCGAGACTAACGGTGCAATCACTGTGGTTCATACCATATCACTCACATATACCATTCGCTGGCCGCACCGTCATTGCTTTCACACGAGCTCACAGCGTCTTGTCTGGATATATAGAATATGCAAGATCAATCCGGGCCGCGGTAATCACTCATCACAACCCATCGCATCACTGGCTATCACTCACCAGTTCGCTACCCGCAACATCGCCGTAACATTATTCTCAAACATTGCTTAATTGATTTCATCCCAATGTATTCCCAATTCCACTCGCCCAAGCACAGAAAAATCTAAAATTTGGGCCATCGGCCACAAAAAGAAAAGAATGCTATGAAGTATATAATGCATGTAAATAGTTATCAAAACGCCGCATGAATCCATCCAGTTCCATGCCAGAATAGAAAATATAAAAACACCTCGGATGTATGCATATATAACGCCTTTTTCAGTTCTCATCTCGTCTCGCTGTAGCTCTCTGGGCACGAGAAAAATTCCCATCCATGCCCATATCCATGTCCATGTCCATTTCGTATCCATTCTTGACAACACTCCACTTCACACATCCCACGACCCCACATACCTTCAGTTACCACATACTACTCGACTTCTTCACCAACTTCCCTTTCTTTTTCGGCGCCGTCGACGCTGGTACATCACCCCCACCACCCCCGCTACTCCTGCTGCTGCCAAAGCTCAATCCCAAAAAGCTTTTCCTGCGGCTACTATTATCCAGCCTCTTCCCATTACTGTTGGCACTGGTGTTGTTAGGCACCGCCAACCCGCCGGGTGTACTATACCAGCCACCAACAACACTTGGCCTCTGCGGCTGCTGTGGTAATCTCTGTGGCTGTTGTTGGGTCCTGTGAGAATGTTGTGGCACCCTCTGCGGTTGATTCCGTTGCGGATGGCTGGCCCGACGTTGCATATTCTGCTCGTGCTCATAGACTCTACGTAGCCGTTCAGTTTCTGCGTCGATTCGTGCCTTCTCACGCACCTCCTCTTCTGCAAGCATGCGCCGAATCGCGGCTTGCTCGGCTTCGATTTTGCGGCGTTGCTCGGATTCGGCTTTACGGCGTTTCTCGGCCTCTGCTTTGCGCCGCTGCTCTGAGGCTAGGTGGCGTTGATTCTCGTCTACTGGAGGTACGCTGCGCTGGTGTTGATGTTGGTGTTGGTATTGCGGCTGCGGCTGCGGCTGCTGATTTTGGAATCGCTGCGCGAACGTTCCCCCATTTACAGCTTGCTGCTGTTGCTGCTGTTGTTGCTGAGGGGACACAACCACTGGCGGTGCAGGAGCGGGGTTGGGGGTGGTGGCTGCACCCACACTCGCGCCTCTCCCCCTTTGTTTCCCCCCCATATCCGGGGCATTAAAGATCATCGCCGTCGGCAAGAACCACACATCATTTATGACCCTGGCGCCCAGGAGTATAACCATCTCCAGACCCCTAAGATCCTCCATATCAACCCTTCGGAAATTACTCTCATAAACCACCAACTCCCCGCGTCCCGCCTTATCCCCTACCCCCGCATACATCGCCAATGCAATATCCGGCTCATCGCCCCCGGTCACTAATGAACACCGTAGCTGTGAGCGAGATAACATCCCGCCTTCTTTCCGCCAGCGGAAACGTAGTGTGTCGGTGACCGGCGGCGTGTACGTCGCGTCCAACGCGCTTTGGCTCGGAGGCGGGAATGAGTGTTTGGGCAAAGAAAACTCCCAGTAGCTCCCCCGCAGCGCTGAGTGGTGGTGTGTGAATGAGATTGAAGAGTCTGGGGCGAAGAGGTGGATTGTGAACTCTTTTGGTAGGACGACGCGCGGGGCAGAGTCTGCGGAGGGGACGAAGGTGAGTATGCTAGTTAGGGTGCCGTAGGTTATTGATGGGAAGTGCGCGTCGTGAAGGGAGATTGTGTAGGTGTTTGGTGGTGAGGTCGCGCGGGTGAGGGTATAGAGTTGCTGGGAGGGGGACCCGTTGGATTTGAAGGTGACATGGGTGGTGGTTGGAGAGGGGGATTTGGAGTCTGCGTAGATGAAGTGGTAGGCTGGGGGGTTAGTTGTGTGTGCGGAATTGTGGGGAGGGGAGGTACTTGGGAAGTTCTCGTCAAGGGGCATGGCGGTGGTGATGTCCGCTTAGGTAGTTGTGAATGCGACAAGTGTTGAGTTGTGAATACAGTAGGATCTGGCTTAAACAAGTGAAGTGTAGTATCGCTTTCTTTCTCTGTCGAGAGAGGAGAGAAGGAGAAGGAGAAGAAGAGGTGGAGGTAGCGTCGTAAGTTCGCTGTCTCGTATCACAGCATTGAGTGATCTGCCTTAACACCCCCTTGTCTGTCCAGTCTATCTTTAAACCCACGTTACATCACAACATCGGCTCCCTCGACGTACCACTTCCATTCGAGGCAGTGCACCAGCACCAGCAGCCGAGTCCCGGCGAATATATCTCTCCGCCTCGGGATCGTATGACCTTAAGGCTTCGAACGATTAGTTATCCAATCAGAATGGAAAAGTGAATGGACACGCTCATGCTCGAGCGCCTAGCTTGAGATAGCTGCGCTTAGCGGAATGTACAGGGCAGACACTGAGGTTGGGCGTGTCATGAGAGATCACTTCAGTTTGAGGCGATAGCAGTTGGTTGTCAACGTCTAGGACACATCGCTATCGAGTTTGTCGATACTTTGTTTTGTTTCACTCCGAATTCATCCGCGCACACTCCGCGCGTTTCTTCTATATCCGAGTTCCAAGCACTAGACCCTCGACTGTACCCTGTGTCGGGGATCTAATAATAACTTGGACCTCTACCACCACCACCTAATCCCACATCTGCCTAACATTCAAATTGACCCTCTTCCCCTTCATCCACGCCTTCCAGTGCTCGCAGCCTCCATCCCACTCCTCTAACTCCTCAGGACACGTTCCCGCCAGGATCTTTGGCACACTATGCCACGCCCATCTGGACTCACCACGCATCACCACCGCATCGCCCGAATTCAGCTGGACGGCCAGCACCTCCTCTTGATCCGCACAGCCAATCACAAATATGCCTGCACAGCCAACACTAATACTAACCAGGCCCCTGCCAACGCTCTCTGCAATATCTCTATGCGGCGCCAACTGATCCCCGGGTGAGTATAGATTTACGATCGCGGCCTGCGGCGTCACATCCACAAACAGCCCGTTGACCAGCTTCGCCACATCCTGTGGAAACGGCGGCGGCAGAGAGTCGGGATAACGCTTTGCTGTCCAGTCGTATTGTCCCCCCAGTGTCATCCAGCGTAGCTTCTTCCCCAGCGCCTGCGCTACTGTCAGTGGCTTGTGCAGCTCCGTGAGCGGCGGTAGAGACGTAGTTGGCGGAGTTGTGAACCAGTGGAAGGGATGCGGGAGTGTGTAGAAGGCGTGCAGGTTTGTGCAGTGCGTCTGCGTGTCGGTGAGAGCGTGGGTTAGCAGCGATGTGAGGAGGCAGGATTGCGTGCGGGTTGGGAAGATAGAGGGAACGAGGAGGAGTCCTGAGGTTTGTCAGCGAGGCGGAGAGATGGGGGGAGAGAGACGAACCAGGAACAGAGCTGTGAGTATAGATCGGTATGTCTTTCGTGTTATTGATTTTGTCGTGTTCAGTAGCAGGGCCGACTGCGTCCTCGAAACGTGCAAACACCTCCGCCGCTCGTGTGCCCGGTATCGTTCGCGAGAGCTTTAGCCGTTTCCGATGGTGCTCAGAGATGTAAGGAGATGCGAAGTCGAGGATGTCGGCATCATCGAGAGGGGATTTTTGCAGTTTCTTGTGGAAGGTGCGGATATGCGGTGGTGGTTGATGGTGGGCGTGGTCGAGCGGAGGAGGGGGCGGCGCATCGGGGGTGTCATCGGTAGACATAGACATGGTTACAGTTGCTGTTGATGGTTGGTTGATTGCTTGTTGTCAAACAAACACTCGCCCAATGAACACAACAAATAACAGATCAGACAGAGACAGAAACAGAAACACGGCAATTCAATTGTGATGAGGGCGTTTCGGAATCTGTCAACATTGTTGAAGATGAATATGGGAAAACACCGCTGGCACCACTCAATGCACTTGTTGGACATGATGCGCCTTTATGAGGCTGAAACATACAGTGTGTCCGCCCAAGACACACACGGTTGTTTACCTCACGTATTCACTGAACTCTCTTCGCTTCTCCTATCGAGGCTCACGGCAACACAGACGAAGAAAACAAAGGCGCAGACATCTTCCTCTCTCTCCTCCTACCGCCAAAATCACGAACAGCCCCCTTACCTCCCTTGGAAATCCTTGACAAGTTGAACTCCCTACTTCAAACCCCTCTTACCTTCCTCTACCTCCCCTCCACCCTCGTCTTCTCCCCAACAGCTCCCTCTCCTAACATCATCACCACCACGATACTAATCTCACTCATAACGACATACTACAATCATGGACGGCTATCAACGAATTGAAAAGATTGGTGAAGGTCTGTCTGTCTGCACCCCTCCCTTAGCATCTCGCCCTCCCCCTAACACTCCTCACCAGGTACCTATGGAGTCGTCTACAAAGCTAAAGACCTCAACAACCACAACCGCATTGTAGCCATGAAAAAGATCCGACTCGAAGCCGAAGACGAGGGTGTCCCTAGTACTGCCATCCGCGAGATCTCTCTGCTGAAAGAGATGAACGATCCCAACATTGTCAAGCTACTCAACATCATCGCCGAGGGCCACAAGGTCTACCTCGTGTTCGAATTCCTCGACCTCGACCTTAAGAAGTACATGGAGGCAATTCCACAGGGCATGGGACTGGGCGAGGACATGGTGAAGCGCTTCATGAACCAGCTAGTCTCGGGCGTAAAGTATTGCCATACGCACCGCATCCTGCACCGCGACCTCAAGCCGCAGAATCTACTCATCGACAAGGAAGGGAACCTGAAATTGGCGGATTTTGGATTGGCGAGGGCATTTGGTGTGCCATTGAGGACCTATACCCACGAGGTATATTTACAGCATACCGGACCGTGAACTACCTCGCTGACATGCAACAGGTTGTGACGCTGTGGTACCGCTCCCCCGAGATCCTTCTCGGTGGTAAGCAGTACTCTACCGGTGTGGATATGTGGAGCGTTGGTTGCATCTTTGCCGAGATGTGCACGCGCAAGGCTCTCTTTCCCGGCGACTCGGAAATCGATGAGATCTTCAAAATCTTCCGGTAAGCCCCTCACTGATAGAATACCAACCTATACTAAATGTGTATGTAGACTCCTGGGAACCCCCGACGAGAACATCTGGCCTGGCGTCACCTCATTCCCCGACTACAAGAGCTCGTTCCCGCAGTGGGCACGAGTCGAGACCGAGAAGATGGTGCCAAACCTTGAGCCGTCGGGCTTGGACCTGCTAGACGTCAGTCTTCCCGTCTCTCTACCTCGCATAACATCTCTAACAACCCACAGGCAATGCTTATCTACGATCCCGCTGGCCGCATCTCGGCGAAGCAAGCACTGCAGCACGAATACTTCATGACGGATGACAATGACATGATGTCGCCCGAGAGCAAACCCAAAGTTTTCCGGTGATCTTTTTTCATCTTGTAATTTTGCGCTGATTAAAACTCCCCCTATTGTTACCTTTTGTCATTTTTGGGATCTGCGGGGGCTGGAGAGACTGGAGAGAAATTGGGTTAAAAAGAAGAGAAGCTCTCGTTCATACCCATACATGCGTACTTTACTACTTACCTTTATACCCCCTTCTAGAAGCAACAAAAAAAAGCTAGCTTTGTATGGGGAGGAGAGTCATCTTACTTAAACGTTAACTACATATTGGTAGATTGTGTGGTGTAGAAGAGACAAATACTACCGTGGGTTTTCAATTCCAGTTTCTGCCTCGATTACTGGTGAATGTTCGGAATCGATTGAGGGTATCACTCGGCGAGTCTTCCATTTACGTTAGTCGGTCGAGTGAGTATTTATGGCGACTATAAAAACCGAGTGATATCTATCATTACCCCCCTCGTAAAATGCCATACATAGCCGCAAGCGGCCGAATGCTATATAATTACAACAAATCGCAAAAACAACACATCTAGGTATATACGTATCCGAAACACCAAAACACCAGGCACCAATACAAATATAATCTCTCCTTCATTCTACCCTTCCTCCCCCATCTCCTCTCGCTGTGTAAGCTCACAAAACACCCGCTTCATAATATCCTTGCTCTACCCGCACACATCAGCACTCACTCCTATCCTTTGGGGGGGGGACATACCTTATAAAGATTCACCAATCTCAACCGCTCATTATCCAGATGCGCCATATCGGAGCTCTGCCCACACGGCAAGTGAGCGGCAGGCGCCAAAAACTCCTTCTCCAGGAACCTCGCGCCTGGAATAGAGCCACCCTCACGAATATACAGCGGCTTCTTCCCACCAGGCCACGCCTGCATCACCGCACTCTCCAACGCCAAAAAAACGCGGTTCCCGCACTCGCCTAGCCATGGCTCTGCTTCGTGGTCGATGCTGACTGTGAGCTTATTGTTGTTTCCTGAGTAACAGTCGTGGAGGTATTTTACGAGCGAGGCTTTGATGACGTCGATTTCCTGGTCAGGTACGATTCGTAGGGATATGCTGGCGCTTGCGGAGCGGGGGATGATGGTGCTGTTTGATGGTCCCGAGACGTCAACGCGGTGGATTGTTAGGGATGGGAAACGCCATTTCGCCATGAGGTGGGCGGTGATGTCTGAAGTTGGAGTGTTTGCAAATGGGGATGCGGGGTTGTTGCGCAGTGCAGATGCGATGGGGGTGTACATTTCTGCTTCTTGTTTGGAGAGGGGACGCACGGGGTCGTAGAAGCCCGGGATGTTGACATGTGAGTTTTTTTCGCCGGAGAGTTTTGCAAGGAGCGATACGAGCTCTACGGTAGGTTCGCGGTTGAGCGAGGAGCCGTCAACGCCCGAGTGGAGGTCGGGTTTTTCGGATTCGACTGTGATAGTGGCGTGGATTACGCCGCGGAGGCCGTAGGTTAGGCATGGGGTTTCGTCGTCGAGCCAGTAGGAGTTTGCGAGAAGGATCCAGTCGATGGAGCCGATTAAGGGTTTGTGTTTTTGGACGGCCTGCCTAAAGCCCCAGCTCCCGCATTCTTCTTCGCCTTCGATTAGGAAGACGATGTCACCGTCGAGTTTTCCTGATTGCAAAAGTTCTCCGGCGGCGAAGATAGCGGCGAGACAGGGACCTTTGTTGTCGCTTACTCCCCGCCCGTAGAGGTAGCCATTGAGACCGGTGAGCTCGAAGGGATTGGTGTTCCAGCCCTTGCCCGCAACGGCGGGGATGACGTCGTAGTGAGTGTAGAAGAGGATGGTCTTACCTTTTCTCCCCCTCTGCTTCAACCCTGCTCCCGAAAAGCGCGCAAAGACCACAGGGTTGCGGCCATCCTCGGTGGGTAGCAGGGTAGCTGTCGCACCGAACCTTTTGAACAGAGTCTTCAAATATGTAGCGCCTCTCCTGCAGTCCTCGGCGCAGGTAGGATCCGAGGAGACGGTGCGGTACGATACTAGCTTCGAGAGCGCGGATAGGAGCTGGTCGTATTGGCTCCTTGCTGAGTATTTGGGCGCGGAGGCTTCGAAGACGGAAACATCGACATCCCAGATTGCGACGCAGTCATCGTTCCCGCCCGTGATGTAGAGGATTCTATTGTTTCTTGAAGTTGCGGCAGAGGCGAGGACAAGTCCCGAGTGTGCTTGCCAGCGCGAGATGCATTCGAAGCGTTGGTTCCATTTCTAACCTGTTAGCCTTGATCATACGCGGGAAAGAGAAGGAGATGTACTCGAACGTAACCACTCGCGCTCCCCGAAAAGATGCAGTCTCCTTTTACGCTGAGTGTAAGGACGTCGTCGCAATGTGCTTTGACGGTCCTCACAAGCTGCAGCGTGTCGAGATCCCAAATACAAATCTCGCCATCCGTCAACCCGCAGTACAGCAGCGTATCTTTGACGACCATACTCAGCACGCCCGAGTCCCCGCCTCTAAGCGTTTGCAGCTCTGATATACCGCCAGTTGCATCGTCAATGCTCCAGAGTTTAACATCTCCATCCCCACCGCCAGACAGCAACACCTCTCCCTCCCCTTGTCCGATCTGACTCGCCGGCACCAAGAGCATGCAGTAAACATAGCCAAAATGCGCGTACTGCACAATGTTACTCGGCTCGACTTCCAGCATCTTCATAGCAGTGCTCGCAACGGAAACCACACCATCTTCTTCGGGCCTAGGTGTACATCTTCCCCCGGGGCCCTTCGAATCGAAAAACCGATGGATACGCTTCGAAGGATGCGATGTGAGGGATGGTCTCCTCCTATCCTTCTTCTGCAGATCATACCATTGAATACTCGTATTCTGAGCGCCAAACCACGTCGTCTGTAGCAGCGACGAGAACGCGACACAAAAGACATCGCCGACGTCGAAGGTGGAGTATATAGTGTAAAGGTTCTCGAACGTTTCCGCATGCCACACTTGAATAATCGCATCTCCGGCAGAGGAGAACAGCAGTGACTGTTCCGCGGCCAAACACAGACAGAGCACACTACCGGAATGACCCTTCAGCGTATCCACGAGCTGGTAGGTTTCTATTGACCAGATCTAATTTCCGCGTCAGCACTGTTGGTGGCTAGTGAAGGAAAAGAACAGAATTGTACAAGAATCTCGCCGCTCTGACTCCCAGCATACACAAACTTCTCGCTCACGGCCAAGCTGAGAATACTTCTCTCATGTTTCACTCTGTGTAGCAACTTCGGACCCTCCGCCGCCTCGTCCTCAGCAGACCTCACAATTGGCGGGGGTGTCGCATTGCCATCTCTCGAACTATCCAGCCATTTCGGAAGTGGCGTCGGCGCTCGACTATTAGCATTGGCAGAGGAGGGGCACATCAAGGCTTCGTCTGCGGGGGTTTCCGAGGAGCTCGGACAATGGCTGTGAACTACGAACGGACGGCGATTGGTAGTGCAGACACGCTGGCAAAAAGGTTTTTGGGTTTGGAGGATGCAGGACTGGTGGTCAATCGGCGGTGGCGAGGGTGATGGAGGTAGAGGTAGAGGACTCGGTGGGTCTCTGAGTTGAAGAGCTGTTGTCGGTGATGCATTTTTTATTGCTAGGATGGTGGAAGTCATGGCTCGGATGGCGTCAGACATGAGATGAGCCGCGAAAGTATCCACGTTCCAGGTACAGAATACAGCTAGGATATCGAAAGGATGGAATATGTGAAAGAGTGTGTGAATTTCATGAAAATACGATAGGAATTGTGTATGCGGTGAAGTTGCTGGCGCCCCAATTTTACGCTCCTACGATCCCATTGAATAAAGGGAAGTTATGGCTTCATCTCTGGCAGCCCAATTATGCACTCGGAAGGGAAGGGTCTCGTGGACTTCCCGGATGCGGAATTGACAAATGGCCGTCGAGCCCTCAATTAAGGGCTGCTGCAGTATGCCGTGGGAAGCCGAATAGTGAGTGAATTCAGCTTTGAGGAAACAAGAAGCAGTAGCAGCAGCAGCTAAGAGGGTTATGCGTTGTTCTTGATTCATACCGAGCTCCCATAACCCATGTTCCCCGGCAGATCCCTCGCAGCATCAGTATCAGTCTCCTTCCTACCCTTCCTGTGAATAGATAGATATTCAATTCACAACATTTCTCCTCCGTATATATACAACCTTCTATTAAACAGCACCGTGATTACAGAAAGAAGAGTACTGTACCGAGCACGATGGTTCAGACGAGATTTTTGTCGTGACAGATTTTTTTCAATACCGAATGCCCAACAAGTGAGATGAAAGGAAAGATAGATAATGAAAGGCAAAGTATTCAAAGAAAGCCCGTTGTGGGGGATGACAAACAAGCATAGGCAACGCAGGATATATAAAGTAGAAGCAAAACTAAAGAGAATAGCTTGATTAATTATAACACACCTCCACGATTCCTCACTTCTTATCCAACAACGGACTCGTCTCGCTAGGCTGCGTCCTTCGATGTCTCGACGATGTCAACGATGTCGTTTCAGAGTCCTCGTCACTACTAGTGGTCTCGATGACTGTTTTCGGGACACCATCAACAACGCCCGTGCGCTCAATCAGGCTACCAGTTCTCGCCTTCTTACGATGCCCAGTTGGTCCGGGTGCACAAAGATATCTGTTCCCATCTCTGTCCCGGGAGTTTTCGTCGGAGTTCTTTTTGAGCATATTTGCACAGCTAAGGCCGTCTCTTTCTCTCCCATCGGCAGTACCATCGAAACGACCGTTGGCTCCGTAAATACCCGTCATTGTGGGGCGAGCCACGTCTTCTGATCTCCTAGATGGGTCGATATGTTTGATTTTGACAGTCTTACTTGTTGTTTCCCGAGGACGACCGGCAAGGTTGGCAGGGCCGAGTGTGAGATGTGCCATAACTTCGTCCGAAAGTCCACCTACTCTAGCACCGGAATGTTTGCGTCCTCGAGTCATTGCCCCCTCAACCGAAACGGGGGTGACAGAACGATTGACAGGCTCCGATGGTCCGGTAGTAATTAATAAGTCGGTAGATTGATCCGGATGAGCGGTACTTGCAACTGCCGAAGCAGTATTGGCCACAGCTTGCACATCCGCGTTGCGAGCAATGTACTGAGCCGAAATATGGCGCTTTGCAGCAGGGCTCAAGGTTAGGGGTGAAGGATGAAGTCGACGAATTGCCTTCTGGACGTCAATATAAACGTCGCTCTCATCAATAATTTCCTCGCCGATAAGCTCTTCGATAACGTCTTCGAGTGTAACCACGCCAAGGGCTCCATGATTCTCGCCGGGGAATTCAGACACAAGGACCATGTGAGATTTACCCTCTTGGAAAAAGTTGACAATATCTAGACAAGAAGTATCCTCGGCAGTTTCCGGAAGAGTGGCGAGGGGAAACTCCCCAACTTTTCGTGCATCCTCAGGGTCATAGGTGATAAGGACCTTAACCAAAAGCATGCCGACAAAGTTGGTCGGTTCACCTGGCGCATGGATTGGGATACGCGAATAACCGGCATATAAGATTTCATCCATAGTTTCTTCATCAAGCACGGTATCGGAAGCCATCGTAAAGACATCCTTGATAGGGGTCATGATCGCACCAACTGGCTTTTCCTTGAGGTCGAGCACCGCGGAGATGATAGTTACTTCATCCTGGTTGAGACGTTCCGAGGGGTGTGGACCCAAACTCTTGTGAAGAGTAACAAGCATCTTGAGACCAGCTTTTTTGTATACGGTACCGTGGTCTTCACCGAGAATATAGTCCAGAAGGAGGGCGGTGGGATACGCTACCGGGTACATGAGATACATCAGGAAAAGCACGAAACTCCAAAATGTTAGCAACTACAAGAACTTAGGATATAGACATACGGAGAAAACAAAGCTCCAACACTGAGGCCATATCGAACGCATACACTCTGTGGGATGATTTCGCCGAAAATGACTAGTTCCCTGTCAGCACTGTTTTTGACGGCCGTGCCGTTCACGATAAATCTTACCGATCAAGACAGTACTACTTAGAACCGCAGGCCATCCACCTCCGAGACTTCGGTCCAAAATGATGGGCAGAGTCTCGTTCGTCATGACATTGCTGAGCAAGAGTGTAACCAAAACCCAATGCTTCCCCCGTTTCAGTAACCTCAACACCTTGGTTGCGTTTTTCCGTTCATGGTCATCTCCCGACTGTTGTATGACTTGCAGATAGATTTCATCCTGACCCATTAACCTGCACAGATAGATAGTCATTAGCATCAATCCGAGCATCAGAACGCGTCGAACAAGTTCACCCTAGAGTCAACCCAGCAAATACCCCTCCGAGTACAACCAGGGTGAAGGCAACACTAACGTAGATCCAGAAGCCAGCCTCTTCCGGATCCTTCCCTTCCTTCATGACAAAGATGCTTGGAGGGACGTAGGTAGCAGGGTGCGAGCGAACGAGTTTTGGGAGGTTCGCGACGGCCATCAATCCCAGCTTCCCCAGCTTTTGAAAGCTGCCGCCTGAAACGAAAGTTGTGCCATGACGTAATGCGCCTGAGCGAAAAGAGGACGTCTGCATTCACGACCAATTATTTGTTGAAAAGGCTGAGAAAGTTGCGCTGCGAGAGTCAAGGTCAGTGGATGGGATTTGAAGGGTGAAGATTTGGTGGAAGGTTGGAATGAAAGAGCGGAAGGTTCAAGAAGCAAGATCCCGATAAGCTAATTAGTTATCTCCCAAGTATTCACAAAGTACCCTGGGTAATCCCTAAATCGGCATGGCGGGCTTGGCATAAACGGAAGGCGTCGCCAAATCAGTACTAATCACTCAGAGGAATCCGAGACGGTGGTTCTTGAATTTTATTCAGCACAGACTCAAGCTCCGAATCTTCACATCCCCACACCGAAAGGCAAATATTATCCCCAGTTTTGTATTTACGCTACGCCTCACCCGTAGCTGCTAAATCTACTGTACTATGCTTTTCCGCCGCAACTGCCACTGCCTGTGACTGTCATAACATTGCCAGTAAAGTTGCTGCATCTCGGAAATAAGTAAAGGAACGGAAACTGCAGCCATGCCATTCACCAACTCCAAAAGGACACAATCAGACAAGACAGATAAACCCATATTCGACCCACCTTTGCACCCCACCACCAAACCATCACCATAAACAAAACAAACCAGAAGAAAATAATAGAACCCATTTACCATCTGAGTAGGCTCGAGAAGGAAAAACACACGGCTTTTAAAACATAACCAAAGAACTGCTTTGTACAACCCATTTCCATCGTACAAACAACGCATCTTCTATTGCAAGAGAGGATCCCGGTAGTGTTTCTGCGAATTGGCCTGTCTGTTGACGCCACGTTCGAATTTTCTTCGGCCTCTGAGCTCCTCTGCTTGGCTGAGCTTAGTGAGCTTGGCAACATCGCGTTTTTGTGAGTCGGTGACTCCAAACATGCCGATGTGTCCACGCCTTGCCACCGCCCTAGCCTCCTCTCTCTGTTCCCGACGGTTGAGAAGGGCACCCTCCTCACCATTCTCTCCAACTCGAACTCCACCTTCTTCGTCATCAGCATCTTCGTCAGCCTGGGGGTGGTAGTCAATCGCACGGCGAGCAGGTACAATAGGATGGTCGCGGAGATGTTGGCGGTAATATCGCGCAAGGGAACGATGTCCAACAGAACGTCCAGATGGCAGATGAAGTTCATACTCATCGTGATAAATGTGGCTATGAGCGTGCGAGTGCCATCCATCCTGCATGCGATGACCGGTTCCTTCACGGCGGCCAGCTCCACGTACACGGTCAATAGGAATGGCGCCGAGCTCCAGGGAATCTATAGAGGTGTCCGAGTCTGTTTCCCATCCTTCGCCTTCACCGTTTACGTCTTCCCACTCTCCTTCTGCGGTAGTGTCGTTGGTTGAAGCCTCCGCCTCATCTGAGCTTGATGACTCCTCACCGGCATCGGAGTAGGTACTTCGGAAGTCGTAGAACTGGCCCAATTCGACCTGCTGCTCCTCCGTCTCAAACCCAAGCATTGTGTGTCCTTTATCCTGCATGTGAGTCCGGATTCCTTCAAGCCCTCCCTTCTGCTTGCTACAATACAAGCATTGGTTCCCAAAGGACAATTTCTGTCCAAGGTATTTAATCAATCCGGCAAGGTCGACAAGGTAGGAGGCCTCTGGAATGAAGAGACCGTGAGCCTTGGTCATGTGACTGACATTCAGGGTGAGTGTAGGAGAAACGTATGGGCAGAAGAGACAAGCCTCCAATGGAAGGGCAGCCTGTTTGGTTTCCTGAGACTCTGCAGGGGTTTCGGACTGTGTTGGCGTCGAGTCGCCGGAAATGTTGAGGGATTCGACCTTGTCTGCCAACGGCGCTACTTCCCCTGTGGCCGCTACTGGCTCTCCAAGGGAGAAAGTAGAACTAACAACACTCTCCGTCTCATCCTCCGCGTCCTGTTTCCGTGCGCCCACATCAACCCCTCTTCCACTACCTCCGGCACGGATTGCATTCATCTGTGCAGTAGCCACATTCTGACGATGCTTATGAGAGCCGAGGTGATTTACATAGCCGTTCTCAGAGTAGTATGTTTTGTTGCAAGCGGCGCACGACTTTTCGAATGTAGCCCGTTCATGTTCGAGACGAGTACTTGCCTGGGCGTTAAGGACCTTCTCGGCGAATGTTTCTGACGAAAGTGGTGGAAGCGAAGCGATCTTGCGCTTCAGATTGTATTGGCTACAATTATTAGTTTGAGGGCGGTAGACACCGAAGGCGAGGAATGAGAAGAGGGCGTACTGCCAGTCCGTGTGGTAGTGGTTTCGCTGAGCCTCATGGGAACGGAAGGCAACTTGGCACGTATTGCAGGTAAATGGATGTGTCGATGAAAGAGGTGCCTTCTGTTGCGGAGCAGACGTGTTTGCGGAAAGAACTGAGGCCATGGAGTGTGTTGTGTGCGTTTGTTATGGTATTATCGTAAGAGATTCGGTGATGGTGGAGTGGTGGTGGTTGAGAGCGACAGAGTCAAAGTTGCGGGTGCCGATTTGGAATACGAGTCTCGTAGTGGGGGTGGGGGGTGTCTGAGAGGGTCGAACAAGTGCGAGCGGAAAGAAGTGCGAGCCGAGTTGTTTTTAGGAAGAGAGAGAAAGACAGGAGGGAACCATAGAAGTACTAGAGGTAAGCGGTCTAGAAAAGCAGCTGTGTACTTTTCCTACGATTAATTTAATTTTCTAGTTGCCACTCACCTTATGCAAGCCAATCATCATCACTGACAAACGACGACTCATCACTCGCCCTAGACCCTCTGAACAAAGAGCACAATCGAAAGAAAGAACACGAAATGGAACGGAAATGGAACACAGTATAGTACAGAACCATAGGGCTTACCGTACCTTATCTCGCGATGCTTTGTCCCCTCTCGCCTGCAAAAGCAGCCCCAGCCCCGGTTCCAGTAGCATCTGGGTGTGAACCTGAGCATCTGGATGATCCCTTCAGATCGACAGCCCACGAGGAAATCGGCTTTTACAGATGTAGTACATATATGAAGTACATGCCTCTACATGCCAGCTCCTATCGGTCGAATACAACTCATTGATCCTCGTTCTTCTCTTCCTCCATCTTCGTCCTCTTCTTCACTTTCGTCCTCTTCTTCACCTTCGTCAATAATTATCTGATCTGTGACTTGCCTTGAAGAATTCGTGGGGTTTTTTTTGCCCCGCTTACCAACACGCACGGACTACTATGTAGGGCTACACTACTCTGCCTGATGACGAAGGTACCGCCGGGATACGATGATGAGTGATAGATGATTGGGAGACCGACAAGCATCCCGACTTCAGGGTGCTGAACCGACGTTCAATTGCCATCAGCCAGGTAACAGCGCGCCTAAACGGATCTCGAAATTCCCTCTGCTGCATATCGCCAACGAAACCACTTAGAGCTGCGTCGGCCCCACCACCAGCACAACAAACCTGTTGGTACGAAATGCACCCGAAAAAGAGGTAATGTGAGGCGATTCTTTCTTGTTGACATAGGTGCGCCCCAAAGCGATTCGTGGACGATGGATGAAGATACCGTCTCTTGATCAACGACTCTTCAACCACTCTCATTGCGGCATCAAAGACTTCATAATGTGCACGGATTGGAAAGCCCGGAAGTGGCACAAGAAAAAGGAAGATGCGGTAGACGGATATCAACGGCATACTCAACCAACGGATATTCAGCCAACGCACAAATCTCACAAGTAGGAACATTCCTAGGGTTTGTCTCGCTACAATAACCAAGTCTCAGTCAAGTAGCATATTACAGCCATTGCACATAGGACAGGACTTTATCTTGAAATACCTATTCTAGATCCGCCAGGACTAACTTTATCTGAAACGAGATATCTCGAGATGTTTGAATATTATCTTGAGATATATCGGGAACCTTTCAAAGCATTTCAAACATACTCAATTGAGGTCCGATTTGCTGCTAGTAGTTGGCTAGCTTCGATGACCAAGCGTGGTTCTTTGTCTAAGTAACAGCGAAGAATACCTAAGCCATAGACTCTCTACAACCATCTCCTTTCAGATCTCATGGTCATCTCTCACCTGCAGTTCATATGGGTGTAGGCGGAACCAGTTTGCCGGTATATCTATCACTGCGATTATCCTGATAAAGGGCTGACCCCGACAGCCGGAGAGAGAGGATTCGGAGTTAAAGGAACAAGTAGAGATTGAATTCCGGTCAGGAGCTTGATCTTTATATCATATGCACCAGATGGTGGTGAGCAGGTGGTGAGCAGGGTACCGGGTTTTCTCATAGGATTTGCAGTTAATAGAGTGCCTTTTCCCTCACATGCCCCCACTGATCTGGGGTTTCCTACTCGCATGAAACCGAGCGGTTGGGGCACGGGATATCTTAGTACCATAGCTGGTCTGGTCTCATGTGACGTTCCCGTGCGGTAATGGTTCTCTTTGAAGACGCAAATCCCTTCTCAAAGTGACTCATGATGACGCGGCGCAGTGCAAAATCCCACCGGTGAAGAACTTAGCAGCGGTAGATGCGGCATCGAGAGGATTGTGTGAGGCTAGTGCTGAAACCAGGAGCCTCGTCTTGGAGAATATATCCGGGCGATAATCTCGAAGATCCCCCAGAGTTTCAGAGGAACCCCACTCCCGGCGGGTAGGGACGGGGGCAGGAGACGAGACGTCTCGGATAAGACGGGTCCAGATATCTCGACGAGCACTGACATCCTCCTTTCTCTCCCCGCCTTCCCTCCTCGGAGACAGCTTCAGCCCTATTATCTACAGCTTGAGTGGATAACCTACTGAATACCGCTATCTCGAGAATTTTAGGACTGATCCCTCAAGTCAACTCTGTCTCTCGTCCCGTCTCTAGTGACCCATTTTTCTTGAGTTTTGTTACTCTGATATTGTCGCGACCCTCCAAAAGTATCGAATCGAAACACATCCTGCTCATAAAAACCCGGATTAGCACTCTCAATAGTGGCAGAGGGTTCGACACGCAACCCACCACTGCACGAGGCTGCCCTTGTGAACAACCTCCTGAACCTTCGACGAGGAAACCAGTATCGCGAAACGAAAAGCGTACGATGGGCGCATGACGATTTGAAGTTTTACGTTTGGGTTTGGGTCAAGAACGTTCCAACCCCAGAAACTCAGGCAATACATAGCTTGGCAATTAACCTAATTTACCCGACTCAACTACTTAAGTCTCATACATCCCCCGAAATTTTTCACAAAAGCCACGGCTTTTCTTCCTTATCACCCTCAACACATCAACACCACCGTTGTGGGCCATTAAATGGAAGCCTAGAAGAATATATACTTCGCATAATTTCGCTAACGGTGATTTCGGCATGCAATTTTGCGTACCACAACTTTTTTCACAAGTTTGATAGTAGTTGTGCGAACATTTGAAGAGATGGGCAAAATTAGGCTTCGAGGCGGCTGTTGGGTCGTACCGTGCTACACATACATACTGACTCCTCCAATCCTCATTCGGTTGATGAGTGGAAAAGGACTTCTTCACCCTATGCAGAGAGCCACACGAGTACCGTTCAATCCCATCAAGCAGAGGCGCCTGAGTATGGTGCGCCTCCGACATGCTTTATCTCCAGCAAACCCGGCCACATCCCCGTTGGGATTACAGAGAAGAGGTATAATCATACATCCTTCGGGAAGGCCACGAGGGCTTGTTTAGGACAGAATGCAACTGTCTCATCGGTTTGATGGACTTGTGGGGTGCTTGGGATGCTGCCGGTCCGTGGGTGGGGAATGGAAAAGATGTTGTATGGGTCCCGAAAAGACGGCTATCAGTGCCTGTGTTTTAACCAAAACTCATTTCGTCCATATCAATCACTCGTTTCCAACAGCCAAGTCTCGCTTATCTATCTGGAGAAACAAACCTTGTGTATATCTCCCGTCAGTTTCCCATGGAATAATACGTCAACAAGCTTCCCCAGCACTTGTACGCTAACTGTACTCTATCTGTACGATTAGTTTTTTTCACCGTCAAATTGCCCTGCATAACGATAAGGTGGTGATTGTTGTACTCCATGTAGTGAAACCCCACGAACACTGGGCAGAAAATCTCTTTCATGTTACAGCCGGCATGACCACATACCGGAATGGGAAGTTCAAACAAGAAGGAAGACATGCCATATGTAGCCAAGGTGTGACGACACCCATCCGTGTCATCCATCAACCTTACGGGAAAGTCATCCGCACCTGACCCCACGGTGGATGAAACTCAACCCCGCCAGCGCGGAACGCCAATTCTCCGAGGCGGGGTGGATGGTGTTGCTTCTTGCAGCATAGATTGCGTTCAGAATCCTGTGATGGACGTGGCATGGTGGGATTGTCGCCATTCTAGCTTTGTGAGACATCTGGACAAATAAACGTTCCTCTCACTATGTAGATAGATATTCAACAGCTGAAAGGAGACCGGACGCTGTTGCACGTTCTAGTGTTATACGGGCGAATACAAGGTGATTACAAACAAACGAAAACTTTCTGGTGTTCGGTCACTCGCTCATGCTACGGCTCTAGTGATAGCGAGTGATACCCCACCACAGAAACATATCTCATGCTCAAGCCTCTGCATCGATTCCCTAGGTATCACAGATCCCTCCTATGTTATGTAAGTATCCAGTGGAATGCTTACACGTACTGATGTCGGGGCAGAAGGTACTGTACCGATAGATAAGGTTAGGATATCATCTTTTTAGTACTGACTTAGGGGGTGTTATCAAGGAGCTGTACCTAGACAGATTTGTGCTGTCATCTTGCCATTCGAAGGCGGGGGTTCTTAAGAATAAGTTGTTGATTGGGTGTTCTCGGCTATCGGATCTCTGAAACCCTGAGACTTCAATGCCAACTGCCAACTGTATTGAATTGCACCGGTGATCTTATGGGATTTTCTATTTGCCCAACTTGCTCATACATAATTCGTCCTAGGCCGTTGTAATTTAACCTTTGTACTGACATTTTGCTCCCGTATCTCCACCAGATTTGTCATTCCTAGGCAGCCATCCAAACTTCATCTATCGGTACAGTAGTGGAAACCGCCCACTTGTTTTTCAATTACCTCCATCACACACTAGCACTCACCCCAGTGATCCGAATCCAAGCCTAATAAATAGCACCACAAGATCACATCAACCCGTGCCAGAGCCACGAAATAGAAAGTCGAGTGAGTAACTATGTTTGCCTTAGGAATGGTTTGGGGTTTCAGTTTTAGAGCAGTCCATATTGTATCGGGGTAAGATCTTATGCCTATTGTTCTTCTCAGATCTCAGCTCCAGTTTCAATTGATCTGATCTGTATAGTGCTGCTGACTACATAAAGCACTAGAAAACTGACTCTTATGGCTGTACAGAATGACTCCCAACACCTCAAAAAGTCGCTTTTCAAGTCTAAGCATCATAGATAAGGAAAAGATGACCGTCCAAACGCTCCACTTAAGTACCATAATGAATTGTCAGTTTATTTTCTGATAGTCTGGATTGAGGCTGTGTAACTTGTAGCCCCATATTCGTAACACATGTAAAACAGGGGTTAACTCGATTCACGAGCAAGCTGCTGGATGGAAGGTCTATATAACTGCACAGCCTCATGGATTTCACGGCAATAAAGCACAAAGTGTAAGTATCTCCATGGACGATTGCATAGCAAACCTCTTCTCACCCGAAGAATTGATCCAGCTCGAATTCCTGCGCGACGAAGAAATCGACGAGCTCATAGCTGCCAACTTACTCGGCGAAGAGGAACGCACAAACCCCATTCTCCGCGATGTCCTCACCTTCCAATACCCCGAACTCACTCTCAACATCACAACCGGGGCGCACTACCCCGTCTTTCCTCTGCATTGGAACATCGAAAACCACACCCTTCCTAGGACCGTAGTCCACTATCTACGTAATGCGTTAACAGACATCATGACGCAAATCAATAAAGTCAACACCCTCTCCGCTTGGCAGAGCCGGGAGTCGTCAGAGTACGGAATCTACCAGCGAGAAATGGCGGTGTTGCAGCTTGTACAAGAGACTGTCTCACATCTCAACTCCTATCGCGAATCAGAGCGTGAAAAGGTAACAGGGCGTGAAACCCCTCAGGCCAGCGATGACATCGACTCTACCGCTTCTCTGCTCCCCAATATCGAAGCTATGGACATCACCAATGCCAGCGCAGGTAGCGCATACAGCATCCTCAGCAAAACAGTGCAAGAGATCTGCGAGATGCTCCCGTCCGACTACCGCGTCACACATGTCGAGAAAGTAATTCGTAAAGACCTCCAAAAGCGCTTCTTTGCGCACCGGGAAGAAATGCAGCGAGAAATCTCCGCCCTATCCGACAGCGAGCTCAAAAAGTTTGTTCCCGCTGAATATCGGCATGGCAAAGGCAGGCTCGACCATGCGCATTGGGTGCGGGAGGGACCCGGCCACGTATGACATTCCACGGTACCCCACGCCACAAGGTCGCCAATATCGTACGCCGAGGGTTTCTAAAGCCTGGATCGGTCGACCCAGGAACGGGCCAAGTCCTGGGCGTGCGCTGTGGCTCTACCTACGGGTGTGGAATCTATTCCTCGCCGTCTGCCGAGTTTGCACTCAACTATTCGGATACCGAGTGTCGTCCTACTCCCGCGAAGGAGCTCTTTGGCCTCAAGCTCTTCGTGTGTGCCGTCCTGATGGGTCGCACCGCAGCGATGTATCGCGATGACAACTGGCGGGACCAGAGCAAGCCGTACCTTGGTGCTGATTCCCACGTCGCAAATGGTAATATGGAGTATATTGTGTTCTCGCCGGCACAGATCCTACCGTGTTATGTCATTCATCTGGACTGGGGCGAGAATAATAAGTACCATATCGTAGATGATGACAACATGTTCGGCCATCTCGCCCAGATCCGCAGGAAGCAGGCGCTGGCGGCCCGCGCAGCAAAGTTTTTTCCTTTCGGCTTTGGGTCCGCAACGGGGTCCCGGTTTGTGGTTGAAGATGTGGCTGGGGTGGATGAAGATGAGGAGGAGCATGGCGAGTTTCAGGAGCTTAGAGTGGATGGATATGGTGAGGGTGGTATCGGGTTCTGGCAATGGGTCGGAATGGAGGCGAGAGATCAGTATTATCAGGAAAGGACCGCGAAGAAATGAAGCCAAATAAAGGCGGACATCGCTCTTAGGAGCAATGTCGTGGAAGATTTCCGCTGAGCTTGCGAGGTGCGGAAGGCAATGTGAGCTTTCAATGCGGCGCCACCATCCTCTGCCTAGCGTTCCTATCAAGCACTCCCCTAGAAGCACAGGATACAGAGCAAATGGAATACTGGCGGTTCATAGAAGCGGCCACCTCCTAGGTGCTAGTAGGAAACTGCAATTGACCTTAGTAAGGAGAGCAGATACACAAAGGAGTGTTTCATAAGAGACGGGAAAAAGAACCGACTGGATGCATTCAACGGAAACCAGAGGGAGAGGAAAAAACCCAGCTGTCATGCATGACACTTTGAGGTTGACATGAAAGCGACGGTTCTGTTGTAGCTATAACCCTCCACCACCCAATCAGTCCCTCATCGCATGAACCGGCAGAAGCGAACCCAGGCATGCGTAGCAATCCGAGCGATCATACCGAAACAGCAGCAGCACAACGGTAATAGGTGGATTCTTAAGCTACTCAGATGCACCCTTCGCAAACAAATCAAACGTGTCAAGTGTGTTGATTTGCCTTAACTTCCAATCTCGATCAAGTCCGTATTCATACATCTGCAGAGTACGCCTTTACCGTCGCCACAATGCGCCGCACAGACCCTCTCACCTACCCGCGCTTCACGGCGGCAAAAGATAGTCCGTTGGTCCACGAGTTCGGGTGAAAACAGATGACTTCCAATCCACCACTACTACTACTAACAGTTTGTCTCTCAAATTAATAGTACATTTCCTAATCGTCTCACATAACACAAGCCCATAAGGAAACAAGGATAAGGAGTCGGGGGGAAGATGGATAGCGTGTGTGTTCACTCTCAATAGACGGTGAGAACCGACTGTTTCTGTTTCCGTGTTGAAGGTCGATTGATGGTGTAAGTACATCACAACCCCGCAGTAATGTGTTTTGCTCAGGGCTTGGAGTGCGGGAGTAAACTGGTCATATCTTCACCCGATCCCTCTTTGCAGCTTTTGAGGTTACTGTAGTTTGCTTCCTCATTTTTCTGTCAGCAACGCAACGGTAATTGGCTCCATGGCAGTGGTAGCGGTGGGGGTGTGGTGGGGGTGCGATAATGAATACACCTGGTTGAACCTCTCTCCCGAGTCTAGTAGAAATGCATAAGTTGATCGGTATCTCGAACCTATATAAACACACTACCGCAACTGGATATAGTTTAGACAGGAATGTCGCCCTTATAGTCGTTATGACACATCGAAACCGTGACATCTCCGGGTCGTCACAAAGATAAATGGTGTTCATGATGGCTATTGGGTAATCAAGATCCACCACCATCCAGGCTGTCCGGGTATTCCATCCATGAAGCTTAACAGCTCCGCATAACTCTATCCATCGTTGACACAATCCAAGCTCAGTCCTGAAGGAAGTAATCCTAGATGTGAAGAGCTACAGAATGCGTAGCAAATGATCTTCCAAGAAAACGAATTTCTCGTCGAAGTCGCTGTGAGTCATCGTGACAAGAACCGAGCTCCTTCTCGTCCCTCGAAACAGTATCTAGAGCGTTTTTTCGCTTCTTCCACCGGCCATTGCGAGGGCAACTGCAGGCAGTGAGTGACCGGGCTAAACAAGCTGAGCAGGGTTTGCGGGTGAACAGGGGAGGGGGGCCGGAAAGAAAGGCAATACATACAAACAAAATCAAACTCGGAAGAACCACAAACAGGCAATCGGTGCGAGCCGCTGGCTATTGTCTCCGGGCATATATATAGCTGCATCAAAAGCCTGACTTCGTACTGTACGCAATAAAATCTACCCCAGTCCTTGTAGCCGGTCAAGTTGGGAATTCCGGAGATACCAGTGCAGTAGCACCCCCGGCATCAATCGACCCGGAACAGGGAGGTTGCCAGGTGAATTTGCGGCAGCAGAGCCATCCGAGATTGGTACGTGTACTTCAAGACCGATAGGCAACATTGATTTTTGAACCAGACGTTTGGTCGAAGAACACAAAAACCCGCAGCTGCGCCCTGCTGGGTTTGGGGTTCGAGATGTTGAAACGTTAGGACAGATGTATGTAGTGTGGGAAAGATTGGAGCGAGATTCTCTCCTTTGAATGATGTTTCAAACAACCCCCACTTAATATACTCGGCCCGATTTCTCGAGGAACCCTGGCTGCTCCCTTCCGGAATTCTCCTACCACCGACTCCCGTTTGGGTGAAACTCGTACCGATGATGAAAGGCGCAATACTGCCTAGCCACAACTTCCAGGTTCCAGTGTAGTGACTCCACCATATCGGTAGGTGAGTAGAGGACGACACAAGTGCCTACAACCAGCCCTAAACCGGAGTGGACAACATGCTAATGTAGCAGAAGTCGCGCAAGAGAGCATCCAGATTGTCAGGCAGCTCTTGCGGGCAGGAATTTCGCTGACGGCTCCTCTCTGCGAGGGCTAACTTACGAGCGCAGATGTTGGAATTGCATTCGGTGATTGGTGGCCAAAGAGATTTCCTGACCGTGAAATTTTGCAAGTAAAGGTTAATTCCCTCGTGTGATAGGTATTGGCCGATAGGATTGAGGTGTCCAATCAAGCGTTGCTTCTTTAGTGATAGACGGAGGCGATGGTTTCTAATGGAAGACGTGCCAACGATAGCTCGACGGATAAACTTTTTTCCTAACCTTGATGTGTGACCATTGGCTTAGCCTCCGCGCTTGATACAGACTTGTTGTTAAGGTTGGCTTTTGATTTGTTCTGCGGTAATCTTCAGGTGATGGTACAATGAAGATAGAGGATGCAGTCATTATCGGATTGAAACGGGGCGTGGTGGGTGTGGGTGGGGTACGTAACGGGGCGGGGTGGAGTAGACTTTTTGCTGAGGCTTTTAACTGTGGTCACTTCATGATAGATATCTCCAAATTTGGCCGCGTTTGATCTTCCTCATCGTGTCCAAGGCTCTTTTGCTAGCGGCGGCTGCAAAGAAGCTTCCATCGGATGGAACTTCCAATGGGGACGAGTACTTATCTGTGACATCGGCTTGTGAATGAATACCTACGCGAATGTGCGAAGTGGGCTCACCCGCTAAAATCCGATTTATTGCTTCAGCTTTCCTCCCCTCTAAATCCTCCCCCTCTTCTTGCCACCACCCACAACACACTCTCTCTGTTCCATTGAACCCCTCCGCTGAGAACCACCCGACCGTTATCGGAGAGTCTGACTCCGACAATGCCGTTCATCCAGAGAGGTCCGACTCATGATATCCCATATCTCGATATCCGGTATTCCCCCGCTACCGCCAGCTCACCCCACCATCACCCGACTTCATGCGGAAACGCTAACATGAATTGGATGGGATAGGTTGGACGACGATGTAGCGGTATTGCGCGGCAGCGTAGACGAAAGCACCGGCGCACTACTGAAAGGTCACATCGCGCTGTGTGTGCACGACACGGTGGCGATCAAAAGCATCACGCTAGTGTTGCAGGGAGTTAAAAGACTACAGTGAGTTCAGTGCAGTGATCGCGACTACAACCTCCGGTCCCTGGCGAAATTTGAAGGTGGGAGACAGAAGGGCTAATACATTGGAAAGTTGGAGTGAGCGCCCACCGAATCCCGTTGGTGGACTTGCAACGGCCAACTCACGGACAGTAAAACACGAGGAAATATTTTACGAGAAGAAGTGGAACTTCTTAGAGGGCAACTGCCACACTGCATTTACCATCAAGCCAAACAACTACGAATACCCGTTCCAGCAGATCTTGGATGGAGGTGAGTTCCCGGTGAATTATTACAAGGGAGGAACTGATGAGGGTAGACCTTCCGGAGTCTGTGGAGGGTCTGGGGAACGCACATATCATCTACAGGCTGAAAGCTAGAGTGGTGAGGGGGAAATTTAGTCATGATATCACAGCCAAGAAGGTATATCGCTTTAAAGTTCGGGTAAGAGGTTGACTAATGTTATACAGCATCTGAGAGTTATTCGAACGCTCGCGCGCGAATCGATGGAGTTGACGCAGACGATGGTAAGCGGAATCTATGATGCATCTGCATTAGCAACTAACCATGGTAGTCTGTCGAGAACCTCTGGCCAAACAAAGTCGAATACTCAATCAGCATTCCCACCAAGGCGGTAGTCTTCGGCACCTGCATCCCGATCGACATCGTCCTCGTCCCTTTACTGAAAGGCCTCACTATTGGAAAAGTCATCTGCGCACTGAAAGAGATACACTCACTGTCATGCCCACAAAAAACTAGTGTGAAAACCGATACCCGGCATATTCTATCCCAAACGTTTACGTCTGGAACGTCGGACGAGGATAGCGGGGATGATTTGGGACGATGGGTTATGCATGAGCGCGTCACACTGCCGAAGAGCCTAAACGTATGCGTGCAGGATTGTGAGGTCCCGTCAATAAAGATAAGGCATAAGTAAGCGATCTCCAATCGTTACTGACTTTAGGCTCCTGCTAATCATGCACGATTAATGAACAGACTCAAGTTTACAATTCAACTCCACAATCCCGACGGTCACATGTCTGAGCTCCGTGCTTCCCTCCCAGTAGTGCTCTTCATCTCCCCACACTACCTTATGGACGACACCAACCGTATCCCCTCCGACATCGCTGCCGCCGCCAACCTATCCGAGCTCTCCAACGCACCCCCTCGATACGACGAACACTATCTCGACCGCCTCTACGAAAACCTCCCCCGCGACAACTTCGACACCCCCCTACCATCCGGCGCAAACACGCCCATGCTCCTAAGCCGTAACAACTCCATCGACAATCTCGCCTCACTAGCCAACATCGAGCCGATACGGCTCCCCGACGCCAACTCGGGGCGCTGGCGCAACAGCTCCCACGGAAGCACAACCCCCACCAGTACCCCCGGCACCGCACTCCCAACCACCTCCGACGACACCCATACAGGTGACTACTTCTCATCACACACGCACACACCCCACAGCGGCCGCAGCTCCCGCGCGCCCTCGCCCCCTCCGCCCCCACCACTACTAGAAGACCTCTCCCGCGTCCCCTCCTACACCACCGCCGTTCGCACGGGAACAAGAAACCTCACCGACGTACCGCTGTACGAAGACGGCGGGATGGACATCAGCGTTCGCAGCGCACCCGTGAGCCCGCAGGGCTCCCCGCCATCCGAGGGTGGGTTTCTGAATATGAGCCGACCTCGGTTACTGGGTCGCACCAGTACAGGCTCGCGGCACTACCATCACCGCAATCACGGCGAGGAGGAGAGTGAGGGAGGGGGGATGGGAAGACGCACGCAGAGTTCGCATCATTTACATAGTTTGGGGGATTTACTAGAGGGGTTGAGAGGGTAGGGTAGAGGCATAGATGGATTTGGCGTTTTTGTTACTTGCATTGTTGGTGTTTGGGTAGATGGGAATAGATTGCGTTGATTTATTGGGGATTGAAGGCTGAGGAAGAGCAATGATGTAGCTTGGCTTGTAATCTACTCTGTTCTAGGTATGATACATGTATTTAAACTCTGTATATACGGGTGCAATAGATTTCTGGAGATTAATGCAATGTGGGGAATCACTGCATAGTATTGGTTGAATGAAATTTGGGAATCACGAATGTATGGTATGTCACCTGCTGACTGGGAAGGTGGAACCGATTCAGGATACTCCTCGTCGGAACAAACAGGAAAGTTCTGATACAATATCACTCATAAAGGTAGTGGCGCAGACAAACCCCATCCATCGGGGAAACATCGGATTCGTCATTGCGAACAAAATATAGGTTTCAGCGTCCATGTCACGAATTCTAACTTAGCCACAGTGTGACTTGCTATTCGCGGATTATTCGCAGCCCAAATCAGACCACCGCTGTAGGGAATATCCAAAGTCACAAGCAGGGTTGGGCACGGGGACGTGGAAACCTGAGGTGCTTGATGGCCACGGCGCAAATTTCTACCGATATTTGTTGCAATCTGTAGTGGCGCAGGGAAAGAAAGATCCCATCGGGATTCCCGAATAAGTCTCCTGACAAGTTCCAACGTCCTGCTGCGATCACAAAGTTGAATCCGACATTTTATTCGCAGAGCAAATTAGTATTAAACCTAACCTGCTAACATCGCTGTGACGGATCCAATCCACACAGCCACCCTACTGATGACGTGGAAGGATGTGGTACCTCAGGTATGTACTGGATTGTCCTCATATGATATTGGAATATGCCGCCCACGCACAGCCGCATCCACATGACTCCCGGCCACCGCAGCACTCTTCCATCCTGAGTGTGAATGTTGGATCTCCAGTTTGAATACACCGCCGTCGGCAACCTGAGGATGAATGTTGGATCCACAGTTTGAATACACCGCCGTCGGCAACCTGAGTGGCGGCAGGTTGTGGAGTGTTGGTTCCTCAGTAGCTGCGCCTCGTTAGGCAGGACTACCTAGATCCCCTTTGCAACGTGGTATTCTACTTCTGTCGCTATAGATGTTGAAATCCTTACCGCCATGTGGGACCCTTAGATAAAAGATATTTGCGGTAGGCTATGGGTGGTAAAAATCCAGAACCCAGAATTGGAAAGTTATGTGTAGTGGCAGCTTAGGAAACTTATGGCCGGTACTTCGCGAACAAGTTCCAACATTTTCAGCCACAGCTGCATTCACTATGACACTTTATTCGACTTATTTGCGGCAAATTAAACCAACATCGTTGTAGGGAATACCTAGACTTGCTCGTATAGCTAGCCGTTTCCTGTACAGCCAGCAGTTTCCTTTGAAATTGGATACTGAGAAGTGGAAGAACGTGGAAGGTAACTTCAGGTATTTAATGGCGACAGCAGTGTATCCAATACAAGCCTTTGGATTAGTAATGCTCCAATTATGTAGAATCGAGAAATGTGTAATCCGGGAAAGAACTCTAAGCATGAGAGTAGTGAGGGGTATCTCTTTGCTGCACCATCCACAAAATAGCTACTCCAAAGAGTACTCATACGCAGCCGCATCCACCTGACTCTACTTCCGCTACCAGGGATGTTGTAATCCTCAGTTCGAATAAGATGCGGTAGGTAGCCTCAGGCAAAATATTGGCGGACAGGTGTAGGGGGTATTGGGTTTTCGCGCAAACCGCCCGTTGGGGTGGGTACCCTATTTCCGCTGGTACAGATATTGGGTCCTGAGTCCCAATAGGAAACCTCAGGCAAAAACATTGGCGGACGGGCGTGGGTGTTGGATATACGAAGCCGCAATGTGATGCAAAAACTCGGGTAAAGTTGCGTAGGTATTTTACAGTATAGTATTTGGATGGTGGCAGCTTAGAGAAGTACTCAGGATACTCTAGGTGGCGGTATTGATATACACAGTCACAGCGTGACGTGGTGCGGCTTGAGGGAAATTTTGTATCATACCGGTAGAGTACCACGTCCTACAAGAGTGGGGAACCGTATACACTGGGTGGAAAGAGGGGATGTTAGGATGTCGGGATACTCGGTCCGTATCTTTGCCCAGCTGCGTGGTAACCTGAGGATGGAAGGGCGTGTTATGTTGGCGGGCAGTCGGTGTGGAGGATGTTTCACAAGGCTCCAGGAAAGAAGGATGAAAGAATATTATTTTTCCAAATTAAAAGCAAAAGATTGGAAACGAAACAAAACGTGGTGCGGGATTGGGACATCCTGGGATCGTAGATTTGGTGGGTGTGATGCGGATTGGAGTTGCGCAGCTTGCGAATGGAATGTGATTGATGGATGGATTTTGTGATGGATGGAAGTGTAGTGGGTGTGCAGAAATTGATCAGTGCCGAAACAAAAATAGAATCTGGCCCTGCTTTAGTTGGACGGACCGCGGGAACACAAAAACGATGATAGGTATAGCTGGTTGTATGAGACACCGATCGTCCGCATGCCGCAGTGATAGTTCTGAAACACGCAGCAGTGAAGTCTGAAGTCTGAAAACCTTGAATGTTTCCTTTTTGTGGGGAGACTGAGCAGAAAGAGACACTGCAGGAAATGGCCAGCACAGCTGTTTCTGTAGTCCACGTTCACCTACATCTTGGAACGTGGTAAATGTTTGCCGCTTTGTTTGAATGGTGTGGTGAAAACCCGTGAAACTTGCGGTAAGAAGCACGCCGTAAGGCTGCAGTTGTGTGTGGAAAGTACTCGTACTGGATACGCACTTCGCAAAATCCTTCCTGCACCACCACACGATCTAGGGTTGGTCAATTGATGCACCCGAATAAGCACTTTTTCTGCACGATATTTCGCTAACAAAAACTTAGCATGACTTGTGCAACAATTTGATAGCCACGGCCGGCATGTTCTTGGCTGCAGGTGTGCGAAGTGAGTACCACACAGCACATGTGTGGGTTTTCAATCTAAATACTAAACAAGCATCAGGTAAAAAAGGCTGAGACTACAAAAATCCCGAATTAGCCTGGTATGGTGTATGCTCTACCTGACCGTCAAGGTTGGGGCTGTAGAAAACGTACTTTTGTACTCTCTGGGGGCAAAAAAAAAGGCCTTCCTAGTGCTCTGGTTGGTTGCTGTTCTATTAATTGAGTTGGCTTCTTATTTTTGCCTGATATTCTGACACTCCTGTGCTACTGAGTCACGTTCTTCCGCTCTATATATAGGCGATAGGATTAATAGTTAGGTTAGGCTTTACATGTGCAGATAGAAGAAACCTCTTCACCCGAAGGAGATACATCTGGACAGCGTTTCCAGCATGGCGCTCCCAAAGGTGTTTCCCAGTCCACGTTTACCTCATGGTATGGATCAATGCCCAAGGCCGCAGTTGATGTCGGTGCTGTTGGCTTTCACAGCTTTGTTAGGCAGTGGATGGAGGTAAATGAGAAAGGGGAGAAAGAGGGAGAAAGTGAGAGAAAAAAGCAAATGATGGATAGTTATTCCGCGTCCGTGGATGCACGACTGTTTGGATTGTTGATGGTTGTAGACAAGTAGGTAGAAAACGGATATCCTGCAAGAGGAAAACATAAAGACGCAATCACAATTGGTTGGTAAGTAGCAGGCTGAATCATGCTACAATCCAGCGGTGAATCATCTTTCAAGTCTTCCGTCTCACCCAAATGCACCGCCCGTAAGGAATACTGATACCTACTTTGCTTGAGTTGATTCTAGCTAGTTTTTCGTGTATGTACATTCCGGCTACAAGGTAAACGTGGAATACCCTGGATCCTTAGCTCTGCGTCTGCTCTACTGAGGTTGCTACCTAGGCAAACAGGTAGAGAAAGACAATGCGGGATATGCATGGAGTAACTGCAGAGTTATAGTACAGAGACCCTTGTAGTTGAAGGATTATTGTTTAGTTGGTTGGATAATTGATCCGATGGCTGGTTGGATGGTTGTGGATGCCTGTGGATGGATGCAATGGACAGATTAATATGTGCGATGGCATTTCCATGTATGTGCTGTGCGAGATCTACCCGCTGCATGCTGCGTTAACTAGTGCAATTTCCAACCCACGTTACCGCAGCAACCCTCCTACCTACATCAGAGAGCATCCAAGTAGCCTCATGCTTGAGTTTAGCTGTACATCTGGATACGTTGTTCGTTCGTCTCGAGTCCTAGAACTTTCTTCGTGCTATTCCATATTCCATCCCACACCGCCATTACCGTTAGAAGTAGTGTTGGCTGTATACTCAGGTCAACATAGCCACCCTACTCACTGACATCGATGTCCTGAGGTAAACATGGAATGGGACGTGGTAAACTCGAATGGATGAATGTTTTCACCGACATTAAATGATGATAGACACAAGGCTCTAGGATTCGTGGATGAATTGGAACGGTTGGTGGTGAGATTAATGATGACGTTAACGTTCTTTAGTCGCAACAAAGCATAGGCAGCGGATGTAAAGAATTCGATACACTGAATAGGAAGAGGAAACGCGGCGTCGAAAGACTAGGAAATGGCAGTGATGTGGAGCTTGCAAGAGGGATGGATGATGGGAATGTCTGCTTTGTTCGTATCATTTGTACTGACAGAAGAGCAGAAATGGCTCAATTCTAGAAGTTCACCCGACAACATTCCATTCCAAAGACAAGTAGCTTGACTATCCGCTGCAATCAGTGTTAGGGCTGTTCCCATGTGATGGGGCAGACGGTGGCTTGTCCAACTGACAGGGAACGCAAAACTCGAGATAGTGGTAGACAGCAGAGAAAAATGGCACAAGCACACCAATCGAGAATGCAGTACTGACAGCAGCGAAAGGATGTTCCCCGCCAAATGTTATATATCAAAGAATAGATTCCGTAGCTTTTGTGTCAGTGCCACGGGCGGGCGGGATATATCCCGCCCAATTGGCTTCATAGGTATATTCTCAGGGCCAAAGCTTCGTATTGGAAGCGTACCCATCGCATATACCGTAAAGAAAATTCGGTAGTTACGCAATGAGATTCCAATTTGGTGACGGCTGTTGAATAAACAGTCCTTTTCCCCACCACATTTATGCAAAGGCGATCCCCCACCGCCCAATCACGGCGGACACTAAACCACCACATCACATATTGCCTTTTCCATTTGTGTAAGTTCTGCAGATGGAGTTCCGCAAGATTGGATAGATTGTTATTTGATGTTGAGGCTGCAGCAAGTGAGAATACTTGCGCGACTCGGTAAACTAGTAATGCATGTCTCTTCCGCAGTGCGATGCGATAATAAACTGCCAGCAATAATTCTACTCGTTGTGTACCACCGACCTCCTGCTCTGCTGTATTTTCAGCAATGCTGGATGTGTAGAAGATGGCGTATAGGTAGACATACATTCATTAGGTGAATAAGTAGATACTACCTTTGTAAGGAAATAGGAATCGCTTACTGGGAATAGGAATTAGGAATTGGCGAAGAAAGTCACAGGACTAGGATTGCCGCGGCGTGACCCTCTTGTCAGGATATCTGATCGCATTGCAAAATAAAATAAAACTGATGAATCGTAGTTTAAGCGCTAATTTGCCCCCAAGATTTCAATTCCCAACAGTGTTTAAAGCCAGGAACAATTGTGCACAGGGGTCGTTGGGTAGGAATCGTACTACGTAGTCTGCAGAGTACTTAGTAGAGTACTCTCACAGTGTGCGCGAGATGCGCGAACAGAGCGATGAGCTCCCCTCCGCCCGTATCTCTACAGATTACTGATTCTCTCTCAAAAAAAGGCCCAACTTGAAACCTCGCGGGGCTGCTTCGCGCTCTGTTGCGTTGACTCAATGTAGATCTCAAGTCACCAGGGCTTTCCGTGGAGATCTCAAACTTGCGATATCTGTGTTTCAGGTTCGCCAGGGTTCGACGACGGAGGAACGAAATGGTGAGGAAATGAATAGATAGGAATGAATAGCACCACCTGTGACGTTCTCAAGCATGTTCCTATTCTGAAGCGGAGCAGAGACCCACTGTTCCTAAACATTAGCATCGACGAAGAGCACATGCGAACCACGTACCAGTTTGTTTCCGCCAAGAAGCAATCAATATTCCCCAACACTACTCTATCACATCAACCAAACTACAGGAACTGCAACCAGCAATCCGTCAGCACGCAGCGCCGGTGCGCCAGACACTACACAGCTGCCCACCAGCCAGCCTTGCGAACACTGTCGTACCCATACGCCTCCTTTTTCTGCCAACGCATGTCGCGCACTAACAAATGTGTGAGGAGGGGGGGGGGAGCCCGAGGTGATGCTCGTCGGATGTGAATATGCCACAACAACGCCCAACATAACCAAATGAATGTGAATCGGACACCCAAGGTCTGCGTCACCCATTCATCCATATGGACCTTGACCAAACACTGCCCGCTTGTTTCTTCTATTAAATACCCTCACTCCTCTCTTTCGTTTTGCTTCTCTTCCCTCCCTCTCATCTTCACCCACTGCTCTGATCCCCTTACCATTCACACCTTTGCTGCCACTGCTACCACAGGCAACACCACTATTGCCTCCCAGTCGCCTTTCTCAGAACCTTTGCAGCTCCGATATCGCTGCTTACTACTGTAGCCCCCCCTCTTTGCATCGCGATATTGTTCCCTCTTATGCTTTTGTACTAACACATTTCATCTCATCCCAGGTAACCGCCGCATCCCATCGTATCATCTCCTTCGACTCTATAATGCCTCGCAGACAGTACGACCACCTGTCATTTCTTTGCACCCACACTGACGCTTAAGAAGGAACCCTCGCCCTGCTCCCCCTCCCGCCGGCGGACCAAACATCCAAGGTTGGTTAGGCACCGTCCCAGATCCAGGAATCTATATGCGCGACAACAACCCCCGAGGTGCGGTCGGCAACGTGGATATACAGTTCCCTCCCCAGCAGCAACCCCCCCAGCAGCCTCCAAGGCGCAGTCGATAAACATATTCCTTAGATAATGCTGCTCTGGCAGACAGTACAGGTGTTTATAATTCTGGGCTACTATTTGGGTGTATCACTAACTATGGTTAACAGTCGCTACTTCCTCTTGGTTATACTTTCTCGCGATCGGGTTCGGTGTCGGTTCCTTTCGGGTAATAGAGGATTTAGAAGGCGTGATGGGGTCAAAACTATTGTATCGGTGTTCTGGTGTCTGATGTTTAGTATCTGGTTGCTGGTTGCTGGTTGCTGGTGTGCGCTTGGATTTCTTTTGGTGCTGGTTTTGCTGGTTTATGTTGGGAATCTTTTCTTGATTAATGATGATGTCATTCAACGTTGCGCTACAACCGTCGGAAAATTTGTGACACTTGAGGCTCAAGCCGTTGCAATCGAAGACGTCCAATAATTGCGGGCATATGTAACTTGACACAATTGCCGATAGGCGCAGCGAAAGTCGAGGCGCCGAAACAGCACGAATGATGATCGAGATTCTGCATCAGGCACAATGCAAGTTGCATGCCTATTATTTGTCTCCGACGAAAATGACAACATGTCTTCCTTCATTGAGGGTAGGTGATCCTAATAGTAGAAGTGCAGCCGCTCTGCCTTGGGGCATGTCGATAACCTCCTCCGCGTTCCACACGATTTTGCTTGACCAGAATAGGCGACGAACTGCTGCAGTTCCGGTATTCGACCAATCGAACTTCAGTGTTTTAGGTCAATCGGACGTTGGATGAAGCTGTCATTTGCACCCTATAAATAGATCGCCCTCGGCCTTTGTAGGTGGGAATATAATCTGGTAACTTCTTCAGCCATAAGTCTTATTAGATCTTTCATGTAAGTCATCCAGTGGGGTCGAGATTGTAAACGAAGTCCGTGAATTGGTGCAGTGTTTAGTATCTAGATCTCTCTTTGTTTGATCTTTTCTCCCTCGTTCCTCCTTCTTTCTTTCCACATTTCCTTCATGCTCTCGGCTGTCTGGGGACGAGTTGGGGGTATCTGCTTCATGTTACTTCGTTCCTTCCCATTCTCGATTCCTTTCATTCCTTCATCGACTTTGTTACTCCAAGCCCGCAAAGACATGCAACCTGACGAGAAGCTTGAGTGTGTTGATGAAGGGTTGGTGTCGTATGGTCTAGAAGTTTGATCGGCCGCGACGTTCCTCGAATATTTTCAAAGTGTGTGCCATAGTGAACATCCGCTGCACCGTTATCTCCGACTTATTTTGATAGTCGTTTACATCGTCGTTTGCGGTAGTAGAGTGGTGTATAACTGCAGTTATTATGGCTGATGAGGGTTTTCATCTCCCCGTTCCGGCTATGTAGCTTACCGGTCCTCTTAATCCGGCACGCAGTCGGCCCTAATCTCGTCGAGTGAAAGGCAGATAAATCAATAACTATGGTATGAACTTTGACGGGGAACCCCGGTTATATGAGAATAGAGTAAGGGTGGGGGTGGTTTCGAATTGAGGATTCTTAGGCTGAGTGAGCGAGCGTTTCAGATTCCACCGGAAAGGATGGAATAGAGTAACGAGGAGGGGACGGTGTGGTTACGATGGAGAGGTGGATGGAAGTATTCGTCGATGGTTCTCGAAGGGTATAGTATGGAGCAGGCTCAGGCAGAAATAGTAGTAGCATGGCTGGTGAGTGCCTTGTAACAGTTCTCATAGGTTCCTGTGTTCCTAGAACTCATCAACATTATACATCAACCAACAGAACAAAATGCTATTGGGGTTAGAAGTTGCGTGGTCGACTAGGCAAGAAGAGTCGTCGTCAAAACAGAAGGGGATATAGAACAGATGCGGGGTTGAGATTTTCCACCAGAAAACGCACCGTGAACTTGGGGAAGAAAGGGTTGCAATGACAAAGGAGAGGAAGAAATACGGAAGGATTATCATCGCCCCCAATCACCATCAAGTGTCTCCTCACACCGTAGCGTACCCATACACAAGAGCAGCCTCGAACACTTCGGCCGTGGAATGGGCGATGCTTATTGAAGATAGTCTGGGTGGCGGTGGTGGTGCAGAAGGAGGGGCGGCAGATGAGATGTGTTCCTTAGTTCTAGTGCGTGCTCGGACTGGATCAAACTTCAAAGTGCAGAGTTTGTCATAGGGAGGAAGTTACTGGCCGAAGAAGTGCCTTTGATGGTACGGGATGTCCGTTTGCAAATGGCGTCGCACACGCGGTCGGGTCGGGTCAACGACGAGGGTTATTGGCTTGATACTGGTATGCAATTTAACTTAGGTTGTTTGCAGCTCATGGCAAGGAGCGAAGATAAATAGGCATTACTCGGTTATCAGAAAAGATAGAGGAGAATGCAAGTTATATACAAACAAACATCGAGAGAAACAGAAATATCAAATGAAATATGCCGTCATCCAAGCCATGCAGTGTAGCTACTCTACTTAAGTAGGAGCATACATAAACTGTAAAAAGCATCCACGGATATGAGTGACGTCGCATGATGACACTAGTCTTCCTATGAGTCAGGAAAAGTATAATACGCTTAGTTCTGGTTAAGAGGAAGTTCGAGAACAAGTGCCACTAATAATGTATGTATCTTCTGGCTGGAGAAATAACGGCACAGGCCACCGCCATATATCTTCACGTAGTTCAACAGGGAAGAGGTAGCACATGCTATTGTTACCCCCAGTACCGAGTAGATATCGATACGATAGACATTCGCTCTCAATCACACCCTAGCACCCATTCGACCGGAGGGATGGCTCCGTGTTGCGTTTCTACTTAAGTAGGTATTTCTTTTGGGCTCTTGGTCGAGTGGGATCTAGAACATCCATAGCTTTGTGGAGACGTAATACCTAAATCTGTAGGCACATAATTATACGTATTAACAGTATATATGAACGGCTTCGTGCTAAGAAGAAAAGAATGTCAGACACATCATAACTACATCCTTCAAAGATAGAGCACCTCCGGTCTCTGGGGTGAACGTAGTAAGGGTTTAAGACGCGGTATCCACGAGAATCGTTGATATATATATACTAGCGTTGATTTGTGACAGATCTCACACTCATACTGTCTCAAAAGGCTGGTGCTCGAGTGAGATTTCTCATGAGAGAATGATCTAGAATGAGGGTACCAGCTTACTCACCAGTTCGTCCGATCGTAACCGAAAGTATGATGTTAATTCTCGTGTTGGAGGTGGTGTGCGAGGCACATGCTTGGAGATATGGGGTATGCATATGCACCAGGAGTTGCTTTTTCGCACGTGTCTCATCTGGATTCGTGCGCGAGGGTTCGGTGAGCAATCAGGCCATCGATCAAGAAGAGAGTACTTCAAAGTGCAGTGAGTTGTCACTCTTAACCGCAGTGGTAAGTATCAAGCACATGCGCAGCCTTCTAGAAACATGCACGTATAGGAACGTATACATACTGGTACCACACATAAACTTAGATTAAATATTGTGACTGGCTTAATTGAACGAAGCTGTTGAGATTTGGAAGTTACCGGTAACTACTTAAGTAATTAAGTAGGTAGATGTTTGTTAGAACGTATTGATTTCCGGAACCTTAATAAATAAATAAATAGATGTGTGTCTAGGTAGTTAGAAACAGTTCACGACTGTACAGAACCTCAACTCGTTATATGTCTGAGGGAATCCTCAAGACCGGATTCTCTCCAACCCGTCCGCAAATGTCCCCTGTCCCAACACTCTAGTAGGATCCGATTTTAGGTTGGATGGATGGTGACTCAAAATCATCGTTACTACACCGGATGCGTCAGATGTCAAAAACTGCCACCCACACGTGGAACCTTCATTATATATTCCATCGCATCGAGCTAGGTATAAGTTGGGGTTATACCTTCGAACCTTCGCTTGAGCTCGTTGTTTCCCACAGATGTGGTGATATGCACCGCTGACAAAGTCCTCAGCCACAAATTATGAATTATGCTTCATTTAAATGGGGCTTGAATGAGCTAGGGTGTTGCAACTACCGTATATATTTCCGATACCGAGCGTAACTACCGAATTATCATAGGAGAAAGAAAAATTCGTTGTCAAGTCGAAACCACCGAATTATCTAGGAGAAAGAAAATTTCGTTGTCAAGCCGAAACCGTCGATATCTTGAAGTTGCGCGTTGCCCATCAGATAGGGAGATGGCCGCCCTGTTCACGAATAGGGCGCAACACCGCCGATCAACTTTACTGTCGGTCCTCCCCGCTTGATTCCCTGAAGAAACCTATGAGTCTTGAAAAGTTACTAAACAGGTGATATATGTGATCTTCAGGATTAGTTGGCTGCTCCTTTCATCGATCGTATCGGTCACAAAGGGGCCAAAGCACCTTGTTGTGACGGAAATTTGAATGGCTTTTTCCCTCTTCTACAATCACCTCCCTCGATATGGCACGAGATGCTGTTGACTACCGATGCGACCATATCGCTTCCCTCTCGGAAGCTATATTCACTGCGTCCAAGGCTCGCGGTATTCTCGAATACTATAGCTTCCTTCCTTCCTTCCTTCTTCCTTCATGTGGGATGTCCAGACTTCAGTTTCCTCAATCACCTCACCTTTCAGGAAATCCGACGATACCCACCGCCTCCCGCTACCTCCGAACAACTCCCGGTAGCCATGCAAAGTTGTGCTAGTGCTGCTGACATAACCGAGGAAGGAGAGAGGGGTAGATAGAGTTGGTTTTGATGTTGATTGTCTACTATCTCGGTACCTTCGAAGCAATACGCGCCGTAAGATCCTCGACAGCTCGTAAATCAACGAGGGCCTACGGTCCCAAGCTATTATCACTGAGGCGAAACAGCCTATCCAAGGAATAAGGTTGACTGTCCAATCAAGGCACGAAGACTCGTGTACCACCAGCTGATGCACAAACAAATGTTAGCCTTATAATTACCGTTGATGGTATATAGTCAGGCCATCATCACCAGTTGGAACACCATTTACTCGAACCTCCGAACATTCTTTGGTACTTGAAACCGGTTTTGATGATACCAGACCAAGATACTGGGTCGATCGAGATCCACGGTTGCGGGCGGTTATAGATCGCATATTCGAGAACGACACAAACCGATCTCCGGGCATCAGTCGAAAAAAAACAAAATCGCCCTGCATTTGCAACACTCGTTTGGTTTCGGCTGGCTGGTAAGCGGATCGGTGCTGCGGGTGAAGAATATCGGCGACTGCTACATCGCCGAGATCTTCTTATCTGGACTGCTGGTCGACAGCATTAATACAATACTTTTATTTCCGCGGAAATTGTTGGCTTGTTATACATATATTCTGTTGCTCCGTCATCGAGTGGTAGAATAGTTAGTGTTCATGCACTGCGCATCGCTCAGCTATCAGAATAAAAATTCCCCGACAGAGGTCCGCGAATCTTAACCAATTTGCGGCATTGTATGGAAACTCTATTCATCTTCTCGAATGCTGGTAAGCCATTCAGCTATTTCGCTACTCATCACACTCGCCACTCGCCCGTCGATCACTAGTTGCTCTCTAGGAATGGGCGATGCCCTACCAGATAATTTGGACTTACGCTGATGGAGATTGATAATATCGCTTGGATAAGCGGATGCCGTCTCAACTACCATGTAATGCAAGTAGGAGCAACATTTTCGGACGACTTTAATTAATAGGGCCCTGGACGTCCAGATAATTCTAGGGATAAGATCATCCTCTGCTTTTTCCCTCCGAACAACCGGTCTTCTCTCTCCCGCCCAGAATCTGCAAATCCATTGCCGGAGGACACTGTCAAGGTTAACAACTTCCTACAAAGGATACCGATACTTGATAGAGCAGCACCCCGTTACCTATTTCGGCAAAGTTGACCATTCTAGGACCAATCCGAGCGGTGGGAATCCGATATCTGGCCCAATCCTTTGGAATGCAGTGAAGGGTCATAAGGGTGCGATTCATCTGGCAACCGAGTTGAGTGCAGGCTGATTAATGATAACCGAGTCGTGGCAAATTGGAACTAACAACTCGGTCATATATAATATGGGCACCACAACCTCCAGATTTTGATCAGCAAGCGGAAGAGAGGGAACGCGGCGTCAACTGCATACAGACGCAGCAAAGTGGAAGTAGTTTGGATTCGGAACCTCTCATCGTTGATATGGATACTTCTAGGTCTTGGAAGTCATTTTTGGTGCAGACAACATTTAGGCAACTCACCTATATATATCAGTACTTCCTCGTTGCTGCTCTTCCGTCTCTATCTATTCTCGACGGCGGTTAACGATTTTCCTCATACGACAGGCGGCCTCGTCAAATGCATGAATATCGATCCGGAGTAGAGTAGAATTGTCCTAGACGCCTCGTCTCTGTTGGAATGCCATTTATGCCTATACATGCAAGGAGGTCTGGTCAACATCTTAGCTTATTCTAATATCTATTCGAGTACTACACCTACCTTGCTTCCATTCGAGTCACCATCCCTTCGCTTTAACTTTGATAGAGTTTGGCTATGAAGCCTATTCGCTAACTCCCCACCCTTTGAAGCCAGTAACCTGAATATTTTCTAAGCTAGGGGATTGCGGTATTAACTAGTAGTTCATGGTATGACCTCCGGCGTAGCACCAAGCTAAATTTTAGGCTAGTATAAAAAGCCCCGCTCTTGTCCAAAACCCTTGAGGATGGAATCTGAATACATTACTGAGTCAACTTCGGTCGTTGAGAGACTGAATTTGCCCGACAGCAGACGGACGGAACACCACTTCCGGAGATGAAGGTCTAGATCCGTTTTTTCACTAGCTGTGCCTGTCACAGAAGCAACATGGCAGCTACCAGTTATACGGAATTTTGGATATTGCTATGCACTAACTGGTTCCGCGGTTATTGAGATCCCTTCGATTGGATTCATACTCGAATAGACCTGCTACACAATCAGTTTCACACACAATACAAAGGGCAATCCGCCACCTTTGGCTACAGGAGAAACATACAAAGTCTTGGATTTGACATGCATCTTTCAACCCCAGTAAGGACGAAGTTTCGAAAGTTGAGGGATATGAACAGATACAGGTACCCCACGCCGGAGCCTTCCGAAGATTTTGTAATGAGTTGCAATTCGGTCCAGTCATGGCAAATTCTATCACAAAACCGTGGGGATGAATATAATAACTCAACCAAATTCTCCACCGTCCGCAGCCTGCACTGGAACCTTTATGTCCTTGCCGCTATAACTGCCAACAGCGTCCGCTTCGGGGTAGAAAACTTCACGAGGCAGAAGTCAGATGCCCCAGCCATTCGAACTGCTCCTCAGTAGCAACCGCTCTTTTCTATCGATATTCCTGTTTGTGGACCGGTCAAACGCAATGATCTGCCTCCGCTTTACCAATAAGAAGCCGTCAGAGTCGAGTGAGTAAGATGTCCGAGTGTCTCGGGAAGCTTTCTAGTGCTCTCGTTCTGCAGAGTTTTCGCCAGCTTACGAGTTTTCGAAGCCGGTAGACAGCGAGCGAACGCAGCGAGACGGGGCGCGCAATGAGCGAGATGCGGTGAGATGGAGTGGCAACAATTTTCTCGATTCGTCACTGCTTCGATCATCTTCCAGAAACGTCGTCAACTTGCGATTTTCCCAATGATTATCCGCAGACAGAGCAAGCATCTACCTGTGGGTATAAAAGCCTTCGTCTGGCGACTGATACTTCTTGGTGCTGTGTTGTGTCGTGAGATTTGTACGGTGCCGCTGCCGCTGCAGTTGTTTCCAAGATGTGGTATCATGGCTTGGCGTGCAGTATCGCCTTGATCGTCCAACAACTCCATTGATTTTGAGATGGCGCGCGGCAGTGCTTTGTGCCTTTTTGAATATGTTGGTTCGTGCAGTTTGTTTGCTGATGGGAATATGAGGGGTATTTTGTCGGGTGATGTGCCGATGAGGGGAAGACTCGTTTGTTCCGTTTACCCGCCGAGTCGGTCGGTCGTAAAAAGATTAAGCCGTCGAAGCATCTGCTGACCTCCGCAATGCTAGACGTTTAAAGAGCGTGCTATGGCTTCAACTTTCTACTGGAGGAAATATAATCTCATACCTTCATCTCCTGGTAGCTTGAGAACGGCCTTCTTCCATCGCGGGCGTTGGTGTTCATCTGAACCCTGGAAATGCATTCAGGCTCGGGAATACGCTTTGATATAACATGTTATCATCTTAGATGGAGTGCAGTAGGTTTGGAGGCGTTGCACTTCGAGCGTCATTTCACATTCGTGCATACGCAGGTACGAGAAAAAGTTATTCATCTTTTTAGTCTGAACTCCATCCAGATATTCATCATTATAAGTACTAAGAGGTATATAGAAACTGAACAAAAAACACCTGAGCAAAAACCACGCGACTAAGAACCAGGAATGACGATGACAATTTCCACCGTCCCAAACGCCCTATATGGTACAAACAAGAACTACCCGTACTCAGTCTGAGGACACCGAAGTAACATTGAAGCATTAAAGTGTTCTATTCGCTAGTCAGCAGCACGTCACTACAAAAAGAATGGTGCGGGGTAGCTACCTTCATTATCATTAGAATGAAGCGTTAGCTATAGCACCTACTTGTGCCCATTGGCATCGCTGCCGGGTTCCTCCTGAGTACCAGAAGTACAAGCATTAAACATTTCATCGAAGTTTTCAGCCATATTTTGCGAGCCATTGTCTCTGCTCCGGATACCAGGTGTATATGTTGTGGTCCTCCAACCTTCGATGCTAATATGTCTCCTCGGAGTTTTGCTAGTGCTAGAAGGAGGATAGCTTGGAGTTCTTTGAGAGGTCAGCCTCAATACAAGGTACTGCTGTGGATCGCCTTACTGTTGCTGTGATTGAGACATGGGTAATGTGTCGAGTAGGTGTTGGGTTGATGCTGTTGCGGAGAGGGACAGACGCGGCGAGGACGAACAAGTGGTCGGGTGGATAGGCAAGCAAACGAACGGGTGGGCAGGTGGACAGACGGACAGTCGAGCAGTCGAGAAGTGAATCCGAGGACGGAAGTGGTTGTCGCAATCAGTGGAATGATGGTGACGGACAGCTCTACCCTATAATGGACGATGACCATGTCAGCATGGTACGAACATATGCAACAGCACAACAGAACCAGTTGGGATTGTTCAGTACCTTCAAGACGAAGCTTTCGGCGTTGCTGCTTGAAGATGTGTTTGGAAGTATCTCTGGAAGGAGCTTGGTTGATGCTGAAGGAAGAGGAGGATGAGGAGGAGGAGGAGGAGGGGGAGGAGGAGGGGCAGATCTGATTAAGTACTATTGAGAGAGAGAAATCATCAACCTTGGAAGATGGATGGGGTAGGAGTCTGGGATCATGGCAGTACTTAACCTGGGTGTACTATAGGGCAGATTCGAGCTCGTCGACGCTAGCGGCCAGCCGGTCGTCTACGTCCCATTCCGAGCTAGCATTTTAGCTACCCCCCAGCACTCCAGCCAGGCCAAGGAAGGTTGAAGATGCTGGTGGCCGTGTTGGCTGTAACAGACAGCTCGTCTGACAGCTCCTCCGTCCGGGATATTCCATCGTCCGGCGGTGGCGAGAGGTGTTGGTCTGTAGGTACGGGTAGGCGGTGAGCATCAGAGCTGGTGGAGTTTTGCCGACGTTCGTGTGCTAGCTTCCTACGTACACGTTAATTTAACTGACATCTCATCATCTCATCTCAAAGCGCGTATCAACAGCTCGGAATCAAACTGCTAGTGAATCACCAAAAGGTTAGGCTTAGTTCTCAAAAGTCGTCAGTAGAAGAAAAAGCTCGGTGCCTGAGCTTGCTTCGGTAGTAGAGGGGTGCGTTATCACGTGCCATATGTGAAACAGGCAGGAGCATGAAACAGGTGACGATCTTGAACCCTTTTTTTCAACTCTACCACAGTCAACGAGATCAACCAATTCGAGGCTTGCTTAAATAGGCGACTCAAAGATCTTCACAAACGTAAGTAAAGAAACAGTGGCCGCAAATACCCAACCCTGTCTATTTAGTACTAAATTTAATTACAGGTACTTTATACCGATATAAAAAGAACGTTAACTTAACCTCGATCGCGAGCCACGAAACGAGTCAACCTACTGAAATGGAGATTAGCCTGAGGACACGTCACTTAGGTGTCTTGGGCTCCTCAGGTGCTTGTCGGACTGCTAGGTCGCCCCGTCATCCAACCTTCTCTGCGGTGCTACCGCGGCGGCTGGAGCTGTTACTTGATTTTAGGGATCAGAAAAAGTCAATATGGTATCGCAATCATGTAGTTGCGTGATCCCTCAAAGAAAGGGGCAGTAAATCCTTGTGGTTGAGCACAATCAAAATAATACAAACGTCGGTACACCAGATTTTCTTATGAGCTTGGTACAGTTTATTATCCACGACGGAAACACTACTAACACGCAATCAGGCACAGAGTCTCTTCTCCTATTTACTAGAAGTTATCCTGAAACGCCAGAAGGTGAATGATGGGAAAGCTTACCGCATTTGACAATGGGTGGATTGATTATGGATTGATGATTATGAAAAGAGTCAGGCACATCCGGTATAGATTGCGCACCGCAAATTTTTTTAACTCTACAACAGCTGTGTGCCCCGTGGGAAGCCATGGAAAGCTCAAATTCGATGCAGTGTTTTTCTAGGCCGAAAGATGTGGGTTCTATACTGAACACGCACTTTTACATACAAATATGGTGTTTCCTAGCATTTCCATATTTGAAAGTGCTGTACTGAACACAAAATTTTTTCCGCTTCCCAAAGTGTCCCGGCATACCTTGTCTGAAAAATCTTTTCGGTGTGGAGTTGCGTGCGCGCGACGCAACCTTCGCGCAATCTTCGCGCAAAATTCAATCCGGAAAAGGGACCTATGCTGGTGAAATGATTTGCTTAGCGCTTCATGATTTAGGGCAGCCAAGTAGAAGCGTCAATTATTAAGTGCATCGCGGGAATACGCCCTTCGGAGGGTTGTTTCAGAGGAGGACAACAACACATCTTATTGTGCGTGTGGCAATTCATTGATCGGAGTGCAAATTGTTCGACTATCGCTGCTGCACATATCCGCTGTAATGGTGCCTCGGTTCCAATCAATTGTGGGGTAGTTGCCTATCGCTGCTTTACCATGCTCTCTCTACGGCACGCATCGCATTTGCGCATCACTCTATCTCGTCAACTGATAGCATCACGACAAATTACTTACCTCTTCAGCCTACCTACCTCAAAGGTTGCACAAATTAAAGAGTTTTCATGAACGCTAACAGATCGACACTTAGATGATATCGCGAAGCCTCAAATCTTGTGCACCTGGAGTTTACCATCAGCATCATACTCGGGTATCGTAATGGTATCACAATTCACTGCCCACTCAAAGCGGGTCCTACGTCCTCATGTATAAGCTTAAACCTCTACAGGGCTGGCATGTAGCACTGAAAATTTTTCAAGGTCTCGTGTTATGAACGCAGTACAATACCTAGCGTAGATATACTTAAAAGTACCGGTATATAGCCGTTTTTCCCGCAGAAACCTGCGCTACTACTGTACAGTCATAATCCCATATGCATAAGTAGTACCAGCAGAGTTTTTTTACCATTCAGCTCGCATTATTTTCTAAATAAACATCCTCTGCGCCCTGGCGTACGCTCGCGTGATCAGGTGCGAATTTGAACTGATCGACACATGGGAACAATCCCACTATGCCGTATATCTACAAGTCTCTGTTCGTTAAAGCTTAACAGCTTCCTCATACGGCAACGATTGTTGCGGCCACCGGATTAGTGTTCATCCTTCTTGCTGCGAAACCTTCAAGGGGGATGGAGCAATTCAATAGAGTAGCCTTACTTCCTGGAGGTTGATGACTTAATGACTCGGCCTTTAATTCGAATTCGTGGCTGTGGTGGCCGGAGCGAGATTAAATGCACAATTCGGATCCGATCTGAGACGAGTTTCGAGTTTCGGTTTCGGATCAACCTGGGGTTTTTTTTTTCTTCAGATGAATAGGTGTTTACTGTCAATAACCCAGAGCTTTTCAGTGAATAATTATACATCGTTTCAAGGGGAATGAGATGCGCATCGTATATACCTCAACTACATACGTGTCCCTTCCCCGCCTGCCCGCGCGCCTCCTAATTCTGCATGTCCAATGTGTGGCGTCATTATCCGCAACAACAAAACGATCTATCTATCACCAATCAATACATCTCCAAAAACGACACGTGCTTTACAGAGTGCATTTCTCCTTCCCACAATACTGCATCTGCCTGGAAACATTAGGAACTTGAGGTAAATACCTCGCCGCTGATAACGCCCTGTGAGCCTACGCAACAGTGCGGTAACACATCTATAGTCACGATTATCGAAAGCAAGGAACCAACACAGATGCATATGGGCAAGATATTGGATTACAGAGAAGCTCTGGAACAAGCCTAGTTTTGCTTCCAATGCGAATTGAATTTACCTGGTGTCTTACTTTAGTTAATAGATATCTAACTGTCTACTATCTATCTATATTGCGATATTGTATGACACATGGGTAAAACCCGGAGCCGAATAAGCTGATCATATACCTAGCCACGTCACGGGAAGGAAGGAAGATCATATTCAAGAACTAGTTTCGGTTCCATGCCTCCAACCAACCTGAAAACACTTGAATGACTCAAAAACTGGCAGTGTTGTGCTCAATGCTGTACCGATATGCATGGCTGTATTGTGCAATGTGGCGGCGAGCTTTAATATCCACAACAACTGTGACCATGCAAAAATAAAGCTTACTACGCTTAACTGGCGCTTTGAGATTACGTATCCCCATATCGCTCAAGCGAAACATCGACCCACAGGCGGGCATTACGGTGCCTTACCATCAAACTACCGCCTTGACACACGCGTAACTACCCATGCAGTTCGCGGACACATCACAATTGGTCGTCACCGCCACAGACGCGCAAGCTCATCTCTTGTAATAATAGCATGGGGCCAGGCTTGGGGCCAAGCTTGGAGAAATTGCAAGGCCTATTCTCCTGCAGCTTGTTGCGAACCCACGATTGGAGTATAGAGACGCTAGCTCACTGCCTTGACGGTCTTGTTTCAACTAAGAAGGCCAGAAAAACTATTACAAACTAAAGTTCTGTCATGGTTGGAGGGAAAGGGCCGACGGCTGCGGCGGCGGCGATCGCAGTTACCCCTGGTTCTGCCTAAGGACATCCAATTGGCTTGTGCAGATATCGTACATATGCAACCAGGAAGACCCCAGCATCTAGGACGCATGACGCCAAAAAAAATCTCCGAAGCGCACAGCTCCTACTTGAACAAATCAGTGCTGATCTTTTTTTGCAACTGAGTTATAACGTTACAAGATATGCAATACAACGCAGGCCAAGCCGTGCCGGGCCTCGTTCATCTTTTTGGATCAACCGGGGCCTGCAGGCAGGCAGGAAGGGTTTTAGGTCACATGCACGGACCAACTCCGTATGGTTTCAAGGCGAATGTGGAGGCGGCGGTGTGAAAGATGCTATCATATGTAGTTGCTAGCATAAATGCCGCCAGCTTGGAGACGAGCGAGCTACTTGACTGCGCATATTCGGCAGGGAGCAGCTAACGTCCGGTGCGTTGCAGAATCTGCGGGGAGTCATAGCACTTCCGCCCATATCCGCGGCCAGTGAAGTAGACTGCATACCATCTCATTGGAAACCTTCATTGCCTGCGCATGTTCGGGAGATGTGTTTGCCCTTTCGAGGAAGTATAAAAAACAGCGAAAATTGGTGACCGATATTCGTTCGGAAGTTAGTTGTCTCGAAGTCAGCCTCTTGCTACAAGCGATCGGTAGGCGGTGCGTATTATCCACCGCGGCGATATCTTGATTTCTGAAACATTCAGAAGGGCGGCTATGATAATTGAATAAGCGGATTTCTTGTTTTAATAATGACATGTGGCGGGACTCGGGGATCACAGGCAGATAAGACTCATCAATACGTACTTGGCGAACCTGTTCAGCTGAAGTTCCTGCAGCCGTAGCCGGGAGTGGGCTGTTCCGTAAATGCACTTTGCGCTCTTCATGTGGCAGCCAAAACGTCTTGTAAGGGGTGGGAAGTTGTATCAATAAAAACCCTGCGGTGGTGATTGGTACGTCTCTAAAGGCTTGTCCTAGCCAGGGGTTCGCACGCCCGCATTTCGCGCTTCCGACTGGAAAAGTAAAAGCTCGGTATGCACAGGACGTCTGCGATTGTCTCAAATTTTTGTTTTCTATATACCTCTCGAAAAAGGATGATCGGGTATGAGGCCTCTTCTAGCCTTCCTTTGCTTTTCCCTTGAATGCATCTCCCAGATAGAAAAGTAAAAATTTATGCATGCATGAATTGCAGGCGTCATCAAGTTTTGTTTTGTAGAGTAGTAGTCTAGATTTCTCTTGAGAGAGTGGTAACCGGGTATCAAGAACCCTTCTTCAGTTTTCCCTTGTGGATGCGTGCATATGTGCGTGCCCACAGACAAACCGAACTTACGCAACCTAGATAGTGAGTCTCTGCCTATTCCTCACCGCCCCATGGAATATTTGTTATCTTGTATGTAGGCGCTGCGACATGACATGACACGATATGGCATGAGGGAATGAGGCTGCTACTCAAGCAAAAGGTAAGGGGTATTGAGCTGCAGGAACCAGAGGCCGAGCTCTGGAGAGCTGAAAACCCTCGGAGCCTCGCACTGAGAAGGTATCTCAGCCGGCCGGTCCGTAGAAAATGAATCTTGTGCGGAGGAGAGGTAGAGATTTTCAATTTTAGTACTGCGTATGCAGTCCGAAACGTAATTCGTATCGAAAATGAACCCGCGGTTCCGGTTGGCGGGGCGCAACTTGACACTATGTAGGGGGCTGCCACGTGGGAGGAAGGAGCGTTCTCAATTCACCGATCCGATAGCTTGGTAGGCAGCAACCACCACCGCTACTATGCCGGTTTTCACACGTTGTGGCAAAGCGAAAATGATGCAATGGATCGATGATGTCCAATTGTCTCGTGCCTACTCTAGACGGCTAAGTAGAAGTTTTGGTGGTCTAGAGTAGGGTAACCTTATTGTCTCGAGCCTAGACCTTAGTCGCTCTTTGGACTCAGCACCCAAACAGATTAGGTCTAGGCTCGAGACAATTGAAGAGACAATGCCAGGCGCCAAGCGATCTAATCTAATCTAATCTAATCTAAGACACACGCACGCAGTCCATCCATGACACGACTTCCATCGCATCACCCATCATCGCATCACCAGTTTCCGCTATATTTCATCATGCACCATGTTCAGAGCCCTTTTATTAAAAATGACTCTCCGCAGTCCTCTTCGCAGTCCTCTTCGTCTCTCCGCCGCACGCCATGCCCATAGCTTGCAAGCCCTGTACTCCGGGCCTCCGAGTTACGATACGATCGCTCGACGGTTCTCTCCTTCGCAGGTCGATCCACTGAACTTTTACACCCGCAAGCGCAACCAAGAGACTAGGGACCGAGGTGAATTCATCGATGTCCATGATGTCAGTAGGGATCCAGCAGACTATGATGTCTCGATTACGGACATTTCTCATCAAACACTAGAAACGATAATTGCGGAAGAAGTGGGTATACCTTACCTTTCTAAGGCGATAGAGATAGATGCCAAAGTTGTGGTTCAAGTGGGTGATGGTTTTATTCGTGGCTCGAAGAAAAGGACGATAGTTCCAATGGTTGTCACCCACCAAGATGAGGCCCGTTGGGTTGTTTTATCTTGGACAGCTGTGCCCCGTTGACGTATCTTTCAGTTCAGGTGAGTGTCGAAATGATGCCTATTTTGTGGAAGGACCCTAACCGATCTAGGCGTGTAAAGTGCTAGGTAATTCGTGAACTAGGCCCTGTCACGATTGGTGGACATATTCATCTGGCTCAGGAATTTCCAGCTACTTCTCACTTTACAGACATTAACCTTCTTGGTACTGACTTTTGCTTTGCACACAAGATTTACGTGTCGCATGACTATAATAGCCTTCGAGCGAAGTTGTACTTCGGTGGAGAGTGGGAGATGGTAAGGAAGTCAAGCGGTAGTATGGTTTTGTGGAGAGAAGAGTTGTTTCTTCTAGGTATCGCTTTTCAGTGTTTTAATTTCTGAGGGCTCACAGTGTGCATACAGTTACAGTTTCCCCTGAACGTGTTTTGTATCTTTAGTTTTCCTGGCTGTCCAAACGGTGGCGATTTCTTATTCTTATTAATCTACAGTTGAGTTGCAGGGAATTCATAAATTTAGCTGCTTTTTTTTTCTTGAGTGAGACACCCTTGCAGCCGCCCCTACCGCCTCATGGAACTTTGAACAAGGAGACTCTATTCCGTCAGATTCCCATCAGAGTCCGTTGAAAGAGTTGAGTAAAATATAGTGTGTGCTCTTTACTGGTTTGGGCAATACTTAGTTGCGGGTTGAAAGTTCATCAACCGTTTTTGCCAGTTGGGACCTTTAACAGCGACCACTCTGAAATTGTACGGTAGAGATACTTAACTTGTGTACCCTCGTCAATTTCGTCAGGGTAAAACATTCCATACGAGTTCCAAGATATCTGTCTCAAACCGACAGAGAAACATAGCCACTCATTCATCTACGTTTCTTTCACAATGTTTCGCTTCCCCACGTGTCGCCCATTCCTATTCCTCCACAGGTAAGATCAGGCACTTTTATCCGAGCCTTTTATGAAGAGGAACGGAACATAGTCTATCACTCACGTCTGACAGTTGTTAGATAGAGCCTTCTTGGCCGTACATTTGCTCGATTTCTTTTACCACTTATTCCATAGGCAATATGATATTTTCAGTCATATGTCTGCTGTTTCTTAGTGAAATATACTCAATTTTTGGAAGCCGTCGTTGTCGTCTTTGCTTCTCAATTGGCAGGAATGGACCTAACGAAGTTATGCAATCAGGCCTTTGTGCTCAGAATTCAAGGTACCAACGACTATTTGTAGGTGACGAGAGCAACTGATATTTCAATGTAGGTGATTGCCGAAAGACGAGAAGCAGCGACCCCCGAACATGCTACGAAGGCCGCATGGCAAGTTCAAGTCCACAGCACCGATAAACGCAGGTAATATCCTAGAATCGAAGAGCTAGCAGGCAAGCGGGCAATGATACCACGAGGACGTCCAGACCCTAAGTATGGAGAAAACCTTCTAGTCGCTCGAGAAATATGCAAAGAAAGTCAACTACCTCCTCAGGAACCTCTCTCAACAGCCTTCGAATCCACTATGCTAACCTTTTATCGGTTCAAATGCTCATCATCGGGATGCCCCGTTGATGGGACTTTAAAGATACTAACAATTGTTGAAGGTGTACCCATCAAAAGGCAGGATGGTGACTGGCATCTATAATTAAAATCAGTCACGATGTTGCCAATTTAGAAGAATGAAGGAGATGGTGTTGATGAACACTCAGAGATTGAAGAGATCGAGACGTGCCGGCAAACCAGGCGAACCCAAAGGCAGAGGAAGAGGACGCTCTGAATGTTAGAATTCAGAGAAGAACTGCCTCCACCCAACCCCGAGCATCAGAAGAGACAAGACAAGAAAAGCCCTTCTAAAACTAAAGATGCCTATACATATGCTGCTGAATCCTCAAACCGGGTCCGCCACACCAGTCAAACTGATATGGTTTCGTTAAGCACGGTGAAGGCATTTCCGAGATCACTGAAGTCAGGCACAAAACCGACATCGTCGAACTTAAGCTTGCAGATGCGGGCAGGAGGAACGAGCGTGAGCTTCATGTACTGCGAGACCTATATTTATATTTCCTCAGCATCAAAGCCATGGTAATCAGCGCTACCTTCACAACAAAAGCTGGGGTTTGGGGTAGAAGCACTGGGGTGATTATACGGAAGGAGAGTGTGAGCTGCTGGAGTATGGCCCAGATTTTTGAGATGCTGGGAGCCATCAATCTCCGGGCGGTTGGTGTAGACTCTTTCCGGCTGTTACTGTTGCTAAATCCGGCATGTCTACATAGCGTTCCAGGACGACGAAGAGCCTTAGATGATACGTACTAAGTCCTGTGAATCTTGGAAGCTCCTAAAACATCGTCCGAGTGCCTCCTCACGATAGAGTAAGTGCTTCATCGAGGCTAATATGCTACGGTTGTTGATTTATTAATTAGTCATGGATTCTCATTCTGATTACCCCACAAAATGGACTAAACATGGGTGGCCTACTTTAGAGCCACTCATCCACGACGATACTTTCGATACTTCGATATACCTCTCCACTCTGCTCTGGCTCTATAACTAGTGCTTTACCGTTCAATCACATTCGCAGAATCTCACCCACATAATCCGCGCGCGCGTTATCTTGGCTTTTTCCTCACAATCGACCATCACCACGCACATCTCGTCTTTTTCGCTCGAGCCAATTAGATAACAATGGTGGGCTTCCCCACGGATGCAGACAGAAGAAGGCGGAGAAGTAAAAAATATCACAGCTGATAAGCCATCCTCAAGTTCGTGCTACCTCCTCCTCCAAGGTATGTTTCCTTTCGTTCGTCGTTTGGTTGCAAGCTCTCGCCCGTTTACAATCTGAGTCTAATGTTGGGGAGCAGATATCCTGGCGCCACAAACGCATACGGAACCGGTATTCCCGGCGCTCCCATACCCATTATCGAGACGAATAATACTATCAAGACTCCGACGGGCCCCGAATTCCAGTTCTCGGTCGGTGAAGGTATGGCGTTACCGCCGCCGTCGCCGCCGGTGTTGCGCGCCACTCACTGACCACTGTAGGCACCTATGTGCTTAGAGAGGATATACACCTCGCGACACCCCCGCCGCATCCTTCGGAAGCTCCAATTATCAATCCTAACCCGCTCAGCACCGCGCCGCATCCCATCGTCGCCGGAACGAAGCTCTCATTGGTCCAGTTCAAATCCCGCGAGACGCCAAACCTCTACCGGAATCCCGCTGTGTCGAGCAGCAGGGTCACACAAGATGGCGACGAATCGCGGATATCAGGAGACACGGACGAGGAGTCCTCCGTGGGCAGAGGTGGCTCTGGTTCCTTGGAATCCAAGAGTGGAGGAGACATAGCACATGTCCCGGAGAAATTTGGCAACGGCAATGCGTCGCTCTCGGCAGTCATGGGAAAGAATCAGAAAAAGAAACCCAAAAGTAACATCGCCAAAAGTAACTCGTCGTTCGTCTCCCGTATCATCACCCATGAAAACTTGACGAAGAGACTGGCCGAGAGACAATCGGAGGACCTAATGGTCTTCGCTAATATAAACCGGGCGTTCTGCTGGCTGGATATGGACTCAGCCGTCAAGGTCCTCTCTCAGACTTGTCACAGTAGTGTTTTGTCTAAACGAATGCTCATATATATTCTCTTTGCTACAGCAAGAACCATTATCAAAGATCCTCTTTACAAAGGCCCACCCGATATGTCATGATGTAAACATGTTGACGCGCAGTACCAGCCAGATCGATGTCATTATCGGGTTTTCCACCGGAGACATCGTATGGTTCGATCCAATCTCCAATAAATATGCCCGCATCAACAAAAATGTCTTCTATTCTATTAATCCTAAGGGAAGGCGGAGAGAAAGCTAACCCATACAAACTATAGGGTATAATCAATGCCCATGCTGTAACGGATATCAAATGGCTCCCTGACTCTGAAACTCTCTTCCTGGCCGCCCACAACGACGGAAGTCTCATTGTCTATGACCGCGAGAAAGAAGACGCGCCTTTCTTCCCAGAGGACGCACCCGACAGCAGCGTCTACACTAGTACCGCCAATGGTGCATCCCTCATGAGCTTCTTTGGTGTCCGCAAATCCGTGCATTCATCAAATCAGAAAACCAACCCTTTATCCTACTGGTCCGTCGCAAAGGGCGCCATCACTGCCTTCGCCTTCTCCCCGGATCGTGAACACATCGCCGTCGTTTCGGAAGACGAGTGTCTCCGCGTCCTCAACTTCATCAAAGAAAAGTCTTTGCCTCCCCTCCTGCAACTCGGTGTGTGCTGACCAAAAAGACTCCTCGATGTTTACCCTTCCTACTACGGCGGCCTAATGTGTGTCTGTTGGTCTCCAGACGGATGCTATATCGTGACAGGCGGTCAAGACGATCTAGTCAGTATTTGGAGCTTCCCCGAGCGCCGCCTCGTGGCACGTTGCGAAGGTCACCACTCCTGGGTCTCCTCCGTCGCCTTCGATCCTTGGCGCTGCGACGACAGAACCTACCGTTTTGGAAGTGTCGGCAACGACTGCCGCTTACTCCTATGGGACTTTTCAGAGGGGATGCTACATAAACCAAAAGTCCCCACCCAGCAGCACAGAAGCAGCGTTTCCCGAACGGAGAGCCAGAGTTTACGATTCAGATCGGACTCGAATGTAACAGCGATGCCTGCGGTACACGACGAGAAGACAATGGTGCATGCGGTTGATCCGAGGGCGCTGACGGCAGTTCTGCCCCCGGTCATGAGTAAGGTCGTAGATCCGTGCCCGCTTACGCAGTTAGTGTTTAAAGAGGATTCGTTGATTACGACTTGTATTGATGGTAGGTTGCGAATTTATGGGGTAGGAGAAAGAGGGGCTGACATGATGTAGGGCATCTGAAAACGTGGAATCGACCGCAGGCGGTGCTGGGAAATGGGAGCCAGGTTACTTTGCCAGCGGCTGGAAGCTAAGGCAGGGGGAAATGTTTGATGGATGTTGTGTGCACCACGGTGTTTTGTATGAGCTTGGAAACTTGGGATTGCTGTATGTACTATAATATCCCAGGGCTTTGCATGGTTATTAGGAGGCAAGAAAGAAAGAAAGAGCCATTTTCTTCATCGAAACCGATCCATATTCAGGGACTTGAGGTGTCCTCGTTGGAGCCAGGTGGTCTTTAGCGTAAGAGTTTCCTCTAAAGCTGATGTACTGCGACATGGATTCGTAATTGGCATTGGCTTGGCGTGTGGAGGTGAGCTTGGGCTATAGACTATCCGCAACTAACCGAGTGTCAACCATCCCTCAATCATGTCGGAGAACAGCAGCAACCTGGTTCTTCACTTAGGAACACATTCTCTACTTTAACCTCTATCTCTAGCATGCGGCGCCTCGTCTCCAAGCAACTTCATCTCCCAATCCCCCGGCGCTCCTTCACCATCTCCTCTGCCCACCGTGGCATCCGTCAAATCCCCGCCTCAGACATCGTAAACTTTCCGGGGGCTGTGAGATCGAGATTCACAACGGAGCTCAACTTCCACCGTCCTCAGGATGACCCAGCTATGCCAACATACCGCTACATCAATTCAGATGGAGTCGTTGTTGATACCTCGAGAGAGCTAAATATAGACGAGACGAAGGCGAGGAAGATGTACAAAGATATGGTTACCACTTCGGTTATGGATATGATAATGTGGGTTTTGGTGGTTGGGTAGCTGTTTAGGTTATGCTAATACGTTCGTAGGTACGAGTCGCAGCGGCAAGGGAGGATATCGTTCTATATGGTGAGGATCACTGTTCTGGGCTAGGAGTTTGGATATAGCTCTTACGCAGATACAGGTTTCTGCAGGAGAAGAGGGTATCGCGGTTGGATCTGCAGCAGCTCTGAATGAGGAAGACGTGATATATTCGCAGTATCGAGAGCAGGGGATATTGATGTATCGAGGGTACACATTAGACGAAGTACACTCTCGCCCTCCCTCCCCTTTGTCACAAACTTCACCGCTCACTGGAAATACAGTTCATGAGCCAACTCTTTGCCAACAAAAACGACTACGGAAAAGGCCGTAACATGCCAGTCCACTACATGAGCGAACGCCTCCGCCTGGTATCACTCTATCTCATGTTCTCCTGGCTTTATCTAACCATGACTAGCACCCCATATCCTCTCCGCTTGCCACCCAAATTCCACACGCCGTCGGTGCCGCGTACGCCCACAAAATGGAAGATTCTCCAAACATAGTGGCGTGCTACTTTGGCGAGGGTGCGGCGTCCGAGGGTGATTTCCACGCGGCCCTCAATATTGCCGCAACCCGCGGCTGCCCTGTGGTCTTTATCTGTCGTAATAACGGATATGCAATATCGACACCAACACTGGAGCAATACAAGGGCGATGGTATCGCCTCGCGTGGTATTGGTTACGGCATCGAGACAATCCGTGTAGACGGCAACGATATCATGGCAGTTTACGCTGTCACACAAGCAGCGCGTGAGATTGCTCTAAAGCAGCAGAAGCCCGTCTTGGTCGAGGCCATGAGCTATCGCGTGAGCCACCACTCCACCAGCGACGACTCGTTTGCGTACCGCGCAAAGGTAGATGTAGAGGAGTGGAAGAGACGGGATAACCCCATCACCCGGTACCCCACCCGTTCTCCATATGCCATTGACACTACTAACAGTGGTTAGATTTAGGAAATGGCTCGAAGCAAAGGAGTGGTGGTCCTCCGATGAAGAACTCGCGTTCAGAACCCAGGTCCGGAAAGATATACTCAAGGCATTCTCGAAAGCGGAGAGGGAAAAGAAGCCGCCTATCGGCGATATCTTCAGTGATGTGTTTGCAGAACCGACTCCAGAATTGAAGGAGCAGAGTGAGCAGCTGAAGGAGATATTGGAGAAGTATCCGGACGAGTATGATTTGGGGGAGTATGACAAACCGCTGTGAGTGAAATAGGAGAGTGAGAAGCGGGGTCTGGAGCACCGCGTTAGGAATGACGACACCTTGGCTGTAGATATTTGCCTTCATTAGTATGCTTGGAATATATATTATATGGGATTTATTGTGGCTGTGGGCGAGTAATGGTGTTGTGAACCGCAACAGCTACAGCTAAGGTAGACGGAGATAGATGTCAAGCACGGCGTCCCCCGAACCAGGTGATGTCATTTCTTGATGTCTCTTTGATTGACAAGACCAACGGATCATCACTCGTCTCCTGTTTTCCGCTTGTTGGTGAAACTTGGTTACAGGCTACCACCCCCCGCTTCGTTTATTAACTTCCTCCGATATCCAGAGGCACCCTATCGCATCCTCCATTGTCCCTTGGTCCTCCACTCAATCTACCCCACTAGTTAAGCTCCACATCTTAATCCTCACCCCGCTCTGTACAACGAACTTCAACAATGTCCGAGAAGATACTAATCTCTCCTGTCGGCGCGAGCCGTGCAGGCACTATGGACACTGTCGGCTCCGACAATGCCATCCCCGCAGAAGTCGGCGATGTTGTGAGTTTTCCCTGGTGTGCCCCAAAAGGTTGTAGCTAACACGGACAGGGCGCACTCCTCGTCGAGCGTCTTCGTGCCTGGAAACACGCCGTCGGTTACCTCGAAGCATACATCAACCAGACTGAATCGCTACACAAAGTCTTGCAAAAGGAGTATGCCAAAGTCCTCAAGACGGTCGACGAGCCATTGCGCGAGGGTCACCACTTCAACCAGAGCGTTGGAGGAGTTGCCAGCTTCTTCGAAAACCTCCGCGCAAACACGGTGCGGCTGAGTCAATCACACACCGAGACAGCGTCCGAGCTCAAGAGTACCGTTCTCCCGATCCTGGAGCGTCTGCATAAAGAGATCAGGGACCGCCAGAAACACGTCCAGAGCGAGTGTGAAAAGAGTAACAAAGCCGTGACTAAGGCTCGGAATAGTACGCAGCAGCATATTGAGCTTTTAGGACAGCATACGGCCGCCTCTGAGTCCGTCGGCGGAGTCAGCGCGGGAAACCACGGCGGCTACCACCTAAAGCTGCATCATACAAACACGGGAGGAAAGCCGAAGCCGGAGAATGATCCGTACTTACTCAAGAAGGGCATGTTGAATAGGCTCTCCAAGCAGGTGCTTGAGGAGAACTCCCAGCGGCAGGATTTGATTGGCGTGCAAAACCACTCGCAGCAGTTTGAGGCGCATGTTGTCGAAACTATTCAATCTGCGCTTACGGCGTTCAATCATACGCTCGGGACGCAGGCAGACATTCAGAAACAGTTGTACGGCGATATCCTTGGTCCGTTCTCCTCCCTCCAGTTCCATGGATTCTACACACACTGACGAAGAGCAGAGAAGGGAAATTCTGTGCCCCCCGACTTCGAATTCGTTAACTTCCTTACACGCTACGCCGAGACACTGATTGACCCCAGCGCGCCGAAGCGTACCGTTGAGAGCATCCGTTACCCCAACGAGGACCATCACAGCACCAAACCGTTAATGGAAGGAACACTGGCACGCAAGGGCAAGATCATGCGCAGTTACAACTCTGCGTACTACGTCGTAACTCCGAACAAATACTTGCATGAGTTCAAAGACACCGATGTGAGTCCCTCCCCCCTTCTCCTCCCCCGCTGCTCTGACTGTGCAGCATCTCAACAATGATCCGGGGCCGGAGATGTCGCTCTACCTTCCCGATTGCACAATAGGCGCGCTGTCTAAAGAAGGAAAATTCCAGGTCTCGGGCAAAGATGCGGGGTCAGCGCTGAAGGGGCTAAGCACGAAACATGATTTTGCGTTCAAGGCTGGCAACTATGCAGAGGCACAGAAGTGGCACGAAGCTATTGGAAAGTGTGCGGGACTCAAGACGGACCAGATCCCAATTAGCACACCGACTACTCCTGCGGTCGTGGAGGCGGGCCCGCCTGCGTATGAAGCCCCTCCAGGGCAGGAGACGGGAACTACGACTGTTGCCACCGGGATATCTGCACCTGCACCAGCGGGGAAGGTGGCTTAGGAGTGGGTGGGATATATATTTGTGGGGTAGAGTAATAGCTAATCGTTTGGTGTTTTAGTCTTTTGTAAGAAGGGATAGTGGTTTGCATTTGTTGTGCGAATACCTCGTTTTGTTATGGTTATGATGATTATTGTGATGATCATGCTGTTTCTTGTCTGGGTCTCTTTAGTACATATACTCTTTGGCTATTGCATGAGGGGGTCGTGTTGACTGGCGGTGGTATCTAATAGCAATAAAAATAGGAAGAACCTCCAGGGGTAATAATTTAATACTTAAGTCTGTTACGGCGGAATCACAGCCAATACTGGACGATTCTGTGTAGACCGAAACTAAGTACTTAAGCGATGTTCTATGTCTAATTTGAAATAGGACCATACTTGGGGCTGGTCAACAATCCACGAGACCTGATTCCAGTTTGGGCTCTATAGACTTCATCTCTTGCAGAACTACTTGTCCCAGAGAGGGCGGTAATCAGCCGCCTATTTAGCAACAAGGTTTGTATTCAGTTCGAGCGGTGTTTAATAGGTAAGAGGAGCACGGCAAGGCACTGTGGATGGTATCGGCTGCCTCTCGACGGCCATTGAGAAGACACTCGGCAAAGACCACCTTTCACTCTTACCACGGTCTAATCTGGAACGTGTATTCCATGGTGCCATGGAATGGTGATGGTGACCAGGAGTATCCATAATATCATTGGGCACCCCCAATGGTAGCATCAGGTCGCTCCATGCGGCCTCCGAGAGCGGATCTGTCCAGCCGTCAGCTGTTGTTAGCCTGGGCTTCAATGTTGGTTCAGAAGTTTACCAAAGCAATGCTGTACACTACTTTTCTACCGAGAGCTGAATGTAGTGTTCGCAACGAAAACCTGAACACGCCATCTCATTTCATCTTTCCCTTCTTCTCAACCCACAATGCAGTTATCATATTAACGGAAACAAGAATAAAATACCAAAACCCAAAACGCCCACTAACTTAGATTGTTGCCAAACCGATCCAGACCAATAGATCGACACCGCTATTCTCCTAAATAGAGCCTCGAGAACCTTGTAAAAGTTTATTGTGATTTGTAAGCTAGTAATTGACTATCTGTTTGAAAGTTCGAGAACATAATAATTCAACGTATATAAAGACTGACAGTTACAAGGTGGTGATAGTCAATTGAGCACGCCGAGGTTCGGTGTCGACCCATTTTCGTTGGCACCCCTCTCGATGAGCAGCAGCGCGATCACCTCGTGCCCGTTCTCTGAGGCCCGGTGTAGCGGTGTCCACCAGTCTTCGTCGGCGGCCGAGGCGTTGGCACCCCTCTCAATGAGTATCCGCATCTCCATCTCGTGTCCAACGCGAGCAGCTACATGTTGTGCATAGCATCTTTTCGGACGCGCAAAGTATTTGTTTAATGCTTGAAGATAGGAGGAAATACTGCCGGCACTTTTCAAGGAATCTCCCAAAGACCTCTGTAGTCGAGTGCTCATCGCAAGACTGAGGTGAAAGGTTAAATTGGATGCGGCATATTCAAGGAACGGTTGGGACGCTAGTCGGCTTCTGAATGCTTCTTCAGATGCACATGCGCCTTCTTTGAAGATGTCTATGCAAGGTATGTAGTGCAAGCAATTGCAAGAGTAGAATCCGCTCCTGCAGGAATTTCGTTCCTTCGGAGAAGGTACTCTTGTACGGTAAAGTGAGCTAACCGGATGGTGCCGTTATCGTCAATAACGACAAGGCCAGCACAGATGTCGGTCAGTACCATCCCATCTGCTAAAAAGTCCTCTTTAAGCTCGGATGAATTCGGCACTATAGAAACTGCAATTCGGAGCTCCTCGATGGTAAGCGTCCGGCGAGCCTTGGTCAACCAGCAAAGAGTATTCAGTGCCATTGCTACGCGGTTTTTCGATTGTCTCTTAATGGTTACAATGATTCGACCATATGTTGAATCCAAGGCGTTGTCCTCGGAGGTGGATTTTCTCAGTTCTTTAAGCTCTTGAAGCATATACCCAACAGTTGGCTGCCCACAAAAATGTTCTATATTCAGGCTGAGGAACAAAAATCTGACAAATATAGCGATGCCACTAGTCCGGAAGGTTCCATACTTACATTCCACCGGAAACATCCACTAGTTCAGAAACAATTTCCTCCTCTCGAATCCTATTTTATATCATACGCTTCGCGGTTGGATAAGCATTGAGCTGCCTGTAGATTAACCTCGAATATCGTCTTCATATGCTCGAATTCTTATCGTAGGAACCGCACGAAAAGATTCTTCGATATCATCTGCGAATCGTCGACTTGTGATGAATACATTGAGGCTAGCCTCTCCCATTTGGTGGCATATTGGAAGCAGTACTTCCTTTGCTTTCGCCGATCGTACTCGTCGAGCGTATCGAATACAATGAATGTGCGGATAAACGCCTTTGACACTCCAGCTAGAACAGAGTACAGTTCATTGATAGTTGACTTTCTTTTCTCTTGATCCAGCTTAGTACGCAAATTTTTGAGATTTGCCGGGATACCTGAAAGCTGACTAGCCAGCTGTTTGACCAGGCTAGCAAGTATGTCGAGAGGTCCTTGTTGGTCCTGTTCCTTGTAGTTGAAATATATATGGGCAACTCTGTGTTTTCTTCCGTGGCGCGTACGCGAAGGTAGTCGATTACGAGTGAACTGCGGAAAGGGTCTGTTTAGCTGAGCAGTTAAACAACCAAATGATTACAAACCTTATGAACGTCTTTCCAGCTCCCGCTGTTGACATTATGCTTGTCAGGATATATTCAGGACATGGGGTTGATGAACGTACGAATTCCGTGAGCCCAAAGGATGGGCTGTAAACCTTGCAACCACTGGCAAAACCTTTCTATCTCCAGAAACAATTTTCCAGTGCCTTTCTGCCGCTGCTGTTTGATGTCGTTGTGTCTATCGTTGGTGTTCTCGGGATAGAGCCAGTCAAGTATCTTGGGTTCTTCCGTGACTGTTAGGGCTTGTTAGCTAACGGCAATCGAAGAGGTAGTGTTCCAGTCATATCGTGATTCTAACATAGCTTTGAAATGGGAAGACATACGAATATTTTCGGCCTCCCTCTTTGCCCTTTCTTATCAACAGATAATAAGCGTTCGTAATATTATATCTGAACTGTATATTGAAGCCTATCACCTACCACGACATGCGACGATTTCATTCTTCCACTTGATCATATGCGTAATTACCGTTTGATAGGTACCGTCTACACGGCTACCAAATTTCACCATATCTGTATGGTTGCAAGGAACAGGAATGCGGCGCTCGAATGGCTAGAATAACTGCGCATCATTCTTTTTAACCATCTCAACTTTCTTGCTGCTCCTCTCCCATTTTCCGGAAGCCGACTAAGGATAATCAGTACCGAGCGGATTTCTGTGATAAGTAGAGGTCGCTCCTAAGATATCTACCTTTCTAACAGTTACCGTCTTTTTTGTTTCGTAGAAGCTGAGGATTTCAATTCCGGATGTCGAATCCCAGACTCATGATATCGTCCCTCAGCGTGTCGAGAAAGTTCGAGTCTGTTTAACAAAATCCAACCGCGAGGTTTCTCCCGATGACTCGTGCTTGATCATGGAGAGAAGTTCCTTCACCTCCATCCCTTTGATGCGGGGTTCCAAAAAAAGTATGGCACGGGTTACGTCAAATATCCATTTATACTGGCCTCCATTTTTACATTGCAGTAATGCCTGTCACTCAAGACATCAATAAACCCCTAGTCGGGCACTTTGGATTTGGAAGGAATGCTCTACCTGGAGGATCAAGATACCGCCCATACTGTGTCCAATGAATATTATCGGCCTTTCCTACAAATCAAGTCAGTATCGTACGAAAAAGCTGAAGCTAGTTAGTCGTACTATGTCACTTCTTCTTGCATTATTCAAACTGTGGATAAACTGTCTTCTGTATTCCAAGAATCTGTCGTCCACGGCGTCTCTGATAAGGTTAGAATTGTAGCCATAGGACATAATCCGGATGCCTGGGGCATCTTGCGGCAAGAAATCCTTCGGCCACATTTTACCAGTCTCTCGATTCTTCCATGATCCGAATGCATGGCCTGCAAGACCAGTCACTACAACTATACTAGGATCTAACTGTTAGACACCTATATCAAATGTACGAATTCAAACGTGTCACTTACTCTGCCACTACTTCCCCCTCTAACGCGTTCAACGGCGTCAAGCCATAAAAGTGACGGTCGATAACAAGATCGACTCTAGTTTCAGTGGCTGTATTTGGGATTGATACATGCCTAACATCGTTCGGCCCTAGCTGCTGAAAATATTCGGTACATTTATCAAGGTCGAGCAGCGCCGTTTGAGCAGAACTACAGCATGCCGGATAAAGCGATAGCCGGTGATTTGGGATATTCAAGTACGGGTCGATAGTTTAAAGAGCAACCATCAACATATCATTGCTCCAGCTCGCTGGTACGTTGGATATTCAAAAGCAGATTGGCCTAGCGCTGTCCGCAGTAGCATCGTCGGTGACCGTGGGAGAAGTGCTGCTGGGTGCAGGATCGGTGCGTCAAAGCGTATCATATGGTGCCGGTCCGAGTGCCAGCGATGTAGCCGCAGCGCATGGCTGGACCCCGATATGGGCCGTTTTCTGGAATGCAGGAAATTCAGTAGCGGTATTTGGCTCTACTTCCGGCTCACTCCGCCGGTTGGACGCTAGTGATGGAGATGCGAGATCATTGTCACCTAGTCGCTTAGACATTATTTTGGCTTAAAACTATAAGAGCTCGAGAAGGTATGAAGGATGGGGTGAAACTGGGTAAGGAATTTGCTTCACTCTTAAATCAGTGAAAGCGAAAGTAGTGAAATGCGGGGTTGTCTTCTCAGCCCTGTCAAGTAGAACAGCGCAGATATGTGGAATGAAAAAAACGGCGGCCTCTGGTTCTCTTGCCCGTTCTAATTCCGCCATAATTGAGACTTACTCATGTAAGTACTTACAGCCATTGAAAAGATGAATTGAAAAACAGGGATCGGGATCAAGGGTTTTTGACACTGAGTCAAACCTCTGGAGGCAGCTGAATCTTCCTTTCTGAATTGCTAGATTTCATAGTCACTGATAGTGTAGCCAATTGAGTACCCTTGATGATGCCTCTGAGATTTGTCTTTAGACTTCAAATGTCGTCCACAGCATTCGGATTTAATTCGGGTTTAGGAGTGACAGCCAATGACCACCCGTAATAGATTCAACACCTAAGGACAAGGTTTCTTCCCCACATTTTCCTTCACGTCCTATCTTCTCAACTACACCACCACCGCCAGCATGAAGGTACTACCCCGCCTTCCACTCCTCCGCTCCTCTAATGCTCCTCTAATGCTCCTCTAACGCTCCCAGATCCTCGACTCTCGCGTCGGCATGCTCAGTAACCACGAAGTGCTAGCGCACATAACAGCCATGAAGGCGCGGTACACAGAGCTCCACCACCGGGTCGGCGGCGCCCACGCAATGAAAGCCGAGAATCTCGAGACCGTCCTCAAAGAAGTTTCCTCTCCCCCCCTTCCATCTCCCTTCTCCGCTAACCCGTCAGGTCCGCGAATACCTCTCCCACTCTCCCTGCGCATTACAAACCCCCGAACACATCAGCGCCTTCATGTCTGCCATTGCCCCATTCGCGCTCGAGAAGGGCGAGTTACTACAGATCATTAACGAGCGGCCCGAGACGATCGCGGAGCTGGATTGTATCGTTGAGGAGATGGAGACGAGGTTTGATGAGGAGAAGATTGAGAAGATACTGGAAGTTGTGAAGAGTACGCTGCCGAAGAGGCCGAAGGAGGAGGAGGTTGTGGCGGCGTAGAGGGAAGGGAAGGGTGAGGGACTGCTCTTGAGCGCCCACTAGAGTATATTCATTGCCACATTGTCGAGTTTGATACATTACTGATACCTATGTTTACATGTCTTCTTTCTGCGGTCTGGCATGTTGATGTCGACATTGAGGATTGGATCACGACGTTTTCGGCTTGTCCTTTCCCCGCCCTTCAACGCAACGGAAGCGCGTTTCGTCTTCACTGGGAGAACAGCTGTAAAAGGTTGCAATGCATGACCTTAGCAGTTGATGATGCTTGTAACGCAAGCAAACTTCTCAAAGCAATGAGTCGTCTACTACTGCGCCACTCTTGTTACTGCACACGAAAACCAACGAATGCAAAGCATAGGAGAGTAGGAGGCCTTGTTTGAAGCGGGCAAAAGAAACACTGGAACTGGCCTGAGGTACTTGATGCATGTACTCTATTCTTCCCCATAAAATGAAGCGCTAGAATGTTGCCACATCTAGTGATGTGAGAGGTATACCTTCACGGCTGCAGGACCATGGTGGGAGATCATCAGGGTTCAATCATATTCATACAAACAGATAGGTTTCCACCTTATCTACATTAGCTTCCGACCGGTTCCACGCTCTGGAAGGTGTGTCGGCAGTTTCTGCAGGATCTGGTATTTAAAATAATCTAAGGTTGATGACATGGGGTTCTAGTCGGCACCGTATTCGTATTGGCGCATCTTTGGGTTCTCTAATTACCACTTAAGCCCATCATTCTCGCCCGCAACCAAGGTCTCCCAAAGGAAGGAGAACAACCGATTGGAAGTTCAGCTACCAAAACCGAGTGATTTCACATGTCTAGTGATAATCCTTTGCCCTAGACATCCCTGGTCTTTGAACGGGTTTTAGCTGCTTATGTAGAAAGCGGTGATGCATTAGGTGCTAAGAAAGTCCGACATGAGTGGGTTTTCCTGGTTTCTTCGGGGGAACTCTTAGGCCTTGGTGTTCCAAGGGTCGTGCTATTTGTCGGGTGGAAAATGAACCGAAGCCTCCTGGCGTTTTCTAGATGCAGTCGCTACCCGTGGTGGAAGGACGACAAATCTTGTGCCAGATAGATTTGGGGGTTCCTTGGTTAGTATGAGTGCTCTATCTAGGCACTAGGTACGGTGGAGAATTGGTTTCTGTTTAGTTAACAGTTTTTTTTAAAGTTTATTAAGGGCCTATGCATGTGGGCTCGCTAAGCGCTCGAACTCCAAGTCAGGCCTTGCTGGGCGGAGCAGCTGTTCACACGAGCACTGCCTTTTGACAACCTGTTAGTCTTAGAGAGAGATAAATCATTGGTGGTGCATGGAGAGATGTGGCCTTGAACTGATGGAAGTGAATGAATGGATATGTGGGGTGGAAGAAGAGTACTTCATTTCTCATGCAATTTGACGCGTGTGCAAGGTACCCGCACCCTTTTCAGCCGCGTCCTCACCCCCTTTTGATCCAGGGCCTGAGGGGCCGGTGAGCGATACTCCAGTACACAACCCCATTATCATTTAGCCTTACAATATTCCCTACGACCGAGACAAATTCACCGCCGAAAAAATATTTCTTATCTCAAAAGTCGCATCCTCCATTCTCGAAATCACGGATTCTCAACAGCGCCGCGTAAGACATTCCCTGCATCGCCGCCGCCGCCGCCGCCGTTGTCGATCCCCATCGATTTCTACTACCCCGAGTTACATCCTGTCGCCAAATATACCCCTCTCGTCCTTCTATCGACGGGATTCGGAGTCCACGATAGCTGGGAAGTTGTCCAGCTCCCTCCGTGGCAAGCCACTTCCTGGATCCCGCCTGTTAATTCAGCACCCACCTCGTCGCAAACCCGACGGGCCAGCTACAGACAGCCGCCAGTTCACTAGATATCCTTGGATCATTACTGGGCAGGATCGATAGAGTTGGGTAGTTTCCGAACGTTCAATTTTCTAGTGCGAGCCGAGCGAAGATGGAACGCGAACGATCGAAGCTTCAGAGATGCGGATTATTGGTACGGAATCTCTTGATAGCCACTCTGGCATATGCCTCGGTCGTGGAGATCGTCCATGTCTACCAGACTGGTTCGGTGTCGCCATTCTCGAAGGTGCCTCCCAAAGCCCCCACCATTCCGGAGGGTTCCTTGTCCGGCGGTGTAAACTGGCGATTGCGACCCGAAACCTTTGTCAAGGACATCAACGACGCATATCTTGGGGAGCGACCCCACGTGGATACATACGCGAACTACACCCGGCTGATTCAGGCGTGTCGGGGGTCTGTAACTGGACTGGAGAAGATGCGGAATGTCTACGATTGCCTGGCATATCTGACAAGTAACGAGAAGGATTACTTCTTCCTCCCCGATCAACCACCTTCGAAAAGCTCGGTGGGTTATCCGTCGGTGGAAGGTGCGCTAAAGCCATCTCACAAAAGCATCGGAGAATGCCCAGGCCCGGTTCAATTGTACCACACCTATTGGACTGGTCCTTCAACATGGCGGGTGGAATTGTTCGTGAAGAGTTATCTTTACACTCAGAACTTGGCGTGTAGTCGGCTTTATATCTGGTTGGATTCAGACAGTCACCCTACGGCGGTGAGTGATATGATGAAGGATAGTGGTTTTCAGAGGTTTCTACCACTGGTTGAACGGGGAGATATCACGCTTAAGGCTTGGAAGTTTCCGTCTCGGATACCGCTGCCAAAGGGCACAGTTGCGCAGGATCCGTTATACGCCAACATATTAAACAACCGAGGTACCACCGGCGAACTGAAGAATTCAAAAGGGGAGACCTACTTAGGAGATGGCGTGGTTATACAGAATGATGGAAGTGAATGGATCGTGTTGACGGAACGGCAAATGACGTTTCTCCCAGTGGCTGTGTCGGACGCGGTGCGTTTCATCGTCCTGCATCTCCATGGCGGTGTTTATCTGGACATGGATATCCTCTTGTTACGGGATCTGAGACCGCTAATACTCACTCCGGACCATAATTTTGCGGAGCGGTGGGCGGTCCATTCACATCCGGGCGATTTCAACACTGCGGTACTTTCTCTGAATGCCAACTCGTCGCTCTCATCTTACTTGGTTCGTGGTGGAGTGCGGATGGGATTAAATTTCCACCCCCGAATCGTTGGACGCATGGCTTGGAAGGACGGGCGTGTGGAGGAATTAGCGATGTTTGAGACCGGCTTGTTTGATCCTATATGGGGAGAGTTCAACTGGGGTCGAGAAGGAAGATGCACGATGCCGTGTTTCAAGGACTACGGGGTGGCATTTATGGGCACAAGGGACGCAATCAAAGATGAATGGCAGTCTTACGACGGCCCTCAACTACCGTTAAAAGATAGACTGTCCAGAACACCAACAGAACTCCGTGCGCGATCGAAGAAATCTAATGACAATAACGACGACAACGATGAAAACAACCCCGAAAAAGGCGTCAAACTACTCTACGAACAAAAGACAGGCATGCGCCACAAGTTAAATCGCCGACAGAACCCGCAAGTTCCAACACAAGGGCAGACGGGACTAGAGCCCGAAGACAGTGCAGTTGCTGCGGCCGAGAAGCCCAGCAGATCACAGGGCGCGGATGGTACATATGGCGGGAGAGATTACCACATTGAAGATGATAAATACCCGCCCAACAACCGAACCATGGAGAACTTCTTCAGAGGGGCTTGGAGTTATCACATCCACAACCAGGTTCGCCTCTCCCTCTCCAGTGTGCTCGCCATTCGAGGTTGCTAATTAGTATCCGCAGTGGAGCAAGCATCCTCAACCAAACTCATGGTTCGATGTGATTGAACGAGCGCAAGACGGGTTCTTTCGAGGAGAGCGGACAAATCCATACGGTGAACGATGGCAAGGTCCCGAAGTCAAGCCGTACGATAGGTGGCTCGAATTCGATTAGTATCTATCAGCATTTTTTGTTTTCTGCATTTATTTTCTTGCAGATTTAATTGGAGCGGTTTGGATTTTTGTTTGTTGCATGTACGAATTTTGCTATACCTCTAGAGGATGCATATGTAGCGGTTTGGGTGTGAGGACCCGGGTTTTTCCTTTCCTTTATTTCGGGCGTTCGATTAGGAGTTGGTGCCTGTCTATAGTACCATTTGC
>Ga0307512_10000237_pt1 | contig 77837 bp, 74 predicted proteins | sample 14_EM_MG_FD_200267 | JGI IMG/M metagenome (GOLD analysis project Ga0307512, IMG submission 200267) | Populus trichocarpa ectomycorrhiza microbial communities from riparian zone in the Pacific Northwest, United States - 14_EM | ecosystem: Host-associated > Plants > Roots > Unclassified | place... | reverse complement strand
TGTCACCAGCGCTCCCAGACTTGTAGCCGGCACTCCTGGGTGCACCCAAAGTTCTCTCCGGCACACCAAGGTGTTCCCAAACCTATCACAATCACTCCCATGGTACTCCTGTACCAGTCATCGGAGACCTCAATTACTCTGAAGGCCGGCCGGAATGCCCTCCTACAGTCTGATACTCTTCTGAAATTGACGCATCTAAGTTTACACTCCACATCCTCTCAGACACTTCTGGAGTCTTCCAGAGACTAAAATACATTTTGCTGATGATGATCGAGTGAACATGCAGATGCACTCCGAGGCCATGATCGCATGAGTATGAAGATGCACTTGCAGCTCATGGTTGTGCGAACTTCCAGCCTACAATCGAGGGAGTTTGGAGACACAGATAGAGGCTGTAATCGGCTGAATGTAGAGATGCACTCCGAGCCCATGACCGAGCAAGTTGGGAGATGCGCTGGCAGGACATCATAGTGTGAACTCGGATGCCATGATTGAGCGAGTTTGGATATATACTTGGAGGCCATGATCGAGTGAACTTACAGATGCACTCTGAGGCCGTGATCGAATGAGTTTGATGACTCACTTAGGAGGCATTGATTGTTCGAACTTGGAGGCCGGAATCAAGCAAGTTTGGTTATACACTTGGGGGCTGGAATCGAGTGAACCTAGAGATGCACTCTGAAGCTGCAATTGAGCGAGGTTGGAGATGTACTTTGAGGCCATGATCAAGCGAGGTTGGTGGAGAACTTGGCAGCAGTCGACGGCAGCTGTGCTGAGTGCTGATGAGAATCTTTTCATCAGTTACTTAACTCACAACCGTGGGAGTATGATGAGGTGACTTGACATTTGCACCATCATGGACAGCTGGCTCAAGGCTGTCGATCTTGTAGGGAGGCACACCAGAAGCTGCAGCTATATTCAGGAGTCAAGTGGTAATCATGAGAATGATGGGAACACAGCCAATCTTGGGTGTATGCTGTACTTGGTGTATGCTGGTGTATTGGTGTATGCTGCTGTACTTGGTGTATGCTGCTGTACTTGGTGTATGCTGTTGTACTTGGTGTACACTGCTGTACTTGGAGTATATTCCTGTGCTCAGTGTATGCTGTACCCGGTGTTAACTCATAATCATTGCATGGAGAGATAGAGAGAGATGACTTAGCTTTGTATTCTGCAATGATAGTAGAGTTGTGGACGAGAAAGAGAAATAGGGGATGGAGATGGGCACAATGTTGAGGATATGAGTGCCTACGAGAAATCAGGGGTACTACTTGCCTGATCGGGTTTAGGAGACCTAATGTCGGTGTTATTACCTGCTGGATTGGGAGTCATACCTGCTATATCAGGAATGGTGAATTCACTTGCACACAGAATTCTCTTAAGTCCCAGTTTCTCATGATAATTTCCCATCTCCTCTCATCTCTCTCTTTCGGATCCTCAACTCAACCATCACCTAAGAACCCGAAGTTAAGTCAACTCTTTTTATTCTGGCATGCTATAATCATGAGTTCACTCCGAGTACTGCATACACTGATTACTGCATCATTCGAAGATTGAGTGTCTCCCACTCCAGGCCAGACTCTCATCTCTCATCTCTCGGCGGACCTTGTGGTGCTCAGTTCTCTACATTCCCACAATTACGAGTTAAGCAATGAATACAGTCTCAGCTACCCTCCGACCTCCTTCCTTATCTACTGCCTCCAGATCAACCGCCTGCACGTACTCCTCTAATTTCAATTGATTATGGCCTTCAATTGCATCTCCAAACACTCTCAATTACCACCTGCAAGTGCATGTCCAAACTTGCTCGATTATGGCCTCCAATTGCATCTCTGACTTCTTTTCTTATTGGCTTCCAAGTGCATCTCCATGCTCGCTTGTTCACAGCGTCCAAGCTCACACCATCGTGGTCTTCAAGTGCATCTTCAAACTCACTAGATTATGGCCTCAAAGTGCATCTCTGAGTTTACTTGATCTCAGCATCCAAGTGCGTCTCCAAACTCCATCAATCATGGCCTCCTAGTATATCGCTAAGTTCACACGATTACTTTGTGGTGAGATAGCAGAGCTCTCACGGCATCCGAAGGGAAGTTGTGAGAAAGACTGGATCTGGATCGATGAGTGTAGGAACAAAGTGAGAACATATGAACGTGTACCTGGCTGTGCAGAACCAGACAAGTTGCTTGGATATATGAAAGTTCGGCCAGAGTGCGTGGGACCAAGAGCTGGGAAAGATAAACTGTGTATTTTGTACAATGAAATGATGTCTATTTACCCCAGGGTCTCCCAAATATATACTCCCTGTTGCTCAGTCCATTACGATCATCTCAGTATATCCGTATGCCTTTTTGCTCAGTCCGTCTCCATTGTCCCCGTATCTCCGTATGCCCCCTGTCGGCTTCCACCTGCCAAACAAAATGGCAGTGGTGGTGGGAAACTGATTTTCCAGCCACAATTGGCTCTAAGGTCATCTTTAAGTTCTCTCAATTGGTGTCTCCAGGTGCTCCTCCAATTACACTTGAGTACCGTCTGCAGCCAGATTGACCGTATGCAGCCAGATTGACTGTACATATATATATATAGTGACTTAGATAGATAATACTGCCATATTATGATGTAGCGAATCTTGTGACTGTAACAAAGACAAATATGATAGACAAAATGCCTTGTGGTTATGGAACCCTAAGAACCACCTCTGTGAGAATACGGCACCAAGTCTCCTGCAGAGCTTGAACAGAGGTCACAGCTGCTCTCAAAGTCTCCTGCAGTTCTTCGCAGAGGTCTCGGCTGCACCAAAATTTGACTCTCCAAAATGTCAAATATCAGAACATCTTGAATTCACCTCCATCACTGCAGGTGCTTTCAGGACCACCAGGGAATGCACTTCTAGAGTCTGAGAGCACTTTGCTTCGCTCCAGGGGGGTATGGGAAAATCTAGAAGTACTTCAAAGAACTGGTGAGGTTGACCGGAGTGTCTGGGATGTTTGAGTTTGGCATCCAGACTGATTTACGTTTGGCTGATGTGGTCTATCAATGAATTGGGACTTGAAGGAGTGGAACAGAACTTTGAGAAATAAAGTATTAAGATGTTTGTACCATTTGATTGACCTCCTGTACATTTTAACTATTACAGCGCAAAGGGCAAGCCACATATTCTAATCCTTGATGGACATGGCTCTCATCTAACATGGTAATTTCTCAATTTTTGCATGAATAGAAATATTCACCCTATTTGCCTTCCTGCACACTCTACACATATCCTACAACCTCTAGATGCTGGGCTGTTTGCTCCTCTTGCCTGCATGTATAGCAATCAGCTGGATATATTGGTCAGAAATGATGGGAATGCAATTGAGACCAGACAGTTTTATAAGTAAGTCCACCTGCTATATCACTCTACACTCCACTCAAATGCTTTCCTACAGACTTGTCACACATGCTAGAGCTGCAGCATATACGAAGAACAACATCTTGAGTGCCTTTGAGGCAACTGGGATCTGGCCTCTTAACCCTCCCAAGGTATGAATTGGGCTGTCACAACACATCACTCGATTTCAATCCCAGCCAGCTGTTACAGATGTACATCAGCCAGAGCCCCAGGGTTTGTGACTGCTCTCTCATATTTTGTACTCTACTCTTTTCTTGCCCTCTATCTTGGATCATTAGACCTGTACTCAGCTATCGCACCATAGAATTCACCCACACGGTTCTCCCTAACCTCCATATCATAACACCAGCTGTTGAAATACTCATTGCTAGTGAAGCTTTATTCAACTATCTACGAGGGCCACTAGGCCATATATTGACAGTATGAGCATGTATGTCCTCATCTATATATTGAGATGGCTGAGCTCTGTCAGCCCATATCAGAGCTACTCTGTCAGCCCATATTAGAGCCAACCCAGTCAGTCCATATGGTAGCCAGTCCCATCAGCCTGTATGAGAGCTAGCCCGGTAAGCCAGTATGAGTTTTATTTTGCAATACTCACCCCTGTTGCCATGCTCCAAGAAGCAAGAAAAGAACAAACAAACAAAGATAATGTGCAACCTGTGATTCACATAGTCGCCTCCTTAAACACCCTGCATGAGAAGTGAGCAGGGAAAGAGTAATACAGTAGCCTGAAGATAGCCATCCATATATACACAAAGACATCTGGCTTCCAAAAAACAAGTGAAACAACCTTAAAACCTTTGATTGACCTCCAATGAACCACCATTGCCATAAAGCCATTGCTTTCATGAACTTGCTATACTGATCTTTCGATTGTGGTTTTGTGAATATATCTGCCAGATTGTCATCCATGTGTAAGTGGGAGTTGTTGACTATTCAGCCTTTTTGCTGATCTCGACTGTTGTAATTGCAAATATCAATGTGTTTTGTTCGAGCTTTGATGATCCCCATGGTGATTAGAGTGAGAGCACCATGATTGCTGCGGTTGATTCACAGCAGTGGTGAGTCTCTCTGATAACTGTGAATATCCTTCTGCGGCTGCAGAAACCGTTTCGCATCTCTTGAGGCCTGTGAACAGGCGATGAATATGACCTCGAGAGATGACATCGCAATCAGGCCTTCCTTCCGAGACTGCCACCAGACTGCTCCATTGTGCACGAGAAATACACGACCTCCCTCGGAGTTGCAGTTTGTGCTGTCATTGGCCCAATCGGAATCCCAGTAGCCTACGAGACTATTCCCAATGCCATTGTCGCTGAAGTGGAGTCCACAATTGGCTGTAGTTTCAAGATACCGAAGAATTCATTTGGCAGCGGTCATATTACTGGTGAACGGCCACAAATGGTAACCAGAAAGAGCAGACACCCCATACGGGATATCTGGCTGAGTTTCAAGTGCCGCATACATTAGTTATCCCACAACTGCTTGATAGGCTGTGATATCTTACAGTTTCTTCTCCCCACAATCTTTGGCTACGTCAAACTTTAGATTGGGATCCATGAGCGTTGAAACACTATGAATATGCTCCATGCTGAATCGTCTGAGGTTCATGGTGTCATAGGCATTCTGACAAAGATGGATTCCATTCCCAATTTCATTGCGGTAGATCTCGACGTTGAGGAATTGGTGTACCAGGCTGAGGCTTGTACTTGAATAATTGTGTGACAGTGTTGCCTTGACCTCAATCACGGCTGTTGTGGCAGCCTCTGGATATTCTATGGAGATATCGTCAACAAACCGAGCTATCAGAATAGCATCACAGCAGAGATACTGGTTGGGATAGACAGAGGACTGTGTGAACCCGAGAGAGAGTAGAAAGGCATTGACATCATCGTGCCATAGCTGTGGAGCTTGTTTAAAGCAGTAGTGAGCTTTCCTGAGTCTGACAGTAATCTTTGGTGTGATGAGGCCCTCAGCCATCATTCTGGCAAAGTCATATAGATGTTGTCATCGTTGATTGCAGGGTTTAGGAAAGCGGTAACTGCATGCAATTTGTTCATACGCCACCCGGATTTCCCGATGAGTGAGATGCAATACCAAACCCTAGTTTGCTTCCCAGAAGGGGCACAAGTCAGGACGAAATCCGTCTGCTCATATCGCTTCATGACTAGCAATGCTTTATACCCTGTGGACCCATCAGGATTGTGTTTGGTCTTATAAACCCACTTAGAGCCAATCGGCCTAACTTGTAGTTGCCATGCTTGCCAGTCGTTGTGTGTGCAGAAGGTGTTATTGAGTAGGATTGATGCACTTTCTTCTTCGATGGCTCTTTTCTAGTGATCACTTTGAGCACATTCAACAGCTGCCGTGTAAGTGAATGGATCTCCAGTGGCTGTGGATGCCGTGAGTGCTTCTGCAGAGGCTGTACCTTCACTTGATGTAAGACAACTCCCTATTGGTCGAGCTGGAGCTGGAGCTGGTGATACTGGAGGTACGTAGCTTGATTTCTTGATTGCTGCTACTGAATGCTGGGCAATCTGATTCGGTCAGGAGAGCCGCTGGCTCTGGGCTATGGTTTCGCAACGTGCAGCCGCATGCTGGGCGGTCTGATCCTGTCTGAAGAGCCACTGCTGTGGGTGTTTTCTGCTTCTTCATCAGGTTCTTCGTGCATGTGAGATTTGCATCTCTTACCGATCTGCATACATTCATTACCTTGTCCTCGGAGAGGCCCATCTCCGGCATCTGTTCACTCAACATATACCTCATCTTCCGGTAATTGAAACATGTTGATCGCATCCATTCCATGCTGACACGACAAGTGGGGATTTCTGTCTTGGTCGAAGACAACTTCCGATTGGGCTTGCAACATCTGGAATTTGTGATCACATATCCTCCACAACATCTTTGAATCATGTGTGCAGCATACCATCAGGCAGGGCATTGACCTTGGGCTGAACTTGCTATGGCGGCATTAAACTGTGGGAATGAGTCTACTGCTGTAGCATCAAAATCGACATAGCTTGTGAAGAGAGGTTTGATAGGATGTTTTGTTGCCATCAGCATCGTGGGTCAGTTTGCCAAATCGATGTAGTATCTTCCATGGTGTTTTGTATGGTGCTTGATAGCCATCACAGTCATCTTGTCTTTTCAGGCCTTCATTTGGTGATCTTTAATGGAGATAAACTGCTGAATTGACTGCTTCTCCCCAGAACTAAACAGGAGCATGGCAGTGGATGATCATCACATGGGCTTTTCCTGTCATTGTATGGATCATTCATTTGGCGACACCATTCTTATGATGAGCAAACAGAAGTAATGGCTGATATGTAGTACCATGGGCTGGGAGGACATATTGGAAGGTTCTATTGTCCTATTCTCCCCATCTAGTATAACATGAGAATCGCTTGATCATGTATTCCATTGAGTCTACACGGGCCCGAAATGAGTGGTAGGCGGAGGTGCTGGTCTCTGCTTCATACTTGTGAGCCGCCATACGGATGTGTCCCTTATGTCATCCTCAATGAGATGTATAAAGTATCAATTGTCTCTGAATTCCAGTGTAGACAACATACTGCACATATCGGAATGTAGAAGTTCAAATGTCTTGGTAGTGCGCTTGACTGGCACTTTAAAGAGCCTTTGGTTGTGCTTGGCCTGGATGGAGACTGCGCACTTTGAATTGTCGTGTGTATATCTGCTAATCAAAGTTTTGAGGGCAGTAGTATTTAAATGACCGTGATAGTCGGGCTTCTAACCTGTTGAAATAATGATTGCTAGAGACAGATTTTTCAAATATCTGTGAGAGCCACAGGGCCATATATATATGGTACCAGCACGTATGTACTCATCCAAATGTAGACACAGCTCAGCTTCATAAACCCAGATCTAAGCTACTCTGTCAGCGCATATTGGAGTGACTCGATTTGCCCATATGAGAGACAGCCCTATCAGCCCGTATTAGAGCCAGCCATGTCAGCCAGTATGGGAGCCAGCCAAGTCAGCCCATATGAGATCCATTTATGCAATACCAGTCATTTCCACTCCACTCTTCAGTGCAACCCCCAGAGGGTCCAGAGCTGTAAGCCAATTAGCCCGCAGTGCACTTCACCTTGTCACTTGCCAATCACCTTCCTCTCTCAAGCTGTAGGCTCTTATAGCACAGTCAGGAAGATCAGCTCAGAGTTGGCCTGCAAATAAGGATTTATGAGATGAAATGCCGAGAACACTTTGCTCAGGGGCCAATGACACCACTGCAGTAACAGCAAAGGGCCACCTCCGCCTTGGTAAAACTGGTGTGTATACAGCTGATGATGTGGTTCAGCTCAGAGAAGAAAGAGAGATGCTAGACAGAGAAAAAGTGGCCAAAGCCAAAATGCACCAAGTCAAGGCTGCAACAAAGGTAGTATCCTCTGGAGAGGGGTCAAAGAGCTCTAAACATCTGGAAAAGAAGATAATAGGTGCACAGAAGGTACCTGTAATTGTGCTTAGTGATTGGGATGATGAGGAAGAAGATATGGTGGGTGGAAAGCAGTGGAATGAGAAGGAGAATGGGGGGGAGGAAGACTCTGTTGTATATATTGGTGATATGCTAAACCTAGAGGATACTATGAAGCATGGAAAAGTGAGAGAAGGGGTTACTAGTCAAACCCCAGTAGTGACTAGGTTAGGGAGAGTGGTTAAGACAGGCCATTTGGGTCAATAACTACCACCTGTGGGTGGTTGGTTTCCCAGTCATTGGCTGTCACCTGATAATATACATTAATTCATTGAGCTTTCCATTGGTTAAGAAATAAGTGGAATTATCTAGAAGTTCTACTGGTTTACACTTCAGTATCTAGATGTGTCGAATTTGCATTGTAGACTGTTTTGCATTCTGCTGATGCCAAATACATCAGGAGATTGTTGAATAAATGTAATATACTAATCAAGATGCCATTATTTGAGTCCTACTACTACCATTATATCTCTGTCCGGAATTTGATATTTGGAGTTTGTAATATAATATTACAACTTATACTACATACTTTCCAGTTTTCTACAACCGGAATATTATTTACTACTCTCTGGTTGTACCCAAACACATAGATTACTTCCACAGCCATTATCAGTAAGTATATGTAGTTACTAATACATATTCAACTATTGAAAGAGTGAATTGTATAATTCCTCAATATTCAATGTATTTATCTTCACCACTTAATACATTTGAAATTGAGTGTCAGATAATGAATACAATATGTATATATCTTAATAACTCATGACCTTGAAAGTAACTATTGCTGTATTATCATAGAGTTTCCATATATCTAATTTTTAATACTTTCTATATACTAGTAACTATTACTAATCAATTCAAATGGGTATTATAGTGGTAGAACATGAGTTCTCACTATTCATATATATGGTTCTATTGGGAATGGTTATAATATACTATCCATCGGATGGTGTTGCCATTATTGCTGCAGATGCCATAACTCCAAGTAATGTACTATGACATATTTGACAAATATAGCACATTTGTTGCATCATGTCTAGGTATGTTGTTTACATTCAATTGGAGTAATAATTGTACCACTTGGAGAAATCAATTGAATAAACATTGAGAGGTATCTGAAAACCATGACCATGTGAGTTTAGAGATGCACTTGCAGGAGTGATCAAGTACATGGATTGAAAATCAACAAGGGAATGGAAATATAACCAGTAATAAAATTGATCTGCACAGTTTCAGAGTGGATATTGGGAACTGGTAGTTTATTCACCTTGCAACAGTGGTCAGGTGACATGTATTTGATGTACCATTGTACCATATCTGTCTTTCTCTTTCTCATCAAGAACTTAACTGTTACTTGAAATCATGAAGTTATGTCATCTTTCTCTATCTGCTTAAACTATTTCTCATGAGTTACCACTGTGTACCCATTCAATATATACTGTCCCTCACTTCCACATAGTCTCTCATCACTCATCTGTTTACACACTTTGTTCTACTCTATCGTATTTAATACTTTAGTACATGTCAATGATTAAAGACATTGGCAGTATCTGTTATATCTTCTTCTCATTATGTCTCTCTTTCAAAATACTGCCTCCAGCTTAACCACCTTCTGATACTCTGCAACTCAATGACAACAAGATTACTGTACTCCATTTCTACCATTCTTACTTAATCGAGATATGTATCATCAACCCACTTTAAGTCTACTTTTCTGCCAGTTATCTTCATATCTACCTCCCTGAGATTGACTATTTGAATTCACATGTTTCAATTCTCAAGGTTATTACCTCCTAGGCCTTGATGAAAGAGAATTAGCAATATGTCTCGAGTGAAGCCTGTAGTATTTATGGAGATTGATTCAGTGATACTTATATATATGCTACCCTGTCTGCCTCTGGTACTGAATTCAGCCCAACTCCCGGACTCAAAAACTTGCTTTAAAATCTTCCACATCTGTAAGGTTGATGGCTGGATTATTCCACAGATCTATCAGCAAGCTTGTAGTAAGCTGAATCAGCTAATTTTGTTCTTTATACAGTTGCTACATTATAGTTTTTGGCTGTTCATTAGTTTGAAACTCAATTTCATGTGTAGAATAATAGATTATACTGGGTTTTGATTTTGCGGATATTTGCATTAATATAGACAGTCAGTAGTGGTAAAGTTGAATAGCAAAAAGTTACTACATTATGATTACTAATTTTATGCCATTGAAATATTTTGAAGATGCGATAATTATGACTGTTATCATCACAAAGAACATATTGTAAATGTCTAGAATCAGTTTCATCACTGAAGAAAAAAACGTAATGAACTGATTATAATATTCGACTAGAATATATTTTGGCTTCCATTTCTGCTCTGTGGTAACCAGGCAATATTGATTACTCCTCAACAATGTCTATTGACTACAAACTATTCACTTATATATACTATTTCTGTATATCCACATCTATGTTAATACTGTTGCCACTACAAATAATATTCTTGGCAATGTGATAATTTCAATAAATACAATATATCCTAGTATTAGAATAAATTTTCTTTGAGTGTGTTATTTCAATTGATAGGTGATATCAAATTAATTTAAAGTTATACAGTATACAATTATTTTTATAAAAACTAGAACTAGTCTAGGATATTAGAAGAGACCGTTACTTATGGCAGTATATTTGCCTTTATCATACCAGCATCTCTATATAAATTCAGATCGTGCTTATTCTCTACATCTGTACCAGATTTGTGATCTGTATTGTACAAATTACAGTTGCCGATGAGTGCTTCTGGAATGTCTGATGTACTCTCTCTCAACTCCACTTATCTCATCAGATTAAGTTGAATGGCTGTCATATTTATACCTTTGTCAGTTGATCCCTATTTCTGTTTCTTGCCTAGGGTAAATAACTAGTAGTAAATAAGATATATGTAAACACCATTATGGTAATTAAAATGCTGCAGAATGATCATGTCTGAAGGCTGACAGGGTAGTTTCAACTATCATCCCCATATCTAAAAAATCCATTGTAGATGATATGGCTAGTCTTGGGCATGGAATCAATTGAGAGTTATGTTGAACATTTGCTTCTTGAACCATCTTTGAACTATTATAACCTTTAGTGTGCTGTGTATTTTCCATTTCTAGTCCTGTTTAGAAATTCTATATGGCTTGATTGAAATTCTGATTACATTCACAAATTGTTACTAGCTAGATATTGTTGACTAAATCTTGAAAACTGCCTGTTGAGCATTTTTTGGGAAGTATTTTGCGAGTGGCTTTTGACTACCTTTGATTAGTACCATAATAGGGCAATAAGAAGTTAATATCTACTCTAACTACTTGTAGAATAGTGGAAAGGATATCTCACCCCACATTGGTAATATTGACATCCACTTAGTAGGTTTCATTCTTCTGATACCTTCTGTTGATGATGTCTGCTGTCTAAAATTTACCAATAACTGTAATCACATCAGATTTGAAGACATATAGTTTATAGTTGGCTTGTCCCTGCTTGCTGGGAGATTCCATGGATGAATTCAAATACCATCTGCTGGTAGTCAATAACCAAACCTTCCAATAATTATCTCCCCAAGTAGATCCAACTATGAATGTACATAAGCAGTGGTAATTATTACAGAATATACAATATCAATCACATATACACTAACCAACCTCTGAAGTATACCAGTTGAATACGCAATTGCCCTTAGCTATCATTTTGGACTTACTGTAGAGTACTATATATAGTTTAGCACAGTACCTATATTTGTTATACTTTAGAAATTCATACTGGTACTCAGCAGTATTGAAACTCTTATTATTTAGGTTATTATTGAGTTTCTTATCCTGCTGTCTGACAGATTATAATGTATTAGGTAAATCCATAATTTAAACAACAATGAATTGCAATTCCATTGCTATAGTGACTGTAGAGTAGTATCTTGACTTCTCTTGGTATATAAAAATCAAAGTACAATACAGTTTGTAATTAGATTAACTTATCTTCTTCACAAGTATCTATATAAAACTGTATACATGATGGGATGTATTATTGAAAACAGTAATACTATGATGAAAAGCAACAGTGTGCAATTTTGACCATCCAAAGCAATTCTACTAGAAGTGTCTACCAACTCAACAGAATTGAGAACAATAATCCACTTATTCCAATGTATATGACACATTCACATTTGGTACAGTACTGAGGTTTCAATTATTAGCATTCGAAATCTGGTAATCGACATATCTGCTCCTCACACTGCAGTATTTCAATCACTTTATTCCAATACTCTGGGTAGGCCATGCGACAATTTTTGCTTTAAATATTCAGAGGTTTGGAGATTAAATTCAGTTCTACTATAGTAGAGCAAATAATACTACCACAATTCTGCACTATATGAAATATCAGTTTAATGTACAAATAAAGTTCTATAATAAATATCTATTCATTCATCTTTGTCTGCTGACATCAGGGGAACAACTTTTGTAACCCTAGTGTTGCCAGTATATTTGCTGGCAGCCTCCAGGTTTGTACAAGAATTATTCACTGTATATCTAAAATACTAGAATTTGGAACTTTATCAGATTGTTGAAGAGTCTTCTGATATGTCACAAAGTAATTTGAATATCAAATAGCCTGTACAGATGTACTGTGAAATTAGATATAGTATTGTTAAGAGTATATTTCAGTGTCAAAGAGAATTTTAACAGATTATGCAAAAAGGCGTCTAGCCAATATGGGAATTCAAAACATACCCTAAGAATTGTCTAAATTTATACTTATTATCAGTTGTAAAGCAGTAAATATTAGTAGCAATATAATGGATATACACTTCCAATATATTCTTCTCTACAATATAATTAGTGTATTGATGATTGTTTATTTTCAACTTTTAAATCTTACTATACCGGCTAACATATTTCTTTAAATTCTATCTTTTTCCGTCCAATGATAACAAACAACAGAAATTGGAAACTGGTTCACCAATATGCATTAAATTGTTCAACAAATAATACAACTAAGGGAATCAATTTTTTCAATCAAAAACAGTGATAACAATATCCACTAAATCCCCAATGTGATCATTTTCAACAACTGTAGCGATATACATATTATCAATATAATATACAATCAGTCTGCACTCTCTATAGTTGTGAATATTTTATACTTATTAAACAGGAGAATTAGAATTTCAAAGCAATTTGGCTTAGTTAGTAATATTTAAAAAGATCTACTGAGGATTGAGCTACAAGCAAATGACAATGGATGTTGCCAGGGAATATGGGATATTGAAGTAAACTATGGAAACATGGTCTGGAATAGAAAAGTACAGCAGGGGGTGGAGAAGTACCAAATTAAAATAAGTGCCATTACAAGCTGCAGAGTATTATTAGATATTAAGAAGTTGTTATTCTGGGTGCTGAAATCTCCAAGTGAGAGGTATAAAGCAGCCCACAAATCTAGTAGATTACTTTAGTGTGTACCATGGTATCATTATAATACGTGACAAAGAAAGAAATGTATCAATATTCGATATCTGAAAGCATAACAGTAATCTTGCTTGTGTGATATTGAGATAGTATGCACTATTTAACTGTTGTTAGTAGTATATAAGGCTGAGGAGGAATAGGTTGAAAAATCATGGATATAGAAGCCTAGCATCCTAAGCTATTTGCAGTGCAGAATGCATAATGCTAAATAAAATCCAGTACTGCCATCAATGTGAACCATTTGTTCAGATCTTGGGTAACCTGTGAGAGGTAGACAGGTTGAACAGAAACTTCTTAATTAAGATTTATAGTACAATCTCACAAGCTAATTTCAATCTATATCAATCAAATACTCTTTGGCAAGTTAAATCTACCAATCATGTTGCTGTGGTACAAATCTCATACTATAATTGTGTATATTCAGAGTGTAGTAAATATCTGAGCTACAATATGGAAGCAACTTTACAGAATATAATATTGGCAGCATCACCTGGATGTAAACATAGACTGGCCAGTGGGATCATGTGGAATTTGAAACATTGATTGTATACAAATATGTGTATCTGTTCATATATACTGCCAGTCAATGTAACATATGCCAGTTTTAAGGCTTGATCACGTGGGGGTGATTCTTATTTACTATATTAACCAAGAGGTTTTCGTCAGAATGATTTTCTGAATGAACCATTTGCAATATCAAAAATAACCCTTGAGCAGGGGAAAAAGTATTACTCTCCATATACCTTTGAATGTCGCATGTTACCATCCCAACTGGTCTTTGGCTGATGGAGCTCCTTCACTGCTGTAAGATCAAATTGCAGTAGTGTATCTCAGATTGACTCTGGATACTTGAGTAATCGGGATGAAATAATACCAGTGTGTTTACACAGAGATTGTGAAGAAGGAGGGTACATAATGAATGTATCAGTATCGTACCCTTTCATAGAAAGTCACACTTTGGTAGTTCCTAATATTATACCTGAATATAACCACTATTAAAGTAGAATCATCTGTGGTATACCAAAATTATCTTCTTCAATATTGCATAGCATTTACTTTCTGTCGTAAATACTACTAATACTCGCAATTTCCTGATTGATGTATTTCTCCATCTATATCGTTCCAATCAATACAATGGTATACATAAGCTATCTCTGATCATAGAGATAAGAGTATACACTGGAAGACTAATCTGTGATGAACAATAATCATTCACCATCTTTATTTATACTATGACTTATTCAAGGTGTACGTTTTTACTTTTCTTCCAATTGCAATATCACACCTAGCAGTAATAAGATCTGTTTTCAAGAAATATTGGATATTCATTCCGAAATGGAGCTCATTATAAGAATGACAGTACATCTGTATATAGTGTTAGCAACGGTTCCAAATCAGCGGTTTGGTCACAGGTCCAGGTTGGAACCGAACTGGAATCATTGCAATGGGTTTCACCCCATCAACATAATGAACCACACCAAACCCGCGGTTTTTTGGCTGGTTCCACAATTTCCCAAACTCCAATGTTTGGCTCTAATTAAGTATTTGAGTTCTGATTGTATCACAATATGATATATATGTAAAAGATGCAGTTTTGCATGATCTTTCACCTGCTGCTCTCCAATTTGCGATCCGATTAATATTCCTTGAGTTGCTGTGAAAAAATGCCGAAAATTTGGCGTTTTTCGCAGTGACTCAACAAATATTCATCGGATCGCGAATGGGAGAGCAGGAGGTGAAAGATCATGCAAAACTGCAACTTTTATGTAGATATGATATTGTGATACAATCAGAACTCATATACTTCTTTGTAGACAAAGTTCTGAGTTCGCGAAAGATGAGGCTCTTCTGAATGTAAAACCCAGCCAAATAGCCAGGAGTTAAGGTGTGGTTCAGGTTTGGAACCACTCATCTTCAGGCGGTTCGATTCGTTCGTGGTTCCAGAGCAGACGCGGGGCCATGGTTCCGGTTCTAACCCAGACCGCGACCAGGTATCCTGGAACTGTTGCTAACACCCTCTGTATACTAATCAAACGTTGTTTTGAGTATATTAATAGAGGTAACATTGTATTAGCAAGTGACTTTACATTACAGTGAATGTATTTTGGAGTAAGTATTGAATGGGATACAAAGAAATGATATAGGCCATTTATATTCGTATCATAAATTCCAGTTCTTTATTGTTATTGATGAACTTAGAGGAATACGAGAAAAGAAGGAATTCTGATAACCAAAGTCATATGTTGGTATTCCTATCAAGCACACTATTAATAAATCAATTGTAGATTGCTTAAAACCAAAATCCTGAGTTTTTAATCAAATGTATTTGAAGTACTCAAGACATTAACATGTTTGTATTACCTAATAACCCTCCAGTCTGGCAAAAGATGCACTGACAAATGCTTGATACCTAATAACCCTCCAGTCTGGCAAATGATGCACTGACAAATGCTTGATGATAATTCCCCCTGCATAATATACCACCAGAAGGAGTCATTATATCTGTAGTTTATATATTTAAGGCAACGATATAACATCAAATTGTTCTTTGTGTAAACATTCTACAGAACAGGATATAGTTGAAAGTTGTAAGGATTGACAGTTCAGTTACATTGGTGCTAACTGAGTTTGTTAAGAACTGTGCAATAATATTAAGTGTGATATATGGCCACCAATTGAATCAACATAGTTTTTGACCGATCTTCTTTTGCTTTTGAACACTGAGGCTTTATTTGTTGTGAAAAATCCAACATTGTGTGCAGATCAACCCTGCGACATGATCACCAAGTGGGGGGCCCAGGAAGTATCTATATAATATTGAAGGAATAATTATGATGATTGAAATGCAAATAAAGGAGGTAGTAATAGTATTAGAGATAGCATTCAAGTGCACTAATAGACAAAGTATTATAGAAAAACAATTTTATAATCAAATGAAACTTTAGGGGGAAACTTATAATTGTAGTTTTGATTAATATAATGATTGCTATCAAGCCAATTATAAACTGTTGGCCGTATTTAGATTTTGGATTTATTACCTAGTACACAGAAAAGTATTGAATTACCACTTTATTATCAGATTTGATATTGTACACTCAATTGTTCAAAAATGTTTTAATTGATAGCTATATTATTAATATTATTGATGTTTAGTAACAGATTATGCCACAACGGGCAGATACATTTGAGCAAGTGGCTATAGGAACACATGATGTACCATGCATTGAACTGGTATACAGAATTCAATACAATGAATGAAATTGCTGAACTACCCTACACTGACAGTTAGTTACACTTGCTTAGACCGGCTTTCTTAACTTCAGGTTCAAAAATCAATATTAAATGTCATGCAATCCAACAGTATAATGGTTGGTGAAATCCAAATAAGTTAGTTTATAATATGTTATAAACATTAACCCTACAGCTTTATTCATACAGGGATTGGGTCTGGCTTGCTATTTATCAACTAAGATCATAAGCAAAGGGAAAAATTTCAGAGTCAATCTCTTGAAGCTATTTTGATCGTAAGCAAACCACAGAATTGATTGTATAATATATCCATTTGAATTCCACAAATCAAACTCAGATAGAATTCAGACAGATCTACATTATATGCATTGTGAATATAAGATGATAAGGAAAACCAGCATATGAAATATGCAGGCATTGGAAGTTAATTACTGGGTTACTGTACAATGACTATCTTGAAAGTCTCTCTCTCACACTCAAACACTATTGACAATAGCTCAACCACTCAAGCTATCTTATACTTTGGAAATGTTGGCCTATATATACAATTCTGGCATCATAGAGTGCAGTGATATAATACATACTTGAGTGAAAGCTCAGGAGTGCACAGGGTAGTATGCTTGGTGGTATACTGCAGAGCAAACTTGGTGGTAAACTAGGAGCAATATTGAAAGCATATGGGGAAGCATTCAGTGGAGTACACTCGAAGGGTGCAATTTAGTGCAATCAGTAGTGGATGTGACATTGGACTTGGTAGTGTCATGGGAGCTGATTTGAGAGAGTGTATTCAAACAGGCTGGAAATGTGGCATAAAGCGCATCAGAAGTGTACTTTAGAGTAAGTGTGCCAGCATACAATAAATTATATATGGCTACTTGGTTTCAAGTTTCTTATATGCAGAGTAATGTACAGTATCAAGCACACACAACTACCTGTATATCATTGTAATCTTGTCAATGGACAATTAGAGAAGGCATTATAGTCTCACCCATGAAAGATGGCATCAATTATTATCCCAGAAAATGCTTTATGGTGAGTAATGTGTCCCTCAATGTTACTTTTCCAAGTAAACTGCAGAATGAAATCTGTGTTACATTCATACCTTCACACTTTGGTAATCTGAGTAGTCAATACATTAACAAATAGTTAGAATGTATTTGAAGTACCAGGAGGAATCAAATTGTTGAAATATTGTGTATCGTGAACTTCTGGCTCCTAGACATGCATCAAAATATAGCTGTATAATTAAATACCATTTAATAGAGTCTTCATATATGACTCTCTATTAACAATATTATAATGTTTCAATTTGCACCCATAGATACCAATGATTGAACGAAAATATTCTTTGACATTGTAATATCGTTACTCGATATAATCATATATTTAGGATTTCCCAGGTGATCAATGTCTGAATTCGTTACTTGTTCACTTCTACATTCTGATTCCTCTCTATTATTATGGTTTATTATACACTTTCAGACTATTTACTTGCAATTTAATAGTTTTTCAAAACTAGGTAAGCAGAGTAAAGATAGTGAAATAATTCCGTATAGGTAGACTATCTCTCAACACATATAAATATGCTGGTAGATTCTGTAAATTAACAGCTTTCTTATTAATCTTTTGCAATCTTTTATTCTCAGTTATTGGTAATTCTCCAGCTTTCTTTCTTGGAGTATTCTCTTCAAGATTACATTTATTTGTTGTATATACAATTCTGTATACAAATTTGGTCAGGAATTCAAATCTATGTATTTGCTGTACATTCAAAAACATCATGCTAATGACATATAACTCATTCTGATGATTTGTTTATGCTTCAAAGTTATATAATGGTACTTTGACTTCTAGTTGTCATTGTTCCAAAGATTTAATAGTTGTGATATGCTTTCTATTATAATACATATGTTTACATTCAGCCCAGATGTGAATCTTCCAGTATGATAGCTGGTGTTACTCTTCCTCAATGTCATACTGCAAAGAAACTCTAATCAAAATATAATTAGACAAATCATACTTCATTATACATATCAAATGTTCATTGAAATAATTGAATACTATATCAGATCTACTTGGGTTGACAAAGTTTTCATATATCTACCATTGCTTTTTCTCCAGCAATATGGTTAGTTATTCTTATTTGGTCATGTTGATGGTTTCTGCTCCTGTGTCGATAGTGGTAAACGCAATCCATTAGGAATCACGAACTCAAGATATTCTTTTACTTTATATAGATTATGTAATGCTCTTTGGCTGATTTATCTCTAATACTGCAGTAATTAATTTTTTTGACTTTATCAATATCAAATACTCTATAGTTGTTTAAGATAACATGATTCAGATATTCTAAAGCATTCTAACACATTTCATGTCTTTCTGGCTATCATTTTACACTAACATGAAAGAAGTATATTGTTACTGATTTCAGTATTATGGCAAACTGATCTAGATTTTTGATTGGGTCTAATCCAAAGATGTTATGTTGCTCATATAGTAGCAGCTAGCTGAAACCCAAAGCCACTCGATAACGAACTCTACCAAGATTCAGTCTAACACTTTTCCAAGACATTGTTCCATCTCTATTGTAGTACACTGCAGAAAGTTCAGACAGTATACAAACAGAAGACCACAGTAAACTTGAGCCATACCATGAGCAATTCTCAACTGATCATTCACTGAGTAACTCCTGTAGATCATGAATGCTCATACATGTCTACTCATGTTGAGGTATCAGATGTGGTCAGTATTGGTTGATGTTTAAGGGTGTATGCTGTATAGCTGCAAATAATAGGTTCACATCTGGACATTATAGATGTTTATAGATCTTACACATTTATAGCCACAATTAGCACTGCTCCTCTCTCAAGTCTGTTGCCGCAAAATTCATACCACATGTATTTCGCTGATAAACCAACCTCAGGGCATCCCAGAGATATCATATATCTGCTGACATCGCCCAAATATCCACAGTGCATAACCTGTCCACTTGCCATGCCGAATCCAAATACCATCCAGTGTGAACAGTTCATTGGCTAGCCACCAGTTGGCATCTGGATGAAATTACTTCGAAGAGATCCTGATCATACACCATTTGGCTGGTATACATCGCTGAAGACACAGTCTGTTCCTGCGCCAATGTTATTGACCTGATATTAACATCAATTCATCCTGCACAACTGCGAAACTGCTCTCAGTACTGGATACAAATATATTCTGTCAACATGTTGTTCAGTTACTTTAATATTGTATAACCATAGTACTTAATACTCTGGCCATAGCAGCCTACTTAGCAGCTCAGTGTGAGATTTTCTAGATGTGAAGCTTCATTTGCTCTATTCAAACATTGTCTTCAAGGTATACAGTATTCCAATTCCTGTTTCGAATACTTTGCAGTTATCTCTGTGCTGGTATTGGCTTGCTCATATCTTGTATTGTGATTTAACTTTTACCACCTATTGACAGTGTCCCAAATGGTATCCAGATCACAGCTACATGCAGGCTTATAACCTGTTATAACTAATCTGTCCACATGATTGATTAAGTCTAAGTCCAATATAACAGATAGCCTATATAGTGGCTGCCAGCCCAAACCCACAGCAAAGTGATGACATACTCTACAATGACTCAGCACAATACTCCTCCAGTATAATACCATGTCTGTAAAAACATTAATGCATGGAAATAACAGACAGAAAACAAATTACATGACTGAAGCCAAACCATTCCCCATTCTGATCCTCTCCCACAGGATGATTCATTCACATATGCCATTGGAAGCATCAACCATGTGATGTGCCTGCACTTGGTAGTCGATTGTGCTATTAGTGCTAGCATTGGTTTCAGCATCAGTATCAGTATCAGTGTCTGTATCACTGTTGCTGTCAAAATTGGAGTTTCTTCTCCATTGTAATGTTGACTTCCACTTGGCAATTACAGTGGAAGTATTGATTATCATTTCCATTTGATATGCTAATGTTCACCACATGTTGCATGGCAGTTGATATATTCAGATATATGCAGTGGTGTGTCAGTATCAGGATTATAAGTAGAGACTTTTCTCCCTATGTTACTCATCCATCTGAGCTAGTCCTAGGAATCTCCTTCAGTCAAGATTGTAAATTCCCATATGGTCCACTGAAGAGAAGAAATTAGGCAGTTATTATACAAGGTTTGGAGTCAAAGGGATACAATTTGCCGCTCCGTATATGGCTTTCTTATCTGTATAGTAGTGGAGTCCACAGACTTCATTAATTCATGTCAACAATTGCCGATCTCAGTTTCTTGTGTCTGCTGCCACAAAGTATGTACGCAGCACATCCCTCTGGCAGATTAACCACTGCATTGGGAAGGGGTTCTGGGGGTGTCTACTGACACCTCCCAAGTATCCACTGTCGATTGCCCACCCAATATTTGGAGGATATCCAAATACCAGACGTGGAATTAATTGCTCTTGTGCTCGCCACTGATTTACCTGTGCATAATTCACCCCGAATATATTCTGATGTTGACTCGAATCAATACTGTACTGCTTGCACACACCTTCCATTGCTTATCATGAAAAAATACTGATGATGTTTTGTCCAGTTTCCACTATTTCGTATGTACATGGAATGGTACACCAAGGCAGTTTTATCAATCACATCAATCATGGCCATCCCCGCCCCACAGCCATCCCAGGTATCACAGCCATCACACATATTACAACCATCACAGTCATTGAAGCCATTGGAGCCATTAAAGTATTTAGCTGTGAAATATCATCAATGTAGAGCATTATCTACACACTTCTATTGTGATCTGCCTACAATATAGCATGAAAGTTCCTATCGGAAATGTATTCCCAATGTGACCCACACACTGCACTTTAGCTTGCATTTTTGTTCACGGTTACACTGTTACCTCCAATTGATAATGTTGGAAATCTTATCTATACTGTATTCACAGCTGGTCTCAAAACCTATTGTAACAAACCAGTTGAAATAATCAATTGAGTCAAAGTCTAAAATAACTCATTGCTTCAACACTAGCTGCATACCCTGACCCAAAGCTACATAATGACATCAAATATTCAGGTGGTATCTATGTTCTTTCCCAGAGTAACTAGATTTGAAATATTGTTTTAATAAATTTAAATTTATTATCAAATTCTTTCCACATTTTATTATCATATTCTTGTACATTTGTCAGCACATTGCTGGTGGTAAACTTGATTCCTTTTTAGTCAAAATATCTATACCAAGAGTGAAATGCTATTAAATATATATCTGCTTTCATAGCATTGCATAAATTGTACACACTCTGAATGTGAACCTAGATTTATATTTTGTATTTTGGTGAAATGTTTAACTTTTGAAACATTAAAAGTAATAGATACCAGATCAATATAGTTTGCAGCTTATTTTGTAAAATGCAAGTCAAATGTATATCCAGTATTAGGTATTTACCATCCACATTTGGGTTTAGATACAAAACTGATGATACCCAAAGTGAATATACTTAATAAATTGACATCTTGGATATATAGTCCTTGAGTTGCACATTCATAATGCATGGTACTTTCCAGCATATTAAATACAACATTCCTATACTAGTTTTCTCTTATTGATTCAATTATACTACACAATTGACACAGTCAATGTGGTAATAGATGGTTTTTTTTCACCTTCATAACCGCAATTGACAACATCTCATATCACATAAATATGAATTTGAAGATCAATTTTTACTTAAGATTTTCATATTCAACAGCAGGAGGGTTGACAAAAATCAATATATGAAATACTCGAAAAATTTATATTTTAAATATTACAAATATCAATGTGCTACATGTAATCAGTCTATTTAATTACAATTGCTGAATCAGCCAATATTAGAATTTCAATATTGGCCAGAAGATATCTTGTTGTGATACAAATAGTTTGTCAGAACCTCTTGTACTGGAACAGATCTATCAGTGCAATGAATGGTACAGTATTGTAAGTTAAATTTAATTCAATTTTACAAACTTAACAATTCAATATCATGTAACTTTAATTCGTAAATTCCAATACCAACTGGATAATATTCCAAACATGTAAATCATATGGATATGTATTCACTACACTGCTGGAAAGATTCTATTACTATATATATCCCTACATTATCTTCTATTTTGATAGACATTGTATCAATTCTATCTCCCAGTTATAATAGTACTAATTCAATTAACAGTGTATGACAATTGGAAGAACAATCCTGATTTATAAATAGATTAACTAGTACTCTTCAGTTAATTGGTGTAAGTATCTGAAATAATTGGGCATTTATGGTAACAATGTGTATTATGACATGTTCCATTCTGGCTATTAATGCTTTCGAAATATTCTCTGTACTAATTGATAACTTCAACATTCCAAATCATTGGAAAATGTTAAAATTGAACATTCTGTATTTAATTAAATGGTATTACTTCTTTTCAATCTAGTCTTTTTCTTTTGTTATCTTCCAACCATCTGCTGGTATCCTAGTAGCATGACCTTTTACTCTTACTGTACAATCTGCTGTTCATTACTTGAATCTACCGCAGTACAAATACCATCCATCTGCACCCCTCTTGGATCTGTATTGTTGGAACAACTTTCTGTATTCAGTACTTAAATATCGATGGGTTTAATTGAAGTATTCTGCCACTGTACTAACTAATGGCTACAATAGATATTTCTGATTCACTATAAAATTGGAGATACAGGTAAAACTTATTACTTCTTTATAATTTACCATTTTGTCTATCTTTTATTGCTATATTTAATTATCTTGGTACTTACCAAGAGTAACTAACAAAAAGATAATTCTCAGAGAGATCTGGATACTAGAATAAGTCTTTTATTTTGTTTTGCAGATCTTACCTAACAACAATGTAATAGGCCCATGAACTTTAGTCTAGATTGGCCACAATTCATTGTCACTCATACAATACAGAAGAAATCTAGATTTCTGTTCTTCAAGTTCTCTAAGTTCTGTGTCTATCAGTCTACTCTCTCTACCCAGTTGCAGTTCACAACAGTTGCTTGCTGAAGCTCAATAAAAGTTATGCAGTTTCCAGGGCTATTTATCTATACATATGAATATAGAATAGAATTTGTACCACGGCAATATTTCAGAGCTAACTAATCTGGTAGTACAATATTAGATATTTATTGGGAAAGTTCAAAGGTTTCTCCATCAGCAGCAGTTGAATATAAGCTTGGTTACAGCAGTATTGCATTCTGTTCTTGCTAGAGTATTTGGGAAAGTCAGAAAATTACTTAATATGTATATCAGTCTGGAACTGGGGAGTAGCTGAAGCCACCCAATCTACCAATATCATCGTGGTGTTTAGCTGTTCTATTAACAATCTTGCTTTAATGCAAAATTGAAGATATTGCAAATTATATCTTGCAATTCATTTAGAGTCTACTATATGATATGTTAGTACTTTGATATAACTGTGCTACTACCAGCAAGCTCTGCAGCTTAGCAAATGGTTACTATATTAAAGTATTGTTGCAAGTTAGATATCTAAAGTATTTTATTTTTCAGTTTGTAACTCCTTTCTATTACAAAAAGATTTGATATAGATAACAGAATGATTTGATTCAAATATTACTTTGAATTACAGATTTACTATACTAGTCAATTTGAATCTGCATGTTCCATACTTTTAAATATTTTATTTGCAAAGCTGTAAACTTAAAGACTGTTTGTATCACATTGGCTAGTTACTGTGATGTACTTTTTGTCTTCAAAGAATACTGTTGCTGCTCCAATTCCTTCTGCAGTTTATGTTACTGACATTCCAACAGACTGGACAAACTTAACAATATTTGCAGTATTGCACTGTCTTGAAAGATATTAGTCGGGAAGTTAAATTGTCAATTCGAAGAATTATGACCAATAATGCTGTTAGTGGTTCTTGAACAATTGCTTAATGTATTCTGCAATATACATATTCAAAAAGATGTCTTGTCTGAATTGTGATTTATAAAATACTTATTATATAATCTAAATATCTTGGTCTACTGATTCCGCAGTATGTGGGCTTCAATTCTAAGGTTTGTATTAATCTTTACTACTTTGTTTGAATTAGTATTGTGGTGTTCAGATATTTCTAACTGTTGGCCGACTGCCCTGTTTCTGTTGTTCAATAAATTTAACATAAACAGTATTAATATCATTATATAATTTCAAATATCCCAGTATTGACAACAATCTGAAGAATTGAGCAAATCAACTATACTTTATCTGACTGTTCTAATTCTTATTGTAAATTGATAGTACTAACTAGATATTGATGTGGTTTGTACTTGATGTTAAATCTGCTAAGTGGATACAAATTATTAATACAAATATTACAATTGTCAATTCCAGTAAAGTTAAAGGCTAACAAAACCCAACATGTAAAGAAATATATGTGGGGTAATTGTTACACCCTGGGAACTGTGAATAATCAGAGTTCAAGTTAGATGAATATTGAGTTGACTTTGTTACTTATAATTGATAAGGATCAGTTATATTTATATAATATTGACATATAATCAAATATCTTCATATCTTAATGTGAGAAAGAAGAAAGTAAACAAAAATTGGTAACTACATCATCAGAGTCATGTATGACTGTGATTTACTACAGAGAGAGAATAGAGAGAAGTACAGAATAACCTTCACTATCTAATATGATGTCTAACAAAACAGTTTAATAACTATTTCTGAATAATCCTGCATATATTGTTATATTATTGAAATCACAATGATAATGCTATATACTATGAACTGTATTCTCAATAATAATAAAATACCGCCTGATCTGTCAATACCTGATATCTGCCCACTTTGTTATTTTACTAAATTATTCCACCACTACTCATTACCTTGTCAATACATGTATATTCCTGTATATTTATAATATTTTTATTCTTTATATCAATTTCCCTTTTACTTATAGTTTCTGATACTGATACTTACTTATTGTCTTATATTGAAATAGTTTGACTAGATATCTTTGATGTAAATAGTATGAATAACATACTGTTTCTTATCGCATTTATCTTATATATCTATACTAATATCTATTTTGTTTTGCCATATAATGTCAACCATTAAACAATTATAAACAAATTATACAGTTTATATTTAGATTCAATAAATGATAGTATATAACAAATATACAATATTCAACATAAATCTGTAATATACTCATATACACACTGTGTGATACTTGTAGATATAATCTATCTCAATCAAGGAAGTATTACATGCTACAAACCAAAGATCAAATTATAATCTTTATATAATACTGTTCGATAGTGATACTTAGAGAAACTTGATTGTATAATATCCAAGAGTGCTACAAGGCCATATATATATGAGTACAACTGTGAATGTGTTTTTAAGCATCTAGGTATAGACTGTTCAGGCCAGCAGCAATCTCCAGTTGTACAAGACTCACCTATGGCCATATGAGACTCATCCCTGGCCACAGAGGACAGAGGCCAATCATAAAATACTCCCCTGCTTGCTATACACTGTGGAGGAAGAAATTAAAAGAGAAATGATGAAATAAACAAAGTGATTCCCATAGTAGCCTCCTTATAACCCTGCGAGAGTGAGGAGGGAAAGAGTACTACCATTGCCTGAGGATGGCCATCCATAGAGAGACCAGGAAATCCGTGTGATCAAAAGAAAAGTAAAACAACATTAAATCCAACATTTAACCTTGAATTAACCTCTACTACAATAGCCCCATTGCCTTACTCAATCTCTTGTGCATATACTTTCTCAAGGCCTTGGTGAGTATATCTGCCACATTTTAGTTCATATGCACATAGGGGTAGACAACAATCTTACTGGCATGGTGAGCTCGACTATGGTGATATGAAACATTGATATGCTTTGTGCATGTTGTTATGATCCTAGTTGTGATATGACATAGTGCACCCTGATTTTGGCAATTGATTGGGAGCAGAGATGCACCCATGCTGTAACACATTTGAGATTCATCAAGGTTGCGGGGTCATGAACAATCGCTCGATGAAGCTGTTCTGTGGCGATTAATTGAGGATCATCAATCATATGCCAGCACAATCGCCACACGAATTACCGCCAGGCATAAATCCCTCGACCATGTCATCACCACCCACCCTCGAATGTTGTTGCAACTGCAATGGTGTGGTAATACTATGGAAACACTCATTGCCATATTCTCTTTGGATAGAGATGAAGTGTGACGCCAGCCATCATCACCTCTATACGATGTAAATCTCAACTGGCGTCAGCTATGGCCAGTGGGATGGAGATACTTATGTGTGATATGAGGGAAGGCTACGGAATGGTACAAAGAGGTAGATGGTCCGGACGACAACAGTCCAATGATCCCAATCAGTCTGGAGCGGTGTCTTATAAGGATTGTGTTGGTCCAGACAGTCTGGAGGATTGAAGGGATACCATTTGCTCAGAGGACGTTCAGGCCGACTGGTTATCAAAGTAACGGGATTGCAGGATGAGAGGATAGTGAGCATTTATCTAGAGAAAAGCTTAGTTAGAATTAGAAGTTAGAGCGCAGAGGCAAGAGGTATAAAGAGCTCTGGATTCACTCCAGGTATAAAGGGCAACCGTCTCACGATAGGATACAATCCTTAACAATATATTCGGGTTGCAAAGCTATTCCACATGTGATCTACTCTAATCATAGTCTGTGCCTGAGTGCAGCTTTGAAGTGAACCTGCTATTACTACTTGTATAAGTCCAATATCAATTCCAATAGTGAGACAGGATAAATGATTACATAGAAGGGATACTTCTAGTTGAGTGTATCTTGGAGTCGATTCCTCCCACGTTACACAATATTGTTATATCAATTCTCCATCAACCATCACCTTATGATATTCGAGATCCTCATTATCATTTCAGATACCCTTCTCTCCCCATATATTGTCTGCACTATCCAAACTTACTTAGACACCCCTTCTACCGAAACATTCTTTGATTGACCTGGGTTTGAGATCTCCGATCCCTGGTACTCTCTAACTGAGGCAGAGTATATCAATGATATCCTTGAAAACTCCTGCAAGGATACAGACTGCTCTCATTACAAACCAGGACCATTGGACATCTTTGGAAAGGAAGCAAGCAATTACATCGGTCATTGGTATCAAGCGGGAGGAAAGACTATACACCGCATAGTTCCGAAGCAGACAACCATATCTTCATCAGCAGTACAGCAGTTAACAGTGGAAAGAAGGAGTAATGTCTTGATTCCCCACGAACCAAGTGGAAAAGCAGTGAAACAATATCAGCCTGTTACCAACAAACAAGTCCCACGATGGGTTGTCACGTTGTATAACCGATTAACTTCAGACTTGGATGGAATTGAAGCTCTCATCCCAGAATCTAGATCAAAATCCATCAATATCAAACAAGAAATGCCCCAGCTAGTGGATGCCTAAATGTCGATGGTCAGCAAACAGAACACCTTTTATCATCACATCACCCAGGGAGTTGAAACCTTGTGTCATAATGTGTATGCTCAATACACAGAGATCATCCTGCAGTCTCAAATCTTTGCAGCCAATGTCAAAGGAGGAATGCCAGTCATTGCAGCCAACGCATCTCAAGATTATGAGAATCTGAAAGACACATTCAACACCCAAATCACAAGCAATAATAGTGCATGGGCCAGAATAGCTGCAGTACTTAGATTGAGACAAGATGCTGAAAATGTGTGGGCAACACAGTTGGAAGCTCAAAAGGTGAAGATTGAAGAAAATAGGCTGAACACTGAAAGAGCAATGGCAAGGGTACAGAATACACAACGTATGGAAATAGAGGACAAGAAGAAGTAGGCAGAGGAAGAGTTGAAGAAGCAACAGTCAGAGTTGGCTTCAACCAAGAGAGAAATGAAAGCCAATAAAAGACAATAGCAAAGGTTCTTCACAGAGTTCCAGGAATAGCTAGAAGAGAAGCTCAAAGAAGTCCCAAAGGAAACCCGACACTCCATCACACCTCTGGCAAAATCAGTTACAGAGACAATGACCTGAGAACCCAGAAGGAAACCCAAATCAAACACCGGATGGAGCCTTTATGGAAACCACAAATGTTCTCAAATGGATCAACAGTGAAAAAACTGGGAAATGGGAAATCGCCAACGACCAAGGCATGGAGGACTTCTCCCTACCACTATCTACACCACAATCCAGTGAGGCCGGAAGTGCAGTAGAGGGACCCTCTGCAGTAAGGGGAGGAGGGTGCGGAAGAGGCAATGGCAATTTGGTTGGTAACTCAGATGAGCCACTGCTTCCCCTATTCCCCTGTGGACATGACCCACATGACAGTTCAAGCTTATCAGATAGCAGCAACAACCCCAGAAGAAGGTGTGGTCAAGGAAGAATACCACCGCTACCACCAGGAGGTTCTACTATGTACAGTGGTTCTGTTCGAGGATGCAGTGCTGGCCAAAGGTACGAAAAGTACAAGTGTCAAATGAAAATCCCAATAGTGTTCAAAGGAGATCCATCAGACCACACCCTCCCATATTGAGAGTGGTTCCACTCAGTGGAAAACTACATGAAGTGGCACCGAACAGACTGCGAGCATGATACTGAAAAGATCATATCGATTGGAGGTGTAACGGATGGAGACACTGGAACTTGGTACAATGCAAGAGCTGAGTATATGAAGCAATACTTCAAGGTGGACAAATGGAACCCCTTTGTCAGTGCAATGAAAGAGAGATTCCTAGACAGACAAGAAGAAAGGAATGCCCTAGGCAATATGAGGGAACCCAAATACAAGGGAGACATTGAGAGCTATCTAACAGACATGGACACGCTCAATTACAAAGTCTGCCTGGTTGGCAACCCTTGGAGGACCATGGTTAGAGATGGGCTTGCAGAAGATCTCCCGTATCACCTGTCAACCACCAAACGAAAACCTCGAAATGACATCGACTATGTGGAGAGTGTACAAAGGGTTGTACTTTCAATGGAGTAATACCTGATGCTGCAGAAGAAGCAGTCTGTACAGGATAACTCTTCAAGTCTTAAGAAAAAGGACAAGAAAAGGAAGCATCTGGATGAAGGGGATCAAGGAGAAGACAAACCCCAGGATCATGCGTCAGGAGGGCAGTCTGGCTCCAACAAACCCAACAAAGAGGTCAAGGCTAGATGTCAAACTCCTGTCCATACGGACAAGAAGAAAGCCGTGGAGGGAATTGCCCCTTCTCTTGTTCAGGCGCGATTTGAACAGGGCGAGTGTGCTCACTGTGGCAAGGGCAACCAAGCATGAACATTGTGCCGAAAATTCATTGTGGCCTAATCCTCCCAAGCCAACAGGCCAAAACCAAAAGGTTACCATCCAACAGATGTCTTGTCCATGGCAGGAGCAGCTGGGAGTAAGCCCAAGGTTCAGGTTTCTGCATCTAGATGACTTTACATATGTATCCATACATTACACCTCATACCAGTCAAGTACTCAGGACCAGTTGTGGCCAGAGCTCGGTCGAAAGGCAGTTGATCATGAGTACCTCAACACAGCGGAAGGCTTCTCCCACCAGTGATTCAATTACCCCTGAAGAACTGAAACAAGCTCCACCTGAACCCAGGTCCAGTAAGAGCCCTCAAATAAACATGTTGATCTTATTTCGAGGAAGGAAGGACATTCCTGCAAGAGTGCTACACAATTCTGGATGTGCTACACCTATTGCCTCAGAGAAATGAATCGAAGAACACAATGTCCCATTTCTTACCCACCCAGAGCAGAAGGAAATTCAGAACTTTGCTGGAGACACAGTGGAGGATTGCAGATGGTGTTATTCCTTCCCAATTACCTGTCAACATGGAGACCACTACTCCAAAGAGACCTTTGAGATAGGTCTGATGGAAGATTCCGGCAATCTGATGCTCTCATATTGGTAGTTCATGAATCACAAAACCAAGGGATTCACAGATGCGGGAATAATTGGCTTCGAGAGTGAGGATTGCAAGAAGACAAGCACAGAGCATAACTGCGATTCATTGACTATTGAAATCAATAATACTTTATTAGATTTCGGGAATGATGCTTGATGGATTGGAATTCTTCGCCACCTCAAAATCAATCAGAAGGACAAAACGGAAATCGATTCGATTGATCGCATTCCATAGCAGTATCAAGATTTTGAGTCTCCATATAACGGAGAGACCACCAATGTATTGCCACCTCACCGATCGTTCGACCATGCCATTGATATCCAAGCCGGAAAGGAGCCCCCTTGGGGACCTATCTATGCTCTTTCAGACACGGAGTTATCAGTACTCAACGATTACATCAAAGAAATGCTTTACCAGGGACACATCCACACAAGTAAGTCGCCAGCAGGTGCACCTATTCTCTTGATTCCAAAGCCTCATGGCAGAGGCGTACATTGGGGCGTTAACTATCCAGGACTCAACAAGGTCACCATCACGCATTGAAGACCACTACTGTTGATGAACAAACTATGTGATATCATACGGGGTGATAGGGTCTTCACCACGATCAACCTCAAGGCTGGATTCCACCTCATTCAAGTCAAAGAAGGAGACGAGTGGAAGACAGCATTTTGTACGAGATATGGCCTATATGCATAGACTGCCATGCCCTTCTGGTCTCGCAAATGCCCTAGTTACATGCCAAGATGCCATGGAAACAATCTTTACAGATATGCTCGATAGAGGACTCCTGATCCCCAATGACCACTTCCTGATCTATTCAGAAACCGAAGAATAACATCCCCAAATAGTCCTGGGAGCACTCTGATGTCTAAGGGAAAACAACTTCGTAATCGTACGTGACAAATGTGTATAGCATGCCACCAGGGTTGAATTGCTTCGATATATCATATCTTTGGAGGGAATTGAAATGCCTCTCGATATGATGGAGACTGTTGTGTAATGGGCACAACTCTAATGCAAACAAGACGTACAGATGTTCTTGGGATTCGCCATCATTTATTGACCATTCTTCGAAGGATTTGCAAAACAGGTGATGCCTATTACAGATCTCCTCAGCAACAGTGTTCCATATGAGTGGTCTCATGAATGTGCTAGGGCATTCCAAGACTTCAGGGACCGGGTTACCAAGGCTCCAATCGCAAAGCACTTCCAATTTATGCGTCAAATTGTTGTGGAACCCGATGCAAGTGATTTTGCTATTGGTGCTGTACTCTCTCAACTTATTGATGGACAATTACACCACATTGCATTCAATTCCAGAAACGTGGATAAAGCAGCGATCAATTATGATATCCAAGATAAGGAACTGCTCGCTATGGTAGCAGCATTGAAGCAGTGGGGACGTTACCTCAAGGGAGCTCACCATCAGATTCAGATCTATACAGACCATAAAAATCACGAATATGTTACTACTACAAAGATCTTGAACTGATGGCAAGCAAGATGGGCACAAGAGCTGGCAGGTTATGATTTCAAAATATCGTCTATCAAGGAAGTGCAAATGGAAAACGTGATGCATTATCTAGGCATTGAGAGTATCGCCCAAAACAGGGTGGAGGTAGCATTGAGGAAAAAAGAAAATCAACCTGTCCACCAAGTCCTCAGTCCTGACCAACTTATGTCAGTCGAAGGAGATTATATTTGGACATCAGCAGCTAGAGCTAACAGCTCACCAATAATGGTTTTGTTGCTCCAGTTACAAGCGGAACCGATTATCCTTTGATCCCAAACATTGAAACCTATACCTGTGGTCAAATTTGACTAACATATGTACTGGTGTGTGATGTAATCTGGCCATGATGACGAAGATTGGCGTAAAGCATATGACAAGGCATTGGATGGAAAGCCAGATGCAGATGTCGCACTTGAAGATGAAGTCCTTTGGTACAAAGGAAGGCTATGGGTTCCCAATGGTGTGGATATCACAATGATGATTCTACAGGAAGAACATGACAATGCAGTAGCTGGCCACATGGGCCAGGAAATGATGATTGAACTTGTACGAAGAAACTTCTTCTGACCCGAGATGGATGCATGGATTGAACACTATGTCCATGCATGTCCTGATTGCCAAAAGAATACAGCAGCTTGTCCTGCACATTACGGACTACTGCAGCCACTGGAGCTAGCGTACAGACCTTGTGATGAAATATCCATGGACTTCATTCTGGATCTACCAGTATCAAATGGGTGCTCTTCCATATGGGTAGTAGTTGACTGCTTCATGGTGATGTCACAGTTTAGTCCCCTCAGGGATGGAGCAAAGAAGGCACCAGACTCGGTTTGCATATTCCTAAGAGAGAAATGGAGACACCATGGAATACTATCTACAATTACCTCGGATAGAGATACAAGGTTTACATCCACAATTTGGAAAGGCATCGTGGACAAACCAGCAATCAAGTCCCAAATGGCATCATCCTTTCATCCTCAAACTGATGGACAAATCGATAGAATAAACTACATATCGGAGTGTTACCTCCAAAACTACTGCAATTATGAACAGCATATTTGGGAAGAGATGTTGCCACTCGCAGAGTATGCCTACAACAATTCCCTCCATTCCACAGTCAACATGACACGATTCTTTGCAAACTATGGCTAGCACCCTCGAACAAACTGGCCAACTGCAGAACCCTTGGGGAATCTTACTTCTCAGAACCACATTCAATGCATAACAGATGTTCATCAGCTCTGTCATCAGGGACTCGAAAAGGCCAGCGAAACAATGAGAAACTACCATGGTAGGAATCACGAACCTGCACCAGTATACACGCGAGGCGATTTGGTTATGCTAAATGGGAAAAACATCAAAACCAGGAGACCCGCCAGAAAGTTGGACGCCAAACTCCATCTCCCATTTAACATCATGATGGTTAAGTCACCCACCGGACTTAAGCTCGAATCACCCTCACAATGGTGAATACATAATGCCTTTCATGAATCTTTAATTGAGTTCATCTGCATCGCTAGCAATCCGATTAGAGATCCACCAGACCTTGATGCCTTGGTTACAGATGAAGATCAATTGGGATATGATGTCGAAGGATATGAATACCCGATAGAATATAATCCAGAGCAAGTGATGGGTAGTCATTTCAACAAGGAATGGAAGAAAGTCTTATATCTGGTCAAATGGAAAGGGTATCCAGAAGAGACAGATTGGACAGAGGAGGCATATGAGAATTTTGACAACAAAAAGCTACTGAAGGAATTCCATGAACGGAATCCCCAGACTGCTAAGGATATTACGTTATTGGTTGAGTTTGTACCATTCCTCCTGGGAGATATTGTTGTACCAGGAGGTTTTAATAGCAACCAATAGACTGATGGATACAAATATGGTTTTGGCATGATGCTGCGAGTTTACCAGCATTAGAACAGGGAAGATAGGATTGAGGACAACCTTGCAGGAGAGGGAGGTAGTGTTACACCTTTGGGTTTTGGTCACGGTTGAGGGGTCATAAACGATCACTCAATAATGTTGTCCACTGGCCATTGATCAAGGCTCATCAATCATAAGTCAGCACTATTGCCGCACCAATGACCGTCAGGCATAAATCCCATGACCACATCATCACCACTCATCCTCAAATGTTGTCACAATTGCAATGGTGTGTTAATACAATGCACACACTCATCACTATATTCTCTATAGATAAGGATTCAGAGTGATGCCAGCCATTCTCACCTCTATATGATGTAACTTTCAATTGGTGTCAGCTATGGCCACTGGGATGAAGACACTTGAGCGTGACCAGAGAGAAGACTACTGAATGATACAAAGAGGTAGGTGGTCCGGAAGACAACAGTCTGATGATACCAATCAGCCTGCAGATGGGTATCACAAGGATACTGTTGGTCCAGAAAGACTGGAGGATTGACAGGATACCATTTGCTCAGAGGAAGTTCAGGCCGACTGGTTATCAGAGTAAGGGGATTGCAGGATCAGAGGATAGTTAGCATTCATCTAGAGAAAGCGTAGTTAGAATTAGCAGTTAGAGTGCAAAGGGAAGAGGTATAAAGACCTCTCAATTCTTTGCAGGTGTAGAGGGCAACCTTCTCACTACGGACAAAAAGCCCTAACAATTTATTTGGATTCTATTGTGATTACTTTCTGCACCTGAGTGAAGCTTCGAAGTGAACCTGCTATTTGTCCCTCTATAAGTCCAATATCAAGTCCGATAATAAGACAGGATAGAGGGTTACTTAGAAGGGACACTTCTAGTTGAGTGTATCATGGAGTCGATTCCTCCCGTGTTACACTTGTGGCGTACATCTCTGTGGAGCAGGAGTAGCCAGTTCGCTTCACAGGAGCCTTCTGAACAAGTGATGTTTTTGGCTTCAAGGGTTGAAATGTTGATGGGATCTTGGGTATATGACTGCCTCGAGTCAGCTCCATTGCTGAGAAGCAAGCTGTGTCGACCATGAGATTTGCGGTCGGCACTATCACTGGCCCCATCCGAGTCTGTGTAGCTAGTGAGTCGATCATTGTGGCACGTGCTGCAGCTGAAATGCAGTTGAAATTCAGTGGTGGATTTAAGATACTGGAGAACTCTTTTGGCAACGGAGAGGTAGCTGGTGACATGACAGGAACAGTCTAGCAAAAGCTCAGCGGCTGCGAATGAGATATTCAGCCAAGTTGCAAGTGCTGCATACATCAATAAGCTGACAATTGCCTGGTAGCGTTTAATATCTTTAAGTTTTTTCTCCCCTCGATCCTCAGCCAGATCTAGCTGCACTTTAGCTTCCATTGGAGTTGTTACATCATCGGTATGCGGCATATTGAATTATTTGAGCATCGTGGTGATGAAGACCATCTGGCCAAGACCGATCCCGGTGCCAGTGCCCAAACCATTGTCCCTGCGGTGAACTTCGATGCCAAGGAATTGGCGGGCCATGCCGAGATGGGTGATCTGGTATTTTGCTGAGAGCCTGGCCTTCACTTTGAGCACAACTTTGGTAGCATTTTCCAACTTCAACATTGAGATGTCGTCGATGTACAAAAGCATCAGAAAACCATCACCACTATGATAGCCATTGGGGTCAGCCAGGGATTGTGCGAAAAGAAGAGGGAGCAAGAAGGAGTTACAATCGTTGTGCCAAAGTCACGGTGCTTGTTTGAGGCCTCAAACTGCTTTCTTCAGTCGACCAACAATCCCTGGTGCATTGAGGTTTTCCAGCCAGCCTTTGCGCAGGGTCATATACATATCAATGTCAGCAACCTCAGGATTGAGAAATGCAGTGACGACATCGAAATGATCAATCTTCCAGCCATGTTTTCAAACCCAACCGATGGGATACTGAATAGTGGTGAGCATTCCGACAGGGACATAAGTTTCTCCAAAATCCATTTTTTCAAAGATTTTAATTACTAGGCATACTTTGTACAGTTTGGTGTCATCAGGATTTTGTTTTGTTTTGCACACCCATTTGGGGCGAATTGGCTTGACTCACAATTGTCTTGCTTCCTCTAAGTTGATAGTTGAGAATGTGTTATTCAGCTGGATCAATGTGCATTCCACCTCCATTGCACATTACCATTGGTCTCATTGTCGGCAGTCCATGGCTGTCGTGAAGGAGAAGGGATCACTGTTGATGGATGTCAATGCGAGAGCCTTTGTCATGACGATTGGTGCATATGCGGAGATCATAACCTGACTTCTTCTGATACACTTCATGTGTGTTCGTTGGCATGATTGCTTTGTCATGTCTGCCATGCGGTGGGATTTGTAAATTTTGTAGTGGAGATCTCGATTGAGCATGACATTTTCTCTGGACACCAGTGGTGCATCTCCCTCGCCAGGAGGATGTGATCTCACACCTTGACTTGCATGGAGACTTCAACGGTTGCATGCATTGGGCAGATTGTGATCTGTATCATCATCAGTACCATCATGATTACCACTTCTGTGGCATTCACCTGTTCGACTGGTTCTTGCATGGTCATGGAGAAGTCCATCTCCACCTGTTTCATAGTCTTGTACTTGGAGAAGTCCATCGCAACCTGTTTCATTGTCTTGTGATTGGAGAAGTCCATCTCCAGTCGACTTCCAGGATATATTCTGCCTCATCTGGTACCTCATAGATGTCTGCTTGGTCTCGGCGTAGGCATGAAGAGTGGACAATCCTCTCCTCGTCGAAAATGTCATCCGACGGAGATCTAGCTCCTCCCGATGCCGGGTCCCATATCCTCCCATGTGTAATCGAATTGTGCAAGTAACTGACCATGGTACACGGCTTGGATCTCAGGATGAATTTTCCTCGGTGTTACTACTTGGGTATATGTCAACTTGCATAGCAGCCGAATTGCCAAAGGTGATGGAGAGGAGCTGTGTACAAGATTTTGATGCTGTCATTGTCGTGAGAGGGCTTGCCGAATGCATGCACCATCTCTTATGGAGTTCGAGATGGTGCTTGATAACAGACTCAGTCGGCTCTTTTCGTTACGCCTTCATTTGAGGTTTGCTGGTGGAGGTAGACTGTGGTACTGACTGTGTTTCTCCAAACAACAAGTGGCACCCTGGGGTCAAACATCATAGATCATTCATTCTCGGTGACGGTCTAGATCATGCATTCTGCGATCTAAATTTATTGGGGAACGTAGTGGGAGCAAGGATGATGTGTTGTACCACGAGCAGCAAGCACCTGTCAGAAGGTCCTGTTGTCGGATGCACCACCTCCATTATTTCACTGAAATTGTTTTACTTCATATCCAGTGCAATCAACTTGGGCCTGAAATGATTGGTAGGCTGTGGTGCATGTTTTCGACTTCATATCTGGGAGGACCAAACCAGAGGTGTCGCAAGTGTAATCATCAATGAATAGGATATAGTAGGGATTGCCAGCGGAGGTGGGTGTGGGGAATGGTCCACATTCATCTGAATGTATGAGTTCAAAGGGCTTTGTAGTGCACTTCGCCTTGATTTTGATGATTTTCTATTTGTGCTTGGCCTGAATGCATGCAGTGCACATTGAGTCATCTTTTGAATATCGATCAATCAGAGATCATAGGGCAGTAGGATGAATGAGGGCAAGACGGCGATGTCACCTATGTGATTCGGAGATTATCAGAGACTTCCGAGTGGTCTTAGGACATCCAGTTGTAGGTGGCCATTGAGGTATCATGCTGGCTGCACTTTGGGAGGCTGTGTGGAGTGAGCTTGTAGTAGTAGGCTCAGTGGAGTGTGTGATTGATGGTACATCAATATGTGCGCTTGATGATGCAGTTTCTCTCTTCCACTTTCAAGTGGACATCATGGACACAGAAGTGAGTACCGTTGCAGCAGATATGATTTACAGATCATTGACCCGATTGCCTGTGATTGTGATAAATGACGATGATTTGGATCACTTACCATGTTCACATGTGGATGTGTATCCAGCTGTGTCCATTTGATTGATGGAAAGAAGAGAGAGCTGGAACATAGGTGTGTAGTGAGCATTGACTTTGTACTCCTGTGAAATGTCAAAGAGTTCATGGTGACTTACTGTAACTTCATTATCATTGACAAGCTCAATCACTACTGGCTGATGAAGTCTCTTTATTGAGTTGAATCTGGTCCAGTCATTGAACATATGGTGAGATGCACCAGAATGGATGACCCATGCGGCTGGAGCAGAGGCTGCTGCGAGTGTGGTCGCATTGTTGGCCAGTCACATTAAATCACAATCACAGGCTGTAGCTAGTGATCAATTGCCCATATTGAATTGGTTGTGTTGATCCCAGGTATTATTCAAGTGGATGCAGTCAGATTTGAAGTGTCCTGAGAGACTGCAGTGGTAGCAAGTTCATTCTTCATTCCTGGAGGTGCTTGTATAGCCAGTGTTTGTGACATTTTCAGTGCGGTTACTCTTTCCGCATGCTTCAGTGGTATGATTGTCCATGTTGCACTTTGTGACATTATGCTTCTGGCGTCCGTTTCCTCATCCACCTCGTTGTCCACCATCTTTTCTGCCATTGCCAGGATTTCTCCCACAGGAGTTGAGAGCCGCTCAGGTGGATGCATCTCAGATCTCTCTGGTTAGGGCTGATCACTCGGCATATTCATGGATCACATCCATACACTGTTGGGCTGTGGGTGCAGGCATCCGCTGTTGAAGGATTTGGATGGTCGTTCCATACCATTTAGATAGGGTAGTGAAGATATGTGTTATTATGGCGTCATAGGTGATATTTTCTGTTGTGCCAATCAGCTTTCTGTGGAAGGTAATTGGTTTGGTAAAGTCCTCTGTAACCATGTCATCTGGCAATGATCAACGGGCTGTGAACTTCTGCAGGACTTCGGTGCGACTAAGTGTACTTGAGTCATTGCGTGGTTAGTCCCTGAGTGCTTCCCACATCTCCATAGGATCGTCGATATTGTCAATGTGTTGAAGGAGTTCATTGCAGCAACCGAGGTGAATAAGCACTATCACCGTATTGGCTTGATCAAGCCACATTTTTGGCAGACAGCACAGGGTGACGCCATTGCCAACAGGGAGGAGTTCGACACTGGGTGAAGATGTTGTAAGCGTTCTTAGCGATGGGCACTCCGCGAATCATTTGCCCGCAGAGGGGGTAGTTTTCCTTAGTCACCTTGGGCACATTGCTATGATCAGTCTTGAATGTGTCTTTTGACATGTTCAAAGTGGAGGAGGTTGCAAAATGACGATTGAGAGTGAGGGATGGGTATCGTGTTGTGGTTGATGAGTTGGGATGGTTGTGAGTGGTTACAGTTTATGAGGCTCCATGTAAGATTTGTGAGATAAAAATAGTCACTAGCGCAGGGCTTATAACCCGTTCAAATAGTAATACCTAGCGAAGCTTGATTGTACAATATCTATGAGTGTCACAAGGCCATATATATGAGAACAACTGTGAATGCATGCATACGCATCTATGTAAAGACCCTTCAGGGCAATAGCAATCTCCAGACATACAAAACTCACCTCTGGCCATATGCGGCTCATATCCAGCCACAGAAGACTGAGACCAATCATGCAATAACTACATTAACATTAGTTTCTATTCCACAGTATAGAAGTCAGAAAGATAATTCAAATAAAGCTATCTATTGCAGACTTTTTTCTTCCTATTAGTGTTAGTATGAGGAAAATCTCCAAACATGTAGAGAATTGTACAAAATCATTTTCTAAATTTAACCTATGGACATTAAACATATTACTAACCTGTTCATTAGCTAGTGAAAGTGACCATCAAATGTATTGATAATATATATTTAACAAACCATTTCGTAGAATTCACTCTCCTCTTACCTCTTGGAGAGGCCTTGTAGAATAGTTATTTGGAGTTAAAGATTGCTAAGTTGAGTTGTTACTAAGCTCCCTAGCAACCACAGGTCGAATCGGTTGCTCCGTGGAAGTGTCCGTTATATGTATAGATACTGTATTTACAGTCTCGCTAAAGATTCTCTGAAAACAGCTGTGGCACACACGGACATGTGCACATAGGATAAAAACATTGTGAACTCCCTATTGGCAACAGAAATGGCATAAATGTTGAATCGACGAGGACTGAGTAGAACACCTAAACCCCCAAATATTCATCATGGACCACCCTAACTCGCTTTGACTGATTGTGATTCTCTTCAGCCCCTTGCACCATTCTCTTCCCCGTTCTACCTCCCACATCCCCTTCTTCAACCTTACTATGCTTCAAAGTTTGCAGCAATCGCCGGTAATCATCCTCAACGTGGTGATAAGTCTCATCCAACTTTTCGATCCTGTAGAGCCTATCTAACTGTGACAAAACATCCGAATGTTGCTTGTAGATTCGACTCTTAACAATCAACCTGTATGTCCTTTGTGCTATCTTGTCCTTCACATTCAAGTTCTGTAGCAACTTCATCTCTATACACCGGGAAAACTGGCGAATTGGCATCTTTGCACGTTGGCGTAGTCCCACAAGGGGATTCCTAGGTATGACAGAGGTGAGTTCCATAGTGCGAAAATCTGAATCCTTTTCCAGACGGTGCATATCCCGTCGATCACGCAGATCGCTGAATTCCTGACTTGGGTCTTCAATGGTGATTTCACGCACTTCGGGGGTGCCAAGATAGCACTGGATAATTGTGTCGTAGAAACGAGACCCAAAACCTTCTCGTTGGTACGGAGGTAGAATCAAGAACTGGGACAGCCTTACGCGCACCTGGTCGGCAGAGAGTTTGTTGAAAAAGTAGTATCGGTAGAGAGTGCAGTATCCGATAAAATTATACTCATCGGATTGTTTGTTGTAAAGGAAGAAGACTTCCCACCTTCTATTGCTCCATTCCTCATCATGAAGTTCAATCACACTCCCACCCTCAATATAGAGGAGCACAAGCAGCTGCATGTTCCTGAGCAACTCACGACAGCGCGCATCACCAACGCTAGATCGCCAGACTTCGTAGGCACGTCCTGCCTGTTGAAAAGAAGTTTGAAGTACACCCGGCGGCAAGAACAGTTTTGTGCGCATCTTCAGCGTATTAATATAGGATATAGGATTTTGTGAGAGAGCTTAATATGTCAGTCCCGACAGCACTGTTTGCAAGCACAGGGCGATCTCAAACATACACTCAGGCAATATTTCGGTCAAGGGCTTGATAGTGTCCTCGGCCTCAACTCCTCCAACCTTGGACACTTTCTCCGCATAGGTTACCTTTACACAGGGCTCCATGTCGTCCGAAGCAAACAACAGCTGCACCTGCAGACTTTTGTAACCGTAAATGGCTTCCGCGTCCCCATAAAGAGGATAAGTAAAAGTCGGGCTGAATTCGGTCGTAACTTCACCGGTTTTGGGACAGACGAGTGAGAGCGTGAGAGCATCGTTCGCGTCGACAGACCACTCGTCTCCATTTATGGTCGACGTCATAATCGAGTTTGGAAGATGATTGGGTTATTTGGAAATGATGAGGAATGCAGGAACGATTGAGCTTGCTCAGGTATAATCAAACACTCAATGTGCATCTGCACAATATCAGTACACCTTAAACCTGAGTATTTGAAGCCTCAACTTTAGCCCGCCTATACCCCACCAAAAGGTTGGCAAATTTAAAGCTGTCATTCGCTTCCTTTTGATGTCCTGTACAACCAGACAGAGCCGAATTATTTTTCATGGTTATGGTTATAAAGGAAAGGGGGTTGGAGAAGTTGGCTTTTAAATGGGAGAAATCAAATATCACTCTTCTAGGCAATAAAACATAATCGGAATCAGATTTTCATAATTAATTACCCAAAATAGTAAAATTGTTCCCTTTATGAAGAGCTCTGTCACCTGCTGATAATTGTTGGGTAACTGATGGTAAAAATTATATTAATGGCGTATTTATAATTTGACAAAATCAATATTATCACTTACTATAACTGAGTATCCTTAATTAAAATCCACATATTATGTAACAAGGTTATGTATTGCTCACTATCAGTTATCTAATGGCTGCCATAGTAACTGTCAAATAACCCTTATTATTTTTTATATTTAATACTTCAGTATTTAAATAATAATAACCAATTGCAAACTGATATATATTCTAAATAGCCTATTAAATCTTAGATTAATTATCAACTTTGTAGTTTATATTAGTTTTTAGTTTGCTTTTATTAAATATTAATTTTATCTATAGTCTCAATATCTTCTTTTCTAACCTTTGTTTCATTTTCCTATCTGCATTCTATTCTTCTATCATATTATCACACTATTACTCTGAGTTGTATACAATATTTGCATATCAATAGAATGTAAACCAGTTTGATGGCCACATGCGAACTTTTTAGACAATCCAGTTAACTTCATCTGTACTCCTGAGTTAAATTAATCACTCTCAACTATCCTTCAAGATAGGCAAAGTGCTCTCACATATTGCAATGGGATCATAGGATACTATGAAATATATCTGCAGTTGTGAGGGTAGGTTTATGATATTACGACATTTGACTTACAGAGTAGATAAATTTCTAAGCAACTGAAATATCTGTCCAGTTCTGCTGAAGACTCTAAACTTGATTCAGTTGTCTTAGAGCAACAATTCTGTGAGTGCTAGATATTATAAGAACAAGATACTTTGTCTGTCATGTTCAACTTTTTTAGACGTTGACATTTTACAACCACGAGAAGACTTGCTGTATTATAATTTGGGAAGTATTCTCTGTCGAAGTCTCTCTATAGATAAATCCCATTGATGAGGCTATGGACAGCTCATAAGTACATTTGGAGGAGCACTTAGAAATGATAATAAACGGAACCGAAAGATACACCTGAAGATTAATAATGTGCAAACTTGAAAATATTTTCAAACTGAACTTAGATATACACTTGGAGGTTGCAATTTGGTGAGTATAGAGATGAACATGGAGACTATGATTGGTACTAACATGGATGCAGTGATCTAGCGAACTGAGAGACTGTAATAATCATATCAATCAACATTTATACTAAATACAGTTAATTTCATGATTGACTGCACTTGCATACAATTAGTGATATACTTGGACACAGTTATTGAGTGAACTTAGAGATTTAGTTAGAGGCTCTAATTGAGAGAAAATGGATGTAATGATAGAGTAAACTCAGAGGTACACTTGGAGTCTATGATTGAGAGAAAACAAAAGTTATGATACAGTGAAGTTAGAAATGTACTTGGAGTTAGTGAGTGAGAGCATTTGAAAATACACATTGAGGCAGGAATGGTGTGGGTTCATAAATGCACTTGGACACCATGATGGTGTAAATTTGCATGCCATGATTGGGTAAATGGAGACATGCACTTAGGAAGCTATATAAGAGTAAATTTAGAGATACCACTGGAGGTAAGAATCTGGTAAACTTAGATATGTATTTGGTAGCAGTGATTGAGTAAAATTGAATGTGTACTTGGAGGTAGTCAAAGTGGAGAGGGTTGATTTAAACATAGTCCCTCAAACATAAAGGTATTCAACTAGCCAACAGGTTGTGGGTCAGGATGGAGGCAGTCAAGTTGAAGAGAAGTGGTCAATTGATTGGAATGTCTGATGCAAGGTGAAACTCTATTTATTGTTTCACATGGGAATAAGGAAATGTAGAAATGAAAGCATTCTATTTTGTGCTAGGCGATGTGAAATGTGAGACTGACTGGTAAAGGGAGACAGTGGTTCTTGGGTGGTTGTTGTACTCATCGTTAAATCATAATCATAATAGAGGAGGTATAATGAGATAATACAACTTCAAGCTCTCCAGTAATGGTAGAGATGCAGAGAGTACCAACAAGTACAAGATGGACATTAGAGAATATTGGGGAGATCTTCATGAGAAACTGAGACGTACAGAATTTTGCATACTAAAGTACCCACAGTACATAGGGTATAGCAAGTATGAAATAGATCTAACAGTTATGATTACCTTGATAAGAGATTCAAAATCCAATTGAGCAGGTTTTACCTCTTATGTTGTGCATCCCCATGTGTTTTGCCAAACTATCCCCATCTCCATCCCCCACATCATTGGTACTTGTTTATAATGGTATGATTACTGGGGAACACAAGGTTGTGTGATTTCTCAGCTGTCCAATAGCATAATTATGATTCAAAATATAGTATAATATCTACCTGACATGACCATCTCCCACTCCCAGCTAGTAACCATTCAATTTCAGCTTATTGAATTAGTTGCAAAACACAGCACCAACTCCCGATATGGCTGGATAAATATGCAATACTTCCACCAACTTCTTCGCACACTGAATGGTATACTGAATACTCATCAAACTCCCAAAAGTTTGATTAAACTTATAAATACAATCTGAGCTCCCATTTAAACTTCCCACCATTCAACTGTGTACCCATTCCGAACTTCCATATTGACCTCATTCAGATTATACTACTCCAGATCAACCATCTCCCAATTGAGTACATATTGATCCACTATGAATAAATCCAACTTACTCAGATAAACTACATCCCAATCACCAGCTTCAGAGTAACCACCTTCAGATCTAGCACTTCCAGATCAACTATCTTCTGCTCTCCAGAAGTACAATGGCAAAGTCAGCACTCTGTACTATATTATGATTACTAGTTAACATATGAATGAAGTCTCAGCTTTTATTGTATATCTCTTTCAATAGACTCCATCCTGTTGTCCTTGCAGTTTTCATACTTATAGCAGTCAAGCCCATTTGAGAGTTCACTGAATCATATTATCATGTTCAATTTCAAACTTTGTCCATTGCATCCTGCACATGCATTTCAATCTTTGCAAAAACAAGGCCACTTTGAAATTCTCCAATTTCACACACTTACAGTGTCCACTGTGTATTTCAAAGTTTACTCAATGAAGTTTTGGAAGTGTACTTCTAACCTTGCTTTATTATGGCCTGCAAGTGTATCTCAAAGTTTATATAATTACTATATCCAGGTATGTTTCCAATTGTTGTCATGTATTACCTGCAGCCAGTCCTGGGAAAGTGTGTGTAGATTGATGCATACACAGGTAAATATATACATCTATATGTAAATATAAAAACACAGAGGTGAGAATGCAAACTGAATATGTCTATTTCAGAATTGATTAATGACAACTGGTAAGAATCATTTGCATGTATACCAGCAGTGTCTTCAGAGAATATGGAGACCACTGCTGGCTTTTTTGTACTGATTGGATGAATAATTTAGATTATTACCTTAATTTCACATATGTCTAAGATTATTGCAAATGCATCCAATTCCAGACAAAGATGTTACCAGCACTGGAAGAATCACTTGCTGGTGACTATATACATCTAATGAACACTGTGATTTAACTATTGTTGAATGCTAGTCTAACCATTTCCCAATACTCACAGAGGTTCTGAATAACAATTATATTCTTTGTTGATTTATAATACTAATAAGAAGCTACTTGGAAAAAATATCAGCTGTACTAACTAAAAAAAACATCCTATGTGTAAAAAGTTTAAACAGTTGGAATATTTTATACATAGTAGAGATTAATGTTACTATATATCATATATACAAATGAATATTTCAATATTACTAGGTCTATCCAATGCTGTACTATAGACTATATTATTTTCAACATTTGAGTATAAACTACATAATATAGTTGTTATTTCCCTTTCTACTATGTACTACCAGTATATCATATATACATTTATATTTATTTTCTATATTGTCTATATTAACATAAAACAAAGCAAAATAGAAAGTAGTTAAGTAATTAGTTTCTGTGAATTGTAGTATTATCTTGAATATAATATATTAGATTATAATCTTCACTATTATTTGCTAGTTAGTAATATATACAGTCAGGATTAATATTGGCAATATATATTTGGAATTTATAAAAGGGAAGTGTGATTATAAGGAAATATTTTGAAAAAAAAAAGTAATTAAATATTAATAGCATATAAACAATTAAAAGTATTTCTAAAATTCTTAAATCAATATCAACAACAGAGTATGTCAATGTTACATACAAATAATATCATCTACAAAAGTGTCAACTTCAGTAAATGTCAATATTATTATTATCTGACTGAAATATTGTAGTAAATTGAAATGTAACTTCATATAATACTAGGGTATATAAAATATTCAAGTAATAATGGTTGAATTGTTCGATTTTATAGTACATTTGAAATAAATTTAAATTTTTCCCAATAGTATTAGTATTCATTCAACTATACCCATCTCTGCTTTTGAAGTTAGTGTTGGTAATTTGTATAGGTTCTTTTAAGTACAATTTCTATGGACTTCAATTTTCCTTCTATCTGGTATTAACAGAATAGCTTGCATCAATATATCACATGACAAACACAATTTGATTCTAAAAAGGATCTTCTAGGTAAAGATTACATTAAATCAGATTAGAATGTAGAAAATATATAAAATGTATTGAAAACCAATATAAGCAGTTATACATCTTTAAGAAGAAGAACATACATCAAATGTGAAGTTGAATACTAACCAATATTAGACTGCACATATGATATATATATTGAATTGAATTGGTTCATAATCTATATTATTATACAAGTAGTTTGCAATATATTATAACTATTTGTAGTTATCAAAGGGGCAATGCTTAAACTAACATGCAGATCAAATGGACATTATTATTATATATTCCATTGGCTGAATTATAAAAATAATATATGTTAGGTTTAGACAGTTCTAAAATAGCTTCAATGTTTGATAATATAATTGATATCAAACTATATATTCATTGCTAGCATTTGATAGCTGTAATTCTGGATTTTGTTTATAAAAACTAATTAATAACATTTGTTTATTTCAAAGAATTTTTCAGTTACTGTTTCAGTTACAATTAGATTTTTGATATTTAACAATATATTCATAATACATGGATAAATATATCTTTTACACAATAGATAATAGTATAATAGCTGTACGGTATCAGTTTGAAAGAATTTCAGTTTGGGATATAGTTTGGAAATGTAAACATATTGACCTACAGTAAATTGTAGTGGTTAGCACAATATATGGAAAACTATATAAGATACAATTTATGCGCATGATTAAAATCATGATAAGTTATATATTTAATAGATGAAATAATTTAAATATTGATGTTAGAATATTAAATCCAGTTCAATAACTCTAGCTACATTACAGATTATAAAGTTTGTCAAGATTGACAGAGTAAACAAATAATAGCTTACAATTCTGATGCAATCCATCAATTAAAATATCTGATATATGAAAACTTATAATTGGAAGTATATTTCAAATTTTGGAGAATTGTAGTATTAAATTAGTTATAAATACTAGCACAAACAAGATGTGTAGAAATACTAAATATTTAAAATGAAACAGTATTATTGGATTTAAAGTAGGCCATCGAATATTTAAATATGCATAAATACATCTTTGTACTTTACATTTTTCAATTTCCCATTCTCTATACTAGAATTCTTCCTCTATATACATAACTTAGATTAATAACTATTATGTTACAATTCGACAAGCAGCTTCTGTTAAAATTTCCGGTATACACTATATTATATATTTTCATATTGACATTGTAATATAAATTGGAATGTTAATATTATTAGGCATTTTCAAGCTCACTCAGAACTGTATGGTAAGATAATATATAATCTTTTGTATTGTATTCAACTTTAATAATATTATTCAATGGTAAAATATTTGCTTACAAAGTATATTACATAATTGACTATATTATATCTGTTAAGAATAATAGTCAAAGGATAATAACACAATCTGCTATAGCAGTTTGTTGTGTAGTTGAAAGCAGTATATGTTCACATCCAACATTGCATACTAGCTCAATGATGATGTAATCCCATTGGTACTATAACAATCATATCTATAGATAATCTTGATAGATGGAAGATATTATTTTACTACTGATCTAATGGTACCATTCTTATATTTCAATTGTGGAGTAGTACATTCTTAAAACATTGAAAAGTAGATGTCAAAGAATCTCTACACTTGAACAGTATGTTTCAAAATTGATATACAAATAAACTGCAGCAAAATTCTTGCTGTACTGTCTTTAAATGTTTTTGTAGAAATATATAATAATAATATACAGGAATATAATTTTAGAATGCAAATAATTATGGAGTATTAATATCAGGTTATTTTTTACTATTGAAATATATAGGCCTTCTTTAATTGTAATAGATGATATTCAAACCAACTTCAAGTATAATCTAATATGGAAATATACTCTATTATATATATCTCAATAATATACTCATAACAATATACTGATATATCATGCTTCAGTAGTTGAATGAATTTTACTTATTCAATGTAATCGATATAATAGAGGTATTAAATGATAACAATTGAAACAGCTTGGATGTATACATTTACATTATAATTTAAAAAAGATAAAATTGTATGAAAAACTGTAGTTAAGCATACTTGGAGATACACTGAATCAGAGTTGTATTATACTGAATGGTAATATAATGTATTAAACATGACTTCTTTAAAGCTATTATGATAGTTATATTGTAAGCTTAACATATCGCAATCATATAAAGTTAGACTTATTGATATTTTGTTGAAGAGGTAACTGTTTTTCTAGATTATACATTAGACGCTATGATATAACTGTAGAATCAGTTTATTCTGGCATGAATACAAATAGAGAAATAATTACATCTACAGATTAGATGTATACAGTTCTAATGCTTGGTGTATATTAGGAATTGTTACAGAACATAGTAGAAAGAAAAGGTTTGTACTATGGTTTCAAAGCATACTTGAATAATAGATAATATTCACACAGATCGTTGATGAAAAAGCAATATGTCCTACAATATACAATATTGTATGAAATTGATAGTTTGACTAGAAAGTCCAGATATGAGACATTAACTACAGCAAATATTATCCACTAAGTATCTGTTTCTCAAGATTAGTGGAAATATTTTCTGAGATCTTCATAATATATGATACAATTTCTGTCATCTTATATACACCAGCAAAATTTAAATCGCTACAGAAGCCTTAAGCAAACCTCCCTGACACTCCAGTCGACCTCACCAGTGCTTTCTAGTTCTTCTAAATGCTCCCACACCCCCCCTGGAGCTAAACAAACTGCTCCCAGACCCTGCAAGAGCATTTTCTGGTGCGTCTGATGGCACCTACAGTTATGGAGGTGTATTCAGGTTGTTCCAATATTTGACTTATAGAAAAGTCAGATTGTAGAGCAGCTGAGACCTCTACACAGCTCTGCAGAAGAATTGGTGCAATATTCTCACAGCAGTGGTTCATACTGTTCCATAACCACGATGCATTTTGTTTGTCATAATTGTCTTTGTTTCAGTGACAAGGTTCGCTACATAATCATATGGCATGTATGATCTATATAAGTTTTGCTGTATGTATGCATACAGCCAGATTGGCTGCAGACAGTACTCAAAAACAATCGGAGTAGCTTCTGGATACTTGGATTGAGAGAACTTCAAGATGTACATTGTTGTGGGTGAATGGGTTTCTCACCACCACTGCCTTTCAATTTGTCAGGGGTAAGCCAATGGGTGGCGTATGGAGATCCAGGAATAACGAAGATGGGCTGCGCGACTTGGGGAGTGGGGGGCATCCTGTGATAAAGAGACAATAAGGATGGAACAAGCTATGGGGAGGATATATTTGGGGGACTACCAGGTAGATAGACATCATTCAATTATACAAAATACATAGTCTATCATTTCCCGCACACCATGCAACAAACTCTCACCAAGCGTTCATTGATCCACACACTGTGTGTGGTTACATCTGCACTCTTGCCGAGCCATCATAGATCTACTCAATCAGTGTGGTTCCTCACCACCAGGTTCCCCTTTATATGCTCTCACCCCGTTGGTAAGTTCCTCAAGCCAGAACCACTCATTCTCACGAATTCCCTTCGGATGCTATGAGAGCTGCGGCATTTCACTGCACCAAGAATATGTCAACTTTGACATGTACTTGGAAGCAGTGATTGAGAGAGTTCGGAGATTCACTTGGATGCTGAGATCTAGTGAACCCACATCAGCGAAATCTAAAATGATTCAGATGTCCCAACTCAACAACTCAGCTATTCTGAACTGCTACAGCGATTCTTCCAGATGCTCCCAGATGCTCCCTGACAGGGTGAATGCAAAACAATGTGCTCTCTGGTGCTTTGAGAGTACTTTCAGATTGTCTTCCACACTTCTAATGCAGCAGAAAAGAATGTAAGAATATTCTAAAGAGTATGAAGTTGTCTTCAGAATGCTACAAAATCAAGCCTTTAAGTTGGTAAAATTTCAGTGCAGCTGGAACTATGACAAGCATCTCCAAGACAATTCCAGTGCACCTGGCGCTAGACTCTGGGAGTGGTAATATATAATGTTTACATTGAATAGTACAATTTGATAAACTATCTCACTGCTAAACACCTGAATCAGGCCATTCTAATTAAGATACAATCCAGTTAGTATCTGAATCTGAATGATTATTTAGAAGCCATATGCGATCGACGCGGCCTGATGCAGCATTCTCTGGCACCAAATGTACCAGTCCAACCATTCCTCTGGTTGGTACAATATGCCTCTGATTAAGTTGTTTGACAATTTGGATGAACCTGTCTATACAATCAGCCCAACCATGTGGATCCTTATACGATGTAGAAGTCATGACAACATATTCTGGAGCTTGAGGATGTAATACCCATAGTTGAGTCATGTTGCACCTTGGAGAGAAGGTAGGTATCGTTTTTCCGGAGAGCAGGTGCTGTTGAAATTGGAAGATCTGATTTGGTGGAGTTTGGCAAAAGTATGAGACAGGAAAAGTAGGCATTTGTCCTCGGAAGGAGTTATTGAGGTCATTCTCTTGATTTTCCACATACTGGATGCCAATGATATGAGATTCAGGCATAATCCCTTGGTTGGCATTTGGATATTGTAACTTGCAATCATGTCCCAGGCATTCAATCAAGGTAGGGGTGTGAAATGGTTGATGGTAATACAATGGTGTAGTCTGGAGTTTAATAAATATACTGTCTAGGAGTACATTCTAATCATATCCGAGCACTAATCCACTAACTTCATGTCTCCAGTTATGATCAATTTGTGCGCAGAATAGGTGTCCAAAGTTGGGAATTCCATAATCTGCTGATGTATCTCTGAGTGAGGTTAATATGATACTTCTGCACACTCTGCGGACATGTGTTTCTCTCAAATGATGTACCTGCTGTGATATGGGGCGGAAAAAGGGCTTCTTCTGAAATGCCTGGAGATGTATTGGATAGGCTCTGTGTGTAATTTGCCATGTATCAGTGGTGGACAGTAGGTTGAAAACGTTTGCACAGTCAATATAGTGCCACCCTTGAAGGGCAAGGTAGGACAGTGTCTCCTACATATAGTTAAGACCGGTATACCGGTCATTACACTTGAGCAACTGTTGATGGTAATTGTCTTTGTTGGAAGATCGATATGCCTTTTTCACATTGGCAATATGTAGCTGTTCAGAAATATCATTGTTAACAGTGTCACCAGAACCCATTGGCCGAATTGACTCTAATATATGGCTCACAAGATGCATCATTGGTTATGAAAAATGTACTATGCATTGTTCAATGGTTTTCCAGAGCACCTGAATGCCACTTCTCTCCAGCCAAGCATCAAACTTGATCAAGGAACATACAATTCCATCTTCAACTTGTGCTGCTCATTTGAAGTAATGCCGTAAATCTCTCTCCCCTGCCGGTCAGCAGTGCTCTCTAAATCAGCCACGCTCCAGGTGCTGGCGTCAGTCTCAGCAAGGAATATGCAGATCAGATATTGCACACCATTGTCGGGGGTTATATTTGCCACCCTGCAAGACTTGTAATCTATGGCATTATTCATTTGGTCAAGTTGTTTGGGGAATATGCTTCTGGGACCGGTTGCATTAGTTCTGACTTCCTGGAATAGTTGTTGGTCTTGTTGTAGGAATAATATAATAACGAGCATGGGTCTATCAGGTATCACCTGATCGATTTTGTGCTCCAATTGTGTGATTACCTTTTGATGATCAACATCTGACCATCTGTATGCTGCCTATCTGGCTCTATTCAGGTGCAGTTGAAATTGCCAACGTTTCATTGTGGAGATCTTTTCAGCCACATACACATGGACCTCAACTGCAACACAAATTTTATGAATCTTTTGTTCACCTAACTGAAGGCATTCTCTGCCCAACTGATCATCCACTTTGGCCATTGCAGACTTCCACATTTTCTGTTCTTGAAAAATACCCTTCTTAGTGTAGAATTGTTTGAGTGTATCGTCTAGGGCTTTAAGGGATAGATCAGAGTGATTTTATTGGTCAACAAGTAAGTATAATTCACATAATGCATGGACTGCACCAATTACCGTTGCGTCAGAAGCTGATTCGGCCACAGTTTTCTTGTCATCTTTGGAGCAGACAAGAATTGGAGTGCAACTGACAGCTAGTGTTTTGATTATTCCATGTTCCTCTTTACCTTGCCAGGTGCAGCTTTTCAATGAATCGAATGGTTTAGAGAAGTGCAGGAGGCATGGATATTATGGTACCAATGTGAATCAATTGTCAAATTGAACCTTGACATGTCTTGATTACAGATATTTGAGCAGCCAGTGCAATAAGTCATTAACTAATCCCACGGGCAGCTTATGCAATTTATCAGGCTGACATCAAAGAGAAGGTATTGCCAAAACTAGTTGTGAATAGGGTGGACGCCTAGAGTGTGCAGAGCATCAATAATTGTATCCTGCAGTAGCTATGAGAACACATGCTGCTCCCTTGAGCAATCGAATGGTGGACCAGTTGATTACCCCATTGGCACACCTTTAGCTATTGAACTTATCATGTATGCGCCATACAAGACTTCAGCAACCATCACCTGTTCTGGATCATCCCTGACCCTGGCAGCCATCAGAGGGTAACATTGTCGCTGGAATCCATCTGTACAATCCCATTTCAAGCCAGGGCCAGTGATGTCAATATGCATAAGTTGAGACTGTACAGTTTCAACCAGATTATGCCATGCTTTGTAAACATTTTTGGCACCTTTCGGCAGTCCTGGCATCAGTCGGATGAGGACCCAAGTGCGCAATTGAGGCATGAGGTGCAAACTTTCTCAAATATTACCAATCGTGTGATATTGTGGCCAGGCATGCTGATTACCAGAAAAATTGGTTAAGTGAGTCTTGTCAGATGCACAAATGACTGCAATGATCTTCGCTGCAGTGGGACCTTGATTCTGTGTGTCCCACAGCCAATCGCCCATCTGCATCTTGTGGTAGATTCGATGCTGCTCTGAGTCAGTAAGGTGCACTGGTTCAAAATGCAGGTGTGCCTGGAACAGGCCGTAAGCTAACATGAAACGTATACATTTAGAAGTATCCCACTAAGACAATGTTTTGAAGATATATAAGTTATCTTCAATCGGAGTATTATTGGTGAGCCCATAATGGAGTGCCCGGAGGAGAATTTGCAGAGCATCTTCCAAATGGAATGATTTGTTTTTGAACTTGTCCAGTCCACATCTCAGAAGCTGATCAATTTACATTTTTATCCGCTGGCTAAAGTATTGAGCCTGCTGAAAGGCATGTACAGACCGAAATTGACGCCATGGATTCCATTGAACAGAGTACTAGTGATTCTTGTAGTTTAATGCAGTTGCTTTGGCATACGGTTTGCTCCTTGCATTTTCCACTCCAATCACCTTTGTATAAGTCTTTCTCTTGGTCGGATCAGGCTTTCTGGTGAGATCAGGATTCTGGGTCTGTGTAAGATCTTTGACAGGAGTATCCCCAGATGGTAGTTCAACAGGTACATAATCTATGGGTAGATCAGGAGATGACAGCTTCTCATTGCCAATTCAGGTGGGTCGACTACAGTCATACAATGCTGGCTTATAGCGACCCCAGGCAGCAGGAAGTACAATTCAGTCAGCTAATAGCCCTTCAATCATCAATGTCAAGTGATATTGTTGATAGTGAGCTTCCAGTCTGTTCAGCGCAAATAATTTCTTTTTGCAGTTTAGACACTGAACATTTCTCTGCTGAGTGTTGACCATATATGACAAATGCTCAGCATTCTGATGAATCCCAATGATGCTGTATGCGGTATGGTTTGTCGTTGAATGTGAACCTCAGGGATATTTGTTTGAAAGTCAGTTGATGGAGGTTGGCATACAACTTTCACTGTGGCATTACACCACATCAAGTGGAGGGGAGGGGCAAAACAAAGTCACCTTACAATTGGCCTTATCATATACTATGTCATTGTGACATTGTGCAGTTTATACCTATGCCCAAGTGTTCAGCAGCCAATAATGTGGTATAGCATCTGCTCAATACGATGATTAGGTATGTTCCCTAGCTTGCTGGATGCCTGCTCCATGATCATCGAGAACTGACAGGCCAGTAGGATATTTTGTTCCATAATGATCCTTGACAGACGGGTGGATCACAAGGAGACCATGAAGTTTAACACAAGAAAGCTCAAAAGAAAGCAGACACTGTTGCTGCTCGACTCACAGGCCTCATATTGAATGATGTTGCAGGTCGTACATGCACATTTTGAGTGCATAATTCCTTGTCATTCTAACCTTGAAACCCTGATATAGTTGTGGTTGGATTCCTGGAGAATATCATAATATATCCCTTCTATGACCATTTACAGTCATGAACCAAACAAAAGTGAGCTTCAATCTATGATGTTAGTATACCAATTTGAACATATAACATAGAAAGGCAGAATGTATGTAATTATGGTTTCTTTTTCTCCACCGGATTGCATGGATAAATGGTGAGGTGACACGCAGCAGTTCTGGATAAATAGACTATAGACAAGGTGATCACTTCCGCTGAAGGTCAGTGCTATCTTCAGTATACTCAACTATACTCCGGATGATTTTAAATCTCAAATTGATATTAGTTTATCACCATCGTTTGTTTACATACAAGGTGGACGAACAGACCTCTGCCAAAAGGTACCAATATTCCTACCCCTGGTGGGCTGATTGGCTCCCAACAATGCACAGATGACAATTTGGGATCATCCCATAATAATGCTGGAAATACACCGCATCGATACACTCAATTCCGGCAATGCACGAGTCAGTTCCATCCTCCACCGGGGAATAGTAACTATCCCTTGGAGCCACCATTCCCTGGCGCTCCGCAGTTTTCCCACCCTGCCCAATTCATCATGTCACCAAGCTCACATCCAAGGTCAGGTGGAACCCATGGTGATCCAAGTAATACGCAGCTTTGCCATGCATTCAATTTCCCCCAAGGAGGATATGGTGGACCTCAAACGTTCCCCCCACAGCAATTTACAGGACATGGGCCGTCATCTGCAGGTGGCCACAGAGCGCCATCAACACCCGCTGGAAACAATCTGGTCATTCGGCCAACCTCTTCCAGCTCTCCAGTAGCAGTAAAAGCTTCCGGCAGACCTGGGAGACGCAGAATACTCCTTGCAACATAACGATTCTTACCGGCCACAGAACGGCTCTAAATAGATGATCTGGGGATTGCTGAGTTGCCACATAAGCAGAGCTTTCTTATGACGAATATGACCCAGCCGATTTGAGTGATGATTTGTTGAACATAGGTGGTGCCAAATGTAAAGCTCCAATCAGCCTGAAGCAGAGTCAATTCTGCTCAAAGTAATTTGCCAAAAAGTCTACGCGGCCTAACTGTAGGACATTCAACACATGCAAGAATGTATGGGATGCTGGGTTTGTGGAGAAAAAGCTTCGGTGCATTATCTGGGGGCTGAACCTGTTCAACCAGCTACAAGATAGACCCCAACACTGGGAGAGGGTGGTTGCAGATCGTTTAGTGAATTTCGAGAACAGGCAGCAGTGGAAAAATGTGATGCTTCTGAGTGGATTTGGTGACAGCAGATCGAGATAATCATGAACAAATGTTCAACTGAGACTCGCATGACAAGGAAGCAGAGAATGACAGGTAAAAAGTTGATGGCAACAGAGTTAGGAGAGTGTGCAGGCAAAATGGTGAAATATATCCTCCCAGATTTGCCAACTACTGCTTGTGTGGTTGTGATTTGTCGGGTGCTGGACAGCGACGACAGCCACACATTGGCCAACCAACTCGAAGCTTCGAATACAGCAGTGAGGCACTAGGATATGCTGATTCATTTTTTGAAAAATAATTGTGGCCCAAAAGAACCTTACTGTCTGACTGCAATATACAACTGCACCTTGCAGCAGAAACAAGTAGGTGAAAAGTATATGGGATTGTACACACCAAGGCAAATGATGAATGACCCTGTACATGGTCATATTTCATACAACAGTTCCCTTTCTTATCCCTTTAAGTTGAAACTGGTACACAATTTGAAACAATCTTTGGTGCAAATGAAGGCAGCTAAAGGGAAAGATAAGGTGGAGCATGTTATTAGACCAGCCAAGGTAATCCCCACTACCTTGTTACGGTTAGAGAAGCCTACTGCTAATCTGCATACTTAGACTTTGGAGGGATTTGATGAAAATGGAAGAGCGGAGGAAGTGGAGAGTGGTTGAACAGAGAGTGGTAGTAGTATTATTGTAAGTTCTGAGTGAGTGAATAGAATTGATTATATTCTACATATTTATTGTGTCCAAATGCATGTCTATGAAATACTCAACATCGCATTGAGTATCACGAGCGCCAGAGTATGAGCCCATCGGCCCAGCATGCCTTGGGGCATCTGAAAGACAGTATTTAGGATGAACAGAAAACAGATAAAGATGCAAGGAAGGTTCAGGAGCAAGTTGATGGGGAGGAGGTCCTCCAATCTGATAATACCTGCTTGGTATTGACCACTGTTCTCAATACAATCACTAACGAATGGGAACAGTAGTGTCAGGATAAAGTGGTCAGGCAGCTGAATGGCTGTCCGATTTGCCAATTGACTGTGTACTGTAATCCTGGCAATCAGTATTCAATTCCAGGCCTACCTGGAACCAAGTTTCTGGAACTCAAGAAGTAGGCAAAATGGTTCATTGTGAGGAGATGGGTTTGGGATGCAGATATGCCAGGAGCACTGGTGACAGATGAAATGACCCTTGCGAAGATGTTTAACTCTGTGGCAGCGGCTAGGATATGCAAATTGCCAATAGAAAAGGGTGTTATGGGGTTGCTGCTAACAATGTTGTGGGGGAATACCCTTGGCGAATGTGTGAATACAGCTCAGAATGACTATCGTGGGAATATCAGTGAAGCACAAAAATGGTATCTGTAGCAGAGACTGTATTCAGTGCCATGCCGCCCTTCAGATAACCAGAAAGGTCCAGCTGTAGGGTGTCGGGGGCCTAATTCAGCCCAAGAACTGATCCTCGTTGGCACAATTACCAGAGTAGCAGAGAGATTCAGGAGTGTCATCAACAACATATGATATCAGATCGATATCGAACTGGTAAACTTTTTGGATTCAGAAAATGTGACTTTCACCAATGAGGATTGGAATACCAGTCTTGATGACCCAGATAACTGACAGAACATCCACAGGTTTCATATGATACCTCAACATCCAGAGCGATACCATCAAGCAACAGCCAACACTCACACTGTTCCTGAAGTTTTGTGATTATTGATGAGCCTCATTGGTTCAACATGAAACATAGTGTGGGCTGGGGAACTGCGATCAAAGCGAGAATTGGACTATAAGGCCATATATCTGAATTTGGCCACATATGAGAGTATATGGGAAGATATGGTTGTAGACGTGCATGTGGTGATATAATAGAGTAGTGGAAAGGTAAGAGTATTGCTGGGGATCTCAGAGAGATCACGAGTCATCTATCTAAGGTTGCGGTTACATTTAGACTGCTAAGTTAACACTCCACCTCCTCTCACTGTGATGCAGATATCCGTATATGACCATGTCTGAGAGTATATGAGAAGTGATAGTTGCGCACCTGAATGTGGTACTATAATGGAGTAGTAGATAGGTAAGATATTGGCTGCAGAGCGCAGAGAGATCGCCAGTGGTCAATATAAGGTTGTGGCGACCCGGATCTGGACACGTCTCATGCCATTGGCGAGAACCTAATCATAACTGCCATCACATCCACCCCTCCTTTAGGAGCAGACCCCCTTGGCTGCCACATATGTGTATAAACAGAAGAAAATCCAGACGAAAAACAAAACCCAAATGCGGATGCCTCCGTGACACTTTCATGAGTCCCACAGCCGATCAGTGCCCTATGAGGAACCTCACAGTGGATTCAGTGCACGGGGAAATTCGAACTTCGGTGGTAGGTCGTAACAACCTCTGCAGATACCATTTATACTGGCCTGAAATCCATAAGAAAGTAAGAAAATGTAAAACCCCTTACAAAACGTCCAATCCCACTACTTCAAGTCCAGTCACCATCAAGGCCTCCTCGGATGGTCTCCATGAAACTCCTCGACCAAATCCTGCGCATTCTCGACAGTCTCCACAGGATCCCAGGTAGTCCGTATGTAACTGCAACCCGCCCAATGTATGAGACAATGGAGCTTCTGGTAACATTCCTTAGAGTCGAGGATCTGGTCGACTTCCCGCTCATCAGAATGATAACCGAATGTCCGCTGTGGTTCAGATGGTGGGTGGCTGGCTGATGGAAGGAGGTGTATAGCGGTCCAGCAAAGAGACACAGAAGATGTTGTGCTTCCGGATTGTTTGTGGAAGGTCATATTTGTAAGTAGGGTTATGGATGACCTTACATACTGTGTACGGTCCTGTCCGTTTGTAATCCAACTTGTTCAACTGTCTTGTTGGTTGGAAGTGCTGAGTTAAAAGCCAGACCATATCTCCATCCTCGAAAAGAACTTCTTTGCCTGCTGGCACACTTTGTCTGATGGGCTTGAGCCTCCTGGAAGTTTTTACAGAGAGTTTCGTAAGTCTCCTCCAAGCCGGCTGCGAAAGTGTCTGCATGTATTCCTGATTTCAGTCTAGATCATTGCTTTGCGGCCTGAAACTGCATCACCAGATGTTAGTGGCAAGTCACTCAGAATGGAGTCATCCTTGTAGACATGTGTACCTCATTATTGTCAGTGTATTTCGCTAGCGGTAGATGTTCATCCCAATTGTCTTCTTTGAAGTTGGACAAAGCCCGGAGATACTGCTCCAGCCTCGGCATTAGAAGCTCTGTCTGCCCGTCTGGCGATAGATGGAAGGCTGTCAAGAGCTGATAATTAGTACTCAAGTGAGAACATACCAGGGTCGAGAATTGGCTGGTAAACTGGGTACCCCATTCTGTAAGAATGATTGCTGGGATGCTGGTGTGGCGGGAAAATCATTTTCTCACCACCACCGCCACTCAGCTTGGCAGAGGGCTGAGCTACACCGGGTGTATGGACAAACAGGTATGACGGGGATGGAATGGGTGACGGGGGCAGACGGAGATACTGGGGTAACGGAGATGGATGGGGCGACATGGAGTATATATTCGCAACACCCTGGAGTAGATAGCTTATCATCTCATTTTCGACCATCGTATCATTCAACGAATTACACTCTCTATCTTTCCAATCTTCTGATCTCAGTCGTGCTTCCTGGTATTCGTAAATCCATGCAATTGAGTGGTTCTATGGGGCCGGGTAGGATCATATCTTCTCACCCTCTTCCGACGTTCCTCGAGCCAGTACCGGATTTTCTCATGGATTCCCTTTGGATGTGGTGAAAGGTGCGGCGGAGTGTGGAAGATGGGCCCTCTGCCTTTTAGCTCCACTATTTCACCACAAATGGAGCCAAAACGCGGATTCTGGTTCGGAAAGCTGAGTACGGAATGGTGGGAATGACACCCACAAGGCAATAAAGGTAAATATGGAGAGAAGAAACTAATGAAAAATACCTGCACTGTGAGCAGAGCGAACGCCGAATAAAGTAACAACATTCCTAAGGACGGTGCTATCAATGTCGGGTCGCAAGGCCGGATGCAGTGAGCCAGGTACATCGATAGCGCTAACAACACGGTACCGACCTACCACTGGGACGAATACCAAGTAATCGGTGCCGACCAAACACCAGACGAAAGGGAGTAACCTAATGCCGGGACAAACACTGAGGAAATAGCGCCGACCTAGCACTGGGCGAAATGCACTGACCTCATATCCGAATGAATACCAAGAACAATGCACCGGAGTAACACTGGGACGAACATGTAGGAAATTGCGATGACCTAACACCAGACGAAAGGCAACGACCTCGCTGATGGGATAAAAGTCACCGACCTCATACTGGGACCACAGACACCTAGCTCGCAGAAGGGATGACGGGCACCGACCTAATACCGGAACGAAAGGCTCCAACCTCATACCGAGATGACAGGCACCAAACTCACAGACGGGACAACATGCACTGGCTTGACACCAGTACAACAGGCACCATCCTCCCAGACGAGACGACTGGCACCGACCAAACCCCAGGACGACTAGCACCCACCTACCAGCCGAATGAGAGGCACCGACCTTGTAGATGGGAAGACAGGCACCAATCTAACACCAGGATGACAGTCACCAACGTGATGCCGGGATAACAGGCACCGACCTCACAGATGGGACAAACTCTAAGAAATAGGCACCGACCATATACCGGTACCAGAAAATACATCCAAAAAAGATGACGCCTCTCCCATACCAAGGAGGACACTAATCCGAAGGAACACTAAGAACAGGAATTAACGATGCTGGTACGATTAGGAAGGATGGTAATGAGAATACTACATGTTGTGGGGGGAGAAGTCGCAGGGAACAGAACCCGAGAGATAGATGACGTCGCAGGAAGCTAAGAGTGAACACTGAGAGGTGGCACAGCTGGACTAAGAGAAGAACGAAACAGAGAGCTCACCTGAAAAAAGGGCGCCAATTGACCCAACACCCCTTCCAAAAACTCACAAACTAGCAATTGATCTTAGATCACCAATTACTTCCAATTCGGCACCTAATCCACCATCCCATCTCCAAACTGCTACAAACAGTAACAAGATGTCAACTGAACACTCTCGATCTACTTCCGCCACAGGTTCCACCGGCCGCACCACTTACTCTAGTGGTGGACACGCCTGACATGCCGGATCCTCCGCTGGTGCCGGGCCTTCCTCCGACCCCTCGCCCGATCATGTCAACAATCAAAGGCAATTCATCCTGTCCATGGCTCTTGCCATCGCGAAGAAGGAGAAGCAAATGCCACTCCCGGGCACCATGGGCACCGCAGTCTTTGGAAGAGCGGATGTTGCCACATTCGTAGAAGCTTACAAATCACTCTCATCTCGCACTGTGACCGACAGGGGAGCTGAAGGTGTCATCGCAACCTTTCCCTACTACTGCTCAGAAACGATGCCGGAAAGGATGACAATGATTAACCAATATCTGACAAAGGACTGGGAGCAGTTGAAAGAGGAACTGGAAAATGCCTTCCGGCATGCCGATAACCGAGTCTATATGTATACCAGATCCTACTTGGAGCGACTATGCAAGGACCAGCGGGAGCGAGGGAACTCTGGCCTGAAAGCTTTCGACCTCGCCTATGACAACATCAGCTGCATTATGCTCAACAAGGGAGCCTTGGCTGAGTACTCGCAGGTGGAAATGCTGCTCGGAACTCTCCCACAAAATTTGAGTGCAAACGCGGTAACGAAACTCAAACTAGTTCCCACAGACCCGTCGACATTCAAATATGATAAACTACGAAGGCACATCCTCGACAAATGTGTAACTGCCAACGCCCTCTCCGTCCTGGACTCACAATGAGCACATATGGCGCCGGGAGTCTCTTTATATTCAGTCCCAGCTGGAGTTCCACTCCCACTGATGCCAGTAGTGATAAACCTCCCGGCAAGCCCTAGCGAAGAGACCCAGGCACCAGCACAAGCCATCGAGGATATTCCTTTCGCTAATGTCAACGATACAATCGACACTGAAATAGACACTATGATGAAGGCGTTGGACGCCTGGACCGTGGAGATGAGCAAAGCAAATGAGTACAGATATGTAGGCTAAAGTTGATTGATAGGAAGAGACGGTTTGCAGGGAAAGTAGAAGGCATATACAACAGGAGAGAGGACGGATGGTGTAAAGTAGAGGGAAAACAGTCAGTGGAAACTGGGGGACTATCGGACGCAGTGAGGAAGCGAATAGGAAGAGGCGTGAACTGGGAAGATGTGTGGGCAGAGGAGGAAGGACTGCTAGTTGGAGAGTTGGATAGTTGGATGGTAGCAGACGAGTGGTCAATGGGAGAGGAGGCTCTGTTGGAGGAAAGGAGGGTAACCAGGAGAGAATCCATGACTTTTGTGTGGGTTTGTAATAATAGCATTGCTCCAGACCTGAGTCGAATAGAACCCATTTCCTCATAGTTTTGACTCAGCACATCCAGTTCCGGCAGACCACATGTCCGAACAATGATGGGAAAGACAGGGGGGGAAGAAAGGGGGTAGGGAGATGATCCATTGCATGGACCGTAACGAAAGGAGCCAAAGAAATCGAATCCAAACAATGGAGTGGATTCGCGGGATGGCGGGGGAAGAAATATTCCTATTGGCTGAGTTGCACCCACGGAGTGTTAGCAACAGTTCTGGACCGGCACTTCGGGTCCGGTTCCAGGTCCAAACCGAACTGTGGCTAAATTGGCGGTCCGGGTCGTCGTTAAACCTGAACCGTCAACTCGGGTACGGTTCGAATGTATACTTCCAACGCCTCTGCATTGGGCATGTTGTCAGCGGGTCGCCCAGCGGGTCCATCTATAGCTTCATATAAGGCTCTTGTTTTTGCAGTTTGTTAATAGTATCGTATCAAAATCGCGTTTTCAACAACCAATAATACGTTTTGCATGCTTTGCAGTTTGCAAGATTCATTAATTGGGAATCCCTGTTTAAACTTCGATATATTGTACATTTGCCTATCAGGGCGGTCAATACTTCCTTTATGAGCACGAAGATCCGCGCGATGCCTTGATTACCAAATATGCACAAAGTACAAATGTTGACGTTGCATTGACACTCATTTTCAGGATGCAGCAGGGAGCATTTCGCTGTTGATTCTGCCAGTAAAGGCTGCCAAAATCTGATGAATGGGTCTCTGCAACCAATCAGAACATAAATTACCCAAGATGCAGCGCTATACATCGTTGACGTTCCGTCGACGCTCATTCTCAGAATGAGGAGGTGACCGCCTTGCTTTCTTGTTTGCCTGTGAAAAGTTACAATGTATTGGTTATGCATAACAGCGACCAAATCATTGCTTGATTACCATATTTACAAAACCACAAATCGTTGACGCTCTGTTGATGCTCATTTCATGTATTGTCAATTGAACAACTGCTGCCATCGATAATGGTTTTCATCATGATTTGAACTTCTTGGCTGTCTTTCTGACAGATTCAGACTCAACCCTGTGGCAAAGCTGAGCGCAGTAACATTCTTGCACTGTTCGCTCTCATACAACTAAAATTTACATATCATGCCAAAAGATTCATTCCGCCTGCTATACATCTGTTTATATACCGATATTCACAAGCTACTGCTCACCATTCGCCTCTAATATATCTCTAACTGAAACTCTCAGTCATGATACATACAGATGCTGGTGTAACAATGAAGCATTCTGTCCTACTAGATCTTCACACCCTTATTCCTCCTCGTTTCGATTCCATTGACCATCACCAACACCTTTCTAGGCTGTCTCTTTGACATCCGTGAAGGCCAAATCAATCCAGGAACATGTGGGGTGGCGCTCACATCCCGCTGCTCTGGGCATTCCAGAACCTCGATGGCATTGTCTTGCTCTATATCCGATTCAATGTCTCAGGCGCAATCGTCATGGCTGTGATTTGTATTATCCAAGTCCCCATCCCAGTTAAGCCAATATCCGGTGTCTAAAATGCTTTCAGATGTGCTATCGGCATCAATTTCGACTGGATGACGGTTGATTTGTCTGATTCGGTGGACATTCAATGTTTTAGTTTGTCTTCCAGGGAGGTCTTTTGCAGACAAAGCTGGTGGCAAAGAAGATCTTTCTGACAATTTGAATGCAGCTGCACCATCATGTTAAAACAGTGACCAGGATGCTTTGACGATCTCTTCCGTATCAGAATTGTATCCTACGGCGGTCATCTACTTGTTTTGAGCATGAGATTCCTTCTGTGTAGCATGTAGGTTTTGGCTGCCCTGCCACATCTCCAAAAAGTAGTGAACCTTGACCATTCAGTGAAAATTCCTTTCCTCCGCCACTTTCTTCATTTGCGAGTTGTGTTCTGTGTTCGTGGTATCCAATACTGGGTTAGCGCCTGCCAAAATGATGTTATTGGCTCGAGCAAACTGCCTTACAACGACTTTTTCGCAAAGGGTCTCGCCTGAGGTTTTTGAGTGCCTCTAGCCAATAACATCTCGGCCTAAGGAATAACTGGCCTCCCCTCTAACACCATGTGGTATGAGAGCAAATATGTTGTGCGCCACACTGGAGCGATCGGCGTACTTGGGGTGCGTTTCCTCCTGTAGGCATCACCAGTTGGTTATGTCCAGCAACCAAAATGTACAGCTAATCTCCATTGGGTTGGAGTGGTAGTCATTGAGATTTGGATTTATTTGCCCCCAGTTGTGTGGTGCTTCAGGAGGTGAGTTCAAATAGAGCCTTGGGGCTGTCAATAAGTGTGCAGCGCGATAGCTTCTTCCTGGTGTCATTTCAGCCACATTGTCCGGCGTCAGGTATTCTTCATCATCGCTGGATACATCATATGGATCAAAGGATGATTCACCGGATCCTGAAGCCGTTGCGGAGGGGACGAGATTGCTGCTCACTCTGCTTTCAGGTGTATTGACCGGCACACATGGATGTTTGGCAAAGGATTTATTCTCCACATACGTCACAAAGGCCTCTTGGTATTGGGTAGTATAGGATGTCTCATACTGAGGATTGAGATCCATTCCTTTGTCCCATTTCCTGAATGATCGCACCTTCCGGAAAGGATTGAGCATATGTGCTGAAATGAGAAGCATACCAGTCGATGGAGTCACTGCAGCATAATATTTGACGAGCATATGTCGAGCTAACTTCACCGCGAAGAACAAGTCTTCCTTCAACTGAGTATTCTTCGTGGCCCCAGCACTCATAACGCCATCTATATGATCGAATATTCGTTATAGACTGTGATAATGTGATTCAATCTGACTGTATGCTTCTTCAACATCCACAGGGTCGAATATCGGAATGGCTTCAATACTTCCATGATATACTTGACAATCGTCCTTTCATCCTGTGTTATGAATGGTGGCCGGGAATCACTGTGTTTTGCATTTTGGAGCCACTCGCAGGTGAATTCGCGAAATTGGTAGGCCCACTCAAGAAACTCTACCGTCGAGTTCCAACATATCTTCACATCCATAATCGGTAGTACTGTAATGCGGACTTAGGCTGTTTGAAAGTCATTGAACTCGTTTCGACGACCAGGTGTCAGCCTATCCAATACACCCAGCATCCAGCGCTGTATGAATGTCAGTCTCAGGACTTTGAAAATATTTTGAAATATGTACTTTCCCAATTATCTTTGCTAAACCTGGTCTCATGGCCGACAGCGTGTTGATTCTAGCATTGCCCTGTTCTCGAAGTCTTTGACTCAACCCAATATCTATGCTTTTATTCTCTCCAAATTGCTGATCGCGCTCATGGGCTTAGATAGACTTGGTGCGGCTTTATACACCGGGACTGCTCACGAATGCACCTAAAGCCAGCTATATGACGTTCGCCATGCATGGAATGTGGTTCCTCAATGCAGGCCACTCGATCCCAGAGTCCTCAAGTGTTGACTGAAGTTCGCGCGTCATCGAGTCATTTGATGAAGCATTATCAGTTGTAATTTGGAGCAAACTGCCCTCGGTAAGCCGAGAACGATCAAGCATGCCCTTCAAATGGATGGCTAGCCTTGGTCCTGTATGTTGGCTGTTGACCTATCATCCTGAATTAGCTTTCGAAACCGGAATGGAACAGGCAATCAACCTCATCGAAAGCGAGTTGTACTTCACGTAATGCCCAATTTGGATCAATAAATGAAGCAATGACCCAGGTTATGGCGAGTTGGTTAGTTGATGTCCATTCGTCCAAACCTAAAATAAGTTTATTGCGCAATGGCAATTGCTTCATGATACCATCCACGGTCTGTGCATATTCCCTCCGGCAAATGTTTCGATGGGTGGTGGCGGACGGCAGGACAAGGTCACTTCATACTGCTTTATATGACCGTCGTAGCTCGAGATTTGATCTAGCATTCCACCGAATATGAGCCGAAACATATCATGACATGAGGTAGCGATTCCACATGTCTTGGTGAAATTTGGAAGTTTTGTAGTCCTTAGCTCCCAGTTTGGAACGATTTGTCTGTCAATTCGATCAAAATGGATTAAGCGGGATGTCAAATATGACTTTACTCTGCGAACTTAGAATTGTAATTCGTCAACTTCCTTGCCTCTTCAGGATCGCCGAAGCTGGTTCATCGACCATTGAACTGTGTAATTCAGTAACTTCTGACACGGTTAACTTGTTTAATATTGCGATGTGAGCTTTTGCCAGCTAGTGTTTCCCCATTGAGCTGGTTCGATGTTCTGATCGATGGCGAAGAACTTGATGACACATGATACATATGATTCCAGGGCAGCCGGTTTCCTCAACTCCGGAGTGCTAATCAAATCGCCATGAAGAGGCATGACTACAATCATTCCAAGTAATCGTACATTTCGAACCTACATTCATTGAAGCCCACCAAGCACTGAAGATGATTCGTAATGTAATGTCGCTCAAATCAAGAATACAGACACGTTCATCGTTGGAAGAGATCATAACCTCTGGCAATGAGGTATTGAAAGATTTTGAAGCTGACATGCCGGTAGGCTTCAGATTGCTTGGTAATACCACTTGAGAGACTGCCGAAAGTAACGTAATAGTAATGCAGAATGCAGATTATTAAATATTGACTCTAGAGCTATGAGCAAAAAAATCAGATCTGTGAGACATTGCATGCATATTGGTGAAGTTGTATACAAGGACATATTGCTAAGACTGACCGTGTGAAACACAATTTAGGAACAGCACCATGCACTTCATTGCAGTGTAGCTTGCTGAGCCTCCACAGAAAATGTTGACTCTCTGTGGGCGCTCAATTGTAGGAGGCAGACGTGATATCAACACTAGCATTTTTGTCGATAAAGGCTGCCGGTGAAGTCATTGTGGGTTATCTGCATCCCAGTTCCCTTCGAGTATCCAAGATGCAAGATCAAAAAATGTTGATGCTCCATTGACACTCCGTTGACGCTCATTTTTGAACATCGTTAGGATGTTGTCCCAAGCATTTTTGCATAGAATGACAGCCCATTGTACGATTATGGATCAATGTGGTCGCACAGCCCCATTATTTTTGAAAAGCCAAGCCATAAAATCATTGACGCTCCGGTCACGCTCAATTTCAGGGCATAGATTTAATGTCATCGAACAGATTTCTGCCTAGAAAGGCGGCCAATAGTTTGATTATGGATTAATGTCATGGCACAGCCCCTTGATTATCCAGGATGCAACGCCTAAAATTGATTATGCTCTGCAACACTGATATTTAGGACATAGTTGTGATGTTGTCGCAACCATTATTGCGTAGAAAGGGGGCCGATGGTTCGATTACGGATTAATATCGTCGTACAGCCCTTGGATTTTCCAAGATGCAAGGTCGTAAGTCGTTGACGCTCCGTTGACGCTCAGACTTGTGACATAGTAGCGTTGATATCGGAACCATTCTTGCCTAGAAAGGCGGCCGATAGTTCGATTAGGAGGTAATGTCGCCGTGTATCCCTTAGAGTTATCCAAGATGCAAGGCCGAATGATGTTGACACACCGTTGACATTAACGTTAATCACATCGGGACAGCGTTCGTACAGTCAATGCTTGTATGCAACGAATCGTATGCGCAATATTGACATCCAGTATTGAGTTTGTAAGTGTTATCATTTGCATCGAGGATCTTTATCATCTCTCAAAGACTGATCAACTTTTATCCACATTATCCGAGGGAGAGAAGAGGTGGCACTATCACATTCCTGCGCTTTCGGCCGGCAATTACAGCATATGGATCATTTCACTAGTTTTTGGTATGTATAGCTTGACTTCCTCACCTTTTCTCATCCAGCTCCTTCTCCTTGATTTCCATGACGTACCGTAAGCAATTTCAAATATCTCAATGATGTGCACCAGGCCTGTGCCGAGAGTTAGGCAGTTGGTTGCATGGAAGAATGCATCATGACCGTCATCATTCAGATAGAATCATATCGAGCACTGACTGCTCTTTCTATGACTGGTATGACATCACTTACTTAAATGTTGTTAGTATATTTCGTCGCTAATTTAGCTTTTGCTTTCCCAGTGAACAGTAATCGGCAAACCGAAATCAAACGTGATAGCCATCTTACAGCCTGATTTCGATTGTGGACCATTCGCATGGTGTGTCCAACCCTTGCACATGCACAGACGAATTATCGTGTCTCACAATTTGGTCACTGAAATCAAGAAGAAGCTGACATGTAGCAAAACTGGTACACAAATTGCATCTCACAGAGATATGATGTCAAATTCACAAATTTGTCTCTTTCTTCCTCTGCTGATGCAGGAGCCATCACCATGTCTTCGTCCGAATCCGATTTCTATATGGTGATTAGCTGGGGAGGGTATATGCAGGAGTAAAAGCTTACAGGTTCAACAGGCTTCGCTATCAGGAAAGGTGACGAAATAGGCCCAACGCTGGGCCCAAAATCGGGAATACTCGTGTCCAACTGCGGCTTCCCAGAACCTATCCCCACAAGACTACATCCTTGTCGAGAAGTCCCTTGCGGCATACACCCTATTACGAGGACAATGTCCACACCATCCATAAGCTTTCCAAATGTTGTAGGTGCAGGTGCCGCTGTATCATCATCTGTGTGTGGTTGGACGACTGCCGGAACCCTTATTTCTGATGTGCCGTACTTCTTGTCTCGTTTACGGCAGTGGTCGGCTGCATCCTCCAATCCCGGTTGTGTCAATTCGTCAACCTTCATCTGCTTCTGCCGAAACCTCTCCATGTGCTGCTGCACCATTTCGGTGATGTTGCCCATCACCCAGCCGGGTTCGTCATCTTCGCTCAGTTGGCCCTCCTCTGACTCTTCATCATCCTCATGTTCCACATCCTCCCCATCGTCGGAACTTGCGATATTGCTCACACTGTCTCTGAAAGCAACCATCATCTCATAGTACTTTGTTTTGGGCTATCTGGTCGTCAATCCCGCGTTTTCAGCTGCCTCTGTATCTTCCTGCTCCTGCCTGATCACTGCCTCTGCGTCTTCAACTCACTTTCTTGCCCCAGCGGTTTCTCTCTCAACATAATCCTCAATCCGTTTCTCTTTCACTTCATTGCTTATGATATGCGGTTGTGGTCGTTTCCCGGCCGCAAGCTTCGTTTTGGATCGCAAGCTGCGCAATGCCCCAAGGGCGCGGACTCTTTCTGCTTCCAAGCTGCTCCTGCCTTCATCCGCTTGATGACGTTGTTGGGTGGACCACTTTGTCGATTTGCCATATTTGCCCGCCAGAAGTGGTGAATAGTTCATATCCAGAGCATTGACCATTGTAGTTTGCGTAGCCTTTGTTGGTGGGCGAGATGTTGGATGTTGCAAGTTATGGACAATATGGAGGCAATCTGCATCTTTTATGTCAAAGTTGGTACATTTACTCATCGTGAAAAAGCAAAATCTCCCTTCTGACTGTCAATAAATTCGGAAAAGTTAAGCTAACCATACAACATGACTTGATTGTTAGGGTCAGTTTCATGTGGTATCCCGGGGATCATTTGAGACAAACATCAGCAGACGTCTTTCCCCTCGAACAATATACTATTAATATCGGATAATCATGGGATTTGAGCTGTTATGAACCGCAATTGATCCCAGTTAACACACAAATAACATCGGACGTACTTATTGCAAATCATGGGGTGGTGGGAAACCCCTGCAACTTGCAGCCATACTCAGCAGGATTCATCTTGAGTATAATGATCATGTTGGCTGCAACTTAGTCTATGCTGTCATGAAGCTAACGATATAGTCCTCAGGGCTTCCCACTTCTTTTCGTTACCATCTTCCTCTTCCACACCAGCAAATCATGGATACACAACCACCTCAGCCAGGTGAGAGAGGATCAAAATCTAGCCAATTGGTGGGCACTACATCAAATACGGCAATCATCAGCACACAGTAGGAATGCAGACACCGGTTAGTCCACCACGACGCTGCCATTGCAGCCACATATGATATGACCCAGGATGCACACTTAAAAATCGTTCCTTAGACTGGAAGCAGCAATAATGAAAAGCAGCAAGCAGTTGGATGTGAGTATATCCATATCAAGGTGAATGGCCATCAACTGACTGTATAACGTACAGCAGGTGTCCGTAGAGAGCTATGTGACCGATTTATCGCTGCCCGTAATGGGAAATCTTCGAGGTCGACAACGGCATTTGTCTGTAGAGTCCGCGAAATCGAACGCCGTGATGTTGTCAGCTCTGGGATTATTACGGATGTATTTCCTGATATGCATCACCATGAGTGGACAAAAGAGGCTTTAATCACCTTACAGGGGGCTACCGAAGCGAATATGGTAGAGGTAATATCCGAATCTCATTGTTAGAAGCAGCAACTAATCTCTTGTAGGTTTTCAATATGTCTGCTACCATGGCAAGGCAAGGAGGTCAGGTACAGCTGGAACAGTCCGACATGCGCCTGGCTTTGAATATGGCCAAAATGGCGAAAGAAGAGTTTTCATGGGCAGGAATCAAGGAAAAAAAATTTCTGATCAAGAAACCTCTCGCCTAGGTCCAAGAAGAGATGTAGTGGGGTGTTGAGTTTCCGGGTCACAAAATGGTGCAGGCTGTGATACAATGACACCTGGCTATGCTTTGTCAAAACCACACGTCTGGATGCCTTCCTTCCCAAAATGGCTCCACAAGGAATTTGCAGACACGCTGGAGACGCAAAGGAACAGGTGCACCTCCCCACGCCCGACACAGACAGCCGACGGCTTCTATAACTGGCACGCCACCCGGCCTAACTGGTAATGATCCCGGCGTTGAATGTTCCCTAATCGTCAAATTGCCGGCCGGATATGCGTATTCAGATACATCTCTTCCCTGTGCTGAATTTTTCAATCTTGATGCATCTGCCCAAGATAGCCAGCAGAATTCTGATATCGATCCAGATACGCTGACTGATGACGGAACATCAACTGGTTAGTCCACTATTTGTTGTGTGGCAATGCAGCTAACATGCATTTTGAAGACCAGAGCAGACAACTGAGTGAACCTGCAAGTGATGACGAGCATTGATCGAAAGGCATGGCATTTTGCAGATTATTGTTATATATTTATATGTATCATTAACGAACAACATAGTGATCAAGATGAAAGTAAATGAAAATGCTAGAAACGCTGCCAAAACAATGAGAATGATGGCCAAAGCCAAATCAAACAATTACATATTGTGGATACACCCATGGCAAGCAGAGTGTCAACAGAGCATCAACAAATGTAGGTCCTGTAAGTCTGGTAATGAAAATTTCATTGGGTCATGGGTATACATAATCGAGGTATTGGCCGCCTTCACAGGCAAAAATTATAATGACACACTCCCTACCTCATCATGAGAATGAGAGTCAACGGAGCGTCAACAATTTTTGGTCATGCGTCCTGGGTAATCACACCACCGATATATTGCAGCCAGTCATAAAGGAATTTTTGGCCTCCTTCATTGGCAAATCAGATTGCAATACCCTCCGTGCCCCATCTTCAAAATGAGCGTCAACAGAGCGTCAACAATTTTTGGTCATGCGTCCGGGGTATCTACACTGCTGATAAGTTGCCATCTGTCATAAAGGAATTTTCGGCCGCCATTTTACGCAAAACAGATTGCAATACCCTCCCCGCGCCGTCGTGAAAACAAGCATCAACGGACCTTCAATGATTGTTGGTCGTGTATCTTGGTTAATCTGAAGGGCGACAAGTTGTATATAGTCACAAACAGAGTATTGGCTGCCTTGATAGGCAAAACAGAAAGTGAAACACTGCCTGCCCCATCTTGAAAATGAGTGTCAACGATTATTGGCCTTCCATCATGGTTAATCACTGTGTGATGTGGCCTTTATGGTCTATATACATCGTTTTGACTGTTTTTATACACTAACAGACTCAAGAATACTTAGTGGTAGCTCTGGAAATGAAATTAGTTGTTACTGTCCCAGAGGATGTGGCGGAAATATCCCGTACATATCTGCCTATTCAGGCAGCCTTTTCATTGTTTATGGATGCTTGAGATGAAGCGCCACTCATATTACCGAGGATGCAAGACCAAAAATTGTTGACGATCAGTTGACGCTCATTCTCAGGATGTGGTAGGGCGTGTAAGTCAGTTGGTGTTTCCCATTAAGGCGGCCAAAACGTCGAAAATATACCGTAACATACCAATGTCAACATTTGACGATTAACAGTAGCATATCTGAATGCGACCATGCATGTGAAAGCCGACACCCAGAACCAGTGATTGGAACTGATGGGTCTAGCCAAATCCGGCGAAACCCGCGGGTTGATGGGTACGGGTCCAGGCTTGGCCCGCCAAGAGTCAGCTGGTCGGGTTTCCGGACTGGTCTGGAACCGAACCCACCTGTTTTTTCTGTCTAAACCTCGACCGCTGGCGGGTTACCTGGACCCGTTGCTAACACTACACCCACGTTACACGAAAAATTCCTACAATCCTCACCTAACCCTGTAGTAACCTCGAGACAAGGGAGTTGACCATCATTCCGGGAGTGGGTAGCAAATTCACCACTGTGATTAGGAACAATGAGCAAGATTCCCTCAACCGCTGAGTCCAAGCTGTGAACAAGGAAGTCAAGGATCAAAGATGTTGCCAAGATATACGAGGAGAGCATACTAGGGAAATTGGGAACCACATGAAGATTGGAAAAAGAAGGATCTGGCACAAAGCACCCCTCCAGGTATATAATGAGCTTCCCCCTCCTATGTTACTAGGGAAAAACCGCCACTGCACTGTACCGTTCATCTCCCTCTGCACACTGACAACCGCACCCAATATCACCATCTCAACCAATACCACCATAGCAACCATAACCGATGACCGACATGCCATTTATATCAATCCACGCCATTGTAGCAGTACTCAGCGATGCCATGGATTTCGAAGCGTCCTTAACCACCACCACCACCTCCACCACCACCACCACCACCACCACCACAGCTATGAACCTCGACTCCACCACCGCAGCAGCCACCACCACACCCATCACCACAGCAGCCACCACAACCACCGCAGCCACCGCCACTGCAGAAGCCACCACCGCAGCAGCCACCACCGCAGCAGCCACCACCGCAGCAGCCACCACCGCAGCAGCCGCCACCGCACCAGTCACCACCGTAGCCACCACCACCGCAGCCACACCGCCGCAGCCACCACCACCACGGCAATCATCACCAGAACTACCACTGCCGCTGCGAGCCTCGACTCCACCACCACCGCAGCCACCACCACCGCAGCCACAACCACTGCAGCCACCACCACCGCAGCCACCTCCACAGCAGCCACCACCACCGCTGCCAACACCACCACCGCCGTTGCTTCCTATGCCTCCTCCTCGGATATCCTTTGAATCGCAAGCGATTCCTCTCCAGTATCCCTCCCATCGCAGACACTATCACAACTCAGCAGGGAATTCTTCTCCAATAGACCTGTCAGATCGCTACAAGAAGCCATTGAGATTGCCGCTCGGGAGCTCCCCCCCCTAAGCCTTGTAAATTTCATGATCAAGATCTATGTCCTCTATTAGCATATTACGGATGCTGACAAATGCCCAGGTTGCTTGTCTGTCGATTTTCGTGGAGAGAAACCTCGACTGCAAGGACCAAATGTACACGCGATACAATGACTTCCTCAAGGCTCTTGACAGCCATGGCAGGGTCAGGGAGATGATAAAGCAACACGAATCTGCCCAACAGAGGATGACATGGGCAACGAACATGCTGGGCGACCTGTGGCAGCAGTTTCGTGAACTCCAGGAAATCCTAGGCGATTCCAACAGAAGTGAGAAGTGGCTGCGATTACCTGCGATTGCCAACCAATCAGCGAGGGATCCCGAGTTCCCGAAGAGATGCCTCGATCGTGCATACGTCAAGCGCTTCAGAAAGCCACACCGGAAGCCAAAAGCCAACAAGTGGTATACCTCAGGAGACTTCTAGGAAGCTGAAAAGATGTTAGACAATGGCTGCCCTCAGCTGGAAGAAGGAATCGACTACAAAGCTATGGGCTTGAAATTGTATCGGGGGTTAGTAATGCCACCTGGTTATTACCCCGGCATGGACATCTGCGATTGTGTGAATTGACTTCGTACCATCTCACCATCAGTACCAACTGCCGACCATGGGAAACCGACTGCCAACCATTGGATACCCGTACCACCTGCATCCCCTGATAGGAGCAAGCTACTTCCACTGCCAACCCCGCGAACCAAGAAGGATGGGAGTTACGTTGGAGGGCTTTTGATGGACCTGGCCGACGCTGGATCTGAGGATGGAACCAGCACTCCCGCTGAGAGAAAGGCCTGGATGATCCCGCCAGCTCCTACCGAGAGAAATGCCGATATGAACTTGCCAGTGGCTACCGAGACAGAGGCTGATGCAATCTCTCCAGCGGCCAGAAACAAAGAGGCTGGTACAATCACGCCAACCACCACCCAAACAGAGGCTGGTCCTAGTCTGCCAACTCCCATTGAGAAAAAGGGAGGTACAATTCCGCCAACCGGTAAGACCCCAGTGAGGCCTACCGATACTAGATAGAAGGGTACTCCAAAAGCCGAGCTGCCTGCTACTCCCAGCGGTGGATGTAGCAATTCCGATGATGACACCGGGGATGAAAAGTACGTGAGCTGCTTCCGAGAATGGCTCAGCCTCGACCTGGACTGCGAGAGAATGCTGGACAACGAGATGAAGCTGTTGGCACACCACGAAAGAAACATTGGGAACAAAGCCGCACCCATCCTCCAACAAGCAGTAAAGGAGGACCCTGAGTTGTGAATAGAAGCCCGGGCACAAATCTCAGCTGCAGTGTACGCAACGCAGGAGGTGATGGTTCAATTTGATACTCCGCTTGGGAACATCTCTTACTTCTCAAGAATTGAAGCGAAAAGGACGGAAGATACGGAGAGTGGCAGGAGAATGCGGGTGCGCAAGGAATGAGTCCTTGCATTTCTTCCTTTGGGTTTTTGTTTTTGTTTTGGATCTATGTTGTTCGTTTGGGCTTATGTTTTCCTTTGGGTTTATGGTTTTGCTTTGGGTTTATGGTTTTTGTCTGGGTCAAGGTCTGTGTCTTTCCTTTGGGTTTATGTTATTCTTATGTTCCCTCCTTTGGGTTTATGATATGCTTATGTTCTTTCAGGTTTGGGTATAAAATTATATGGGATGGAAGAGGAGAGGTGTGCATTGCACAAAGGGCCAGGGAGGAGTTGTGGCGGGAAAATCCGTTTCTCACCACCACCACCACTCAGCTTGCCAGAGGACTGAGCTGCGGTGGGTGTACGGAAAATCAGGGATGACGGAGATGGACTGGGCGATGGGGGCGGATGCAGATACAGTGGCAACGGAGATGGACAGAGTGAAGTGGAGTATGTACTCGGGAGACTCCGGGGTAGATAACATATCATCTCATCTTCGACCATCTTATAATACAATGAATTACACCATGTGTCCTTCCCATCATTTGATCGCACTCGTGCCTCCTGGGATTCGTTGATCCACACAATCGGGTGGTTCTTTGGGGCCAGGTAGCATCATATCATCTCACCCTCTTCATATGCTCCTCGAGCGAGAACTGCTCTTTCTCATGAATTCCATTTAGATGTTGCGACAGGTGCGGCAGTGTGTAGACGATGGGCCCTCTGCCTTCCAGCTCCGCCGTTTCACCACACTGGGCTTGCAAATCACATGTTCAAAGAAGAGCCAGGCCAATTCCAGCGAGTCGATATCAATCTGGCACAGCAAGTACATTGCCATCGTTGTCAGTTCGTCCACGATAATGAGAATCCCAGTACAACTTGACTGCGGTGACTCTGGCAGGTTACTGATGAAGTCCGTCATGACGCCTTCCCATGTCCGTGATGGTGTCAACAAAGGCATGTTGATGATTTCCCTGGCGTTCCAAGGTGCTTTTAATTGGTACCATACTTCGCCGCCGCTGACATACTCACGCACATGTACGTTCATTGCTGGCCTGCCAAAATCCCTAGATACCAGCTCAGTAGTCTTCAGAGCTCCAAAATGACTGGACTCAGGGTTGTCCTGGAATAGACTTATCACATTTCCATGTACAGAGTCGACCGCAGGAATGTGTATCCTCCCCTCATAAGTCAAAGCCCTGTGACAATTTTCCATCGATTCTCCTCTGCCACAGTATCTGTGCCATCTGGAATTGGCCTGTCGGCTAGCTGTGTTGAGAAGCCGACAGCCAAAGGGTTGGACGCCTGGGCCATGATGCTTGCTGGCAAGAGGTTGTTGTATGGTTCCACTGAGACGGTTGCCAATAGTTGTGGCACAGGCCTGTCATAGCCAATCTCGTAGTCAGGTCATCTGGACTGGCCATTGAGAGGGTTCTTGATGCCTTCTAGATAATCGATGAGAATGTCAAACGTTGAATGTGTTTCCGACCACCTCCCTTGGATTCTGCATAGCACTTTGGATGTTCCGAAGAATTTGACATTCTTGTGGTCACACCGAATTAGGGTCTTGTAATTGGTGCCCTTGAGGCAATGCTGCAACTATTTCAGAGTTCTCACGATGGCCAATAGTTGCCGATCATTAGTGTTGTAATTCAGTTCAGCAGGAGAAAACTTCTGGAAGTAGAAATTGACTGGCCTCAGAATCCTGACAATGTCATAGTGATTGAGAGTGCCTGCAATCGTGAATCGACTCCCATCCAGTTGGAGAACAATCTGCATGGGTTGATTGGATTGCTGTAGGATTGGTGCGTTGGTGAAGGACATTGTTGGTTTTCGGAAAGCTGACTCGGCTTCCCAAGTTCATTTCCATTTGGTTCAACCTTCTGATTTCTTGCTGCAAGATGTCTCTGATCTCTTTAGTATGTCTGGCAGTGGAAGAGTCACTGTGGTGAATATCTGGATGGATCTTCAGTAGAAGTTCGTGAAACCGAGAAGCACATGACCTTCTCTTACTGATTTCAGTGTCCACCAGTCCTCAATTGTCCAGATCCACTTCGATTCGATGCTGACTCCAATGGGTGTAGGTGGACGACTCTAGCCATGTTATTGTGTGGCTCTGTTGAATTAGGTGCGGCTCTGTGGCATTAGTGCAGCTCTGCGGGAGACTCGCATATTAGTTATTTCTAGCTAGATGTCAGCTCGAACATCGACAACATTCACTTCTATACATACGGAGACGCTATTTGCCCACATTGGTAGCAACACTCGACTTCTCACGGTGTCACAAGCATCAGAAGCGATCGAAACAGAACACACCATGGCAGATTCACTCAGTTTATCTTTGCGCCAGTGGACTGCTGGCGGCCCAGAGGGATCGCAGGAGTCTTCAGATTTCACGGCCCCTCCTGCTACGCACAACATGCACGACACGCACGATGTCAGTTTTACCGACAAAATCGACAATGCCAAGTCAATCAGGTTCAGCAGCAGGTTTAAGACCTCAACCACTGCGGGCTTC